>WNGH01009784.1_pt1 | contig 15726 bp, 13 predicted proteins | sample 5400631 | NCBI WGS metagenome assembly WNGH01 (sample SAMN13153373, study PRJNA577476) | soil metagenome | isolation source: 115 cm soil or saprolite under Garry oak tree replicate 1 | place: USA:California | collected 2016-06-15
GCACCGCCACCGCACCGAAGAGTCGTCCGCGCATGAGCCCTTCCTCCCGTGTCGAGTGCCTTGACTTCGAGGCGGGGCAACTTTACCATCCGCGCGCCATGCGCGCGCGACTGTCGTGGATCGGCGCCATCCCGCACGTCGTGATCACGCTTCTGATGATCGTCGTCATCGTCGACATGCTCGTCGGCGTCTTCCTGCGCTACGTGATGACCTGGATCTCGGCGAGGTTCGACTTGCCGAGCATCCGTTTCTTCTGGGTCGAGGAGGTAGGCGAGTGGTCGCTGGCCTGGCTCACCTTCATCGGCGCGGCCCTGGGCGTGCGGCGAGGAATCCACTTTTCCGTGCAGCTGGTCATCGACCAATTTCCGCCGGCGCTTCGACGGGCGGTGCTCGTCGGCCAGTGCCTGCTGATCGTCACCTTCGGCAGCCTGGTGGCCTGGTTCGGCTGGCTGGTCGCCGACCTGAACAGCCAGTCGTTCTCGCCCTCGCTCGTGCTGAACCTCTGGTGGCTCTATCTCTCGTCGGTCGTCGGCGGCGTTCTCATGGCCGTCTACGGGCTCATTGCTCTCAGCGACGTCCTGCGCGGCCGGGGACACTGGGGCGGTGCGGCCGGAGTCGCCGGGTAGGTCATGGTCGCCTCCGTCGTCCTCACCTTCATCGTTCTGGTCGCGCTCTCGACACCGATCGTCTTCGCGCTGGGGCTATCCGGCATGGTCGGTCTCGTCCTCGGAAACTTCTCGCTCCAGAAGCTTCCCTCGGCGCTGGTCGCCGGCTCGCAGAGCTGGGTGCTCCTGGCCGTCCCGACGTTCGTCTTCGCCGGGAGCCTCATGGAGCGCTGCGGGATGTCCTACGCGCTCGTCAACCTCGCGCGCGGCCTGGTGGGCTGGGTGCGCGGCGGGCTCGGCATGTCGGTCGTGCTCGCCGAGTACTTCTTCTCGGGCATCTCCGGCTCCACGATCGCCGACGTCTCGGCCATCGGGTCGATGCTGACGCCTCCGATGCTCCGCGCCGGATACCGGCCGGAGCACGCCGCCTCGCTGGTGGCCTCGGCGACGGCCATGGGCATCCTCGTGCCCCCCGCCATCTTCATGATCGTCCTCGGCCAGATCATGGACACCTCGGTCGTGGCCATCTTCCTCGGCGGCTTCATTCCCGCGGCGGTCACCGCGGTGTGCCTGATGAGCGTCATCTTCGTCCAGGCGCACCGCCTCGGCTGGCCCAAGGACGAGCGTCCGACCTGGGTGAGCCTGAGCGCGGCCGGCCGGGCGTCGCTGGTGCCGCTCGTGGTGCCGGTGGTCATCGTGCTCGGGTTCTTCTTCGGGGTTTTCACGGCCACCGAGGCCGGCGCCCTGGTGGCCGCCTACGCGATGGCCGCGGCGTTCTTCTACTACCGGAACGTCACGCTGCGGGAGATGTGGGGACTGCTCCACGAGACCGCGCTCCTCACGGCCGCCGTCATCTTTCTCCTCGCCGTGGCCAGCATCTACCAGTTCCTGATGGGCATGCTGGGCGTGCCGGCCATGCTGGGCGAGGCGCTCCGGCCGCTCGAGTCGACACCCTGGCTGTTTCTGCTGGCCGTGTCCATCCTGGTCATGCTCTTCGGCATGGTGCTGGAAGGCCTTCCGGCCGCGGTCGTGCTCATCCCGGTGGTGTTCCCCATCTCGAAGCAGATCGGCATCCATCCCGTGCACTTCGCCACCGTGCTCACCGCCGCCGTCGGCATCGGCCTCTTCCTGCCGCCGATCGGCGTCGGCCTGCTCATGGCCCTGCGCTTTGCCGACATCTCCGTGGGCCGCCACTTCAAGGCGTACTGGCCCTATCTGCTGTCGCTCTTCGTCGGCCTCCTGATCCTCATCCTCTTTCCGGAGCTGACCCTCTTCCTGCCGCGGCGCGCGGGCCTCGTTCGCTGATCGCGCGGCGCCCCGCGGCGCCCGCTATAGACGCCGGCTCCTCGGCGCGAAAGTGCGCGAGCCGCTTGCCCGGCGCCGGGCGCCGCGATAAGGTCTGGCCCCGGAGGAGGGCATGGCGGGTACGGACGGCGACAGCATCTTCCGGATAGGCTTGGGGCGAGCGGCCGCGAACTTCGCGGCGCTCACGCCGCTCGGGTTCCTGCCGCGCGCGGCCTCGATCTATCCGGATCGGGTGGCGATGATCCACGGCGACCGCCGCATCAGCTACCGCGAGTTCGACGCGCGGGCGCGGCGGCTGGCCTCCGCGCTCTCGCGGCGGGGCATCGGGCCGGGCGACACGGTGTCGGCGGTCCTACCGAACGTGCCGGCGATGCTCGAGGCGCACTTCGGCGTGCCGATGATCGGGGCCGTGCTCAACACGATCAACTCGCGGCTCGACGCGCGCACGATCGCCTACATCCTCGAGCACGGCGAGGCGAAGGTGCTCCTGACCGACCGGGAGTACGCCGGAACGGTCGGGCCCGCGCTCGAAAGGCTCGGCCGCAAGCCCCTGGTCATCGAGGTGGACGATGCGCTCTACGAAGGCCCGGGGGAGCGGCTCGGCGAGGTCGAGTACGAGACCTTCCTGGCGACGGGAGCGGAGGACTTCGTCTGGACGCCGCCCACGGACGAGAGCGCGCCGATCACGCTCAACTACACCTCGGGAACCACCGGCAACCCCAAGGGCGTCGTCTACCATCACCGCGGGGCGTTCCTGGAATCCGTCGGCAACATCATGATGTGGCCCCTGCCGCCGCGCGCCGTCTATCTCTGGACCCTGCCGATGTTCCACTGCAACGGCTGGTGCTACACGTGGGCCGTCACGGCGATGGCGGGCACGCACGTGTGCCTGCGCCGCGTCGATCCGCCGCTGGTGTTCCAGCTGATCGCGCGCGAGCGGGTGACCCACATGTGCGGCGCGCCGACCGTGCTCACGCTCCTGATCCAGACGCCGCCCGCGCAGCGGACGGCGTTCGAGCAGGTGGTCGAGCTCGAGACCGGTGGCTCCTCGCCCCCCGCCAAGGTCATCCGCGCCATGAGCGAGATGGGCTTCAACGTCACCCACCTCTACGGGCTCACCGAGGTGCACGGGCCGTCGACCCTCTGCGCGCCGCAGGAGGCGTGGGAGACGCTGGAGCTCGGCGAGCGTGCCGAGAAGGTGGCGCGCCAGGGCGTGCGCTACCCGACGCTCGACGGCCAGATGGTCGCCGATCCGAAAACGCTCCGGCCGGTGCCGGCCGACGGGCGTACGATCGGCGAGGTCCTGCTGCGGGGCAACACCGTCATGCTCGGCTACTTGAAGGATCGCGCGGCGACGGATGCGGCGTTCGACGGCGGATGGTTCCACACCGGAGATCTCGCCGTGCAGCATCCCGACGGCTACATGGAAATCAAGGACCGCGCCAAGGACATCATCATCTCGGGTGGCGAGAACATCTCCTCGATCGAGGTGGAGATTGCCCTCAACCGCCACCCGGCGGTTCTCATGTCGGCCGTGGTGGCCCGGCCCGACGCGAAGTGGGGCGAGACGCCCTGCGCGTTCGTCCAGCTTCGCCCGGACGCCACGGCCACCGAAGAGGAGCTGATCCGCTTCTGCCGGGACAACCTGCCGCACTTCGCGATCCCCAGGACGGTCGTGTTCGGCGCGCTGCCGACCACCTCGACCGGCAAGGTCCAGAAGTACACGCTGCGCGAGCGGGCGCGGGCGCTATGAGCGTGGAGTTCTTCCGCCCGCCGCTCGAGTATCCGCGGATCCCGTACGATCGCATGCTCTCGCACGGCGCGGCCCGTCATCCCGAGAACGTGGCAGTGGTCTTCCGCGACGTGAGCCTGACGTACCGCGAGCTGGAGGCGCTCACCAATCGCTTCGCGCGCGCCCTCACGGCGCTCGGCGTCTCGCGCGGCGATCGCGTCTGCCTGCTGACGCCCAATTGCCCGGAGTACATCATCGCGTTCTACGCGATCGCCCGTGTGGGCGCGATCGCCAGCCCGATGAATCCCTCGTATCGGGAGCGCGAGATCGAGTACCAGCTGAACGACACCGAGGCGGTGGTGATCGTCGCGCACACGAGCCTGGTGCCGCTGGTGGACGCCGTGCGCGCCCGGACCCCGCGTCTGCGCCACGTCGTCGCGGTCGGGCCCGGCCAGACGCCGGCATCCGGTGTGCGGAGCTTCGGCGAGCTGATCGCGAGCCAGCCGGCGACACCGCCGGCGCCCGTCGACGTGCAGGAGGACGAGCTGGTCGCGCTGCCTTACTCGAGCGGGACGACCGGGCTCCCGAAGGGCGTGATGCTCACGCACAAGAACCTCGTGATCAACAACATCCAGTTCATCGCGTGCATGCGCCTGCGCGAGAGCGACCGGCTGATGCTGTTCCTGCCCTTCTATCACATCTACGGCACGATGCTGATGGGCGCCGCGGTCTACACGGGTGCGACGTGCGTGCTCATGGAGCGGTTCGAGCCGGTCGAGTGCCTGGAGCTCATGCAGCGCCACCGGGTCACGCTTTTCTTCGTGGTGCCGCCCGTGCTGCTGCTCCTGTCGAACTGGCCGGAGCTGGCGAAGTACGACCTGACGAGCCTGCGCCTGACGATGGTGGGCGCGGCGCCCGTGGCGCCGGAGCTGGCCCGCCGCTTCCGCCAGCTGACCGGCGTCCCGGTCCTGCAGGGGTACGGCATGACCGAGGCCTCCCCGCTCACGCACGTGAATCCGGTCCACGACGAGAGCCTGAACGTCGTCGATTCCGCGGGTCTCCTGGCGCACGACACCGCCCACCGCGTGGTCGACATCGAGACCGGCGAGCGCGTGCTGGGACCCGGCGAGCTCGGCGAGATCTGCATCCGGGGGCCGCAGATCATGCGCGGCTACTGGAAGGCTCCGGAGGCGACGGCGTCGGCGCTGCGCGACGGCTGGTACTACAGCGGCGACATCGGTTACGTCGACGAGCGCGGGTATCTGTACATCCGCGACCGCAAGAAGGAGATGATCAAGTTCAAGGGATTCGGCATCGCGCCCGCCGAGATCGAGGCGCTCCTGGTCGAGCACCCGGCCATCGCCGACGCGGCGGTGATCGGCAAGCCGCATCCGGAGGCGGGCGAGATCCCCAAGGCCTTCGTCGTCAAGAAGAAGGGGCAGGACCTGACGGCCGGCGACGTCGTCGCCTTCGTCAAGGGCCGCCTCGCGAACTACAAGATTCCCGGCGAGGTCGAGTTCGTCGACTCCATCCCCAAGACACCCTCCGGCAAGATTCTCCGTCGCGTGCTGAAGGAGCAGGAGCTGGACAAGCGCTGACGCGCAGCGCTCACTCCGGGCGCAGCGTGTAGGTCCAGCACTCGCCCTCGAGCACGACGGTGCCGTCCTGGTTGGTGATCGTCGCGCGGAGCTGGCAGACCGGCTTGTCGGGTTTGAGCGAGAGCACCTCGACTTCGGCCGTCAGCGTGTCGTCGAGGTAGGTCGGGGCCAGGTAGCGCAGCGACTGATCCATGAAGACGGTGCCCGGGCCGGGCAGGTCCATCGCGACGAGCGCGTTGAGCATCCCGCTGGTGATCCCGCCCTGCGCGACCAGACGCTTGAATCGCGTGCGCCCGGCGAAACTTGCGTCGAAGTGCAGCGGATTGCGGTCGCCGGTGATCTCGGCGTAGAGCTCCACGTCCTTCGCCGTGACGGTCTTGGTGCGCCGGGCGCGCTGGCCCACCGCGAGGCCCAGCGGGCCGATGCGCTCGGCTGGTCCGGCCGTCGCGTGATCGTCGGAGCTGGCCATGGAGCTCGAGCGAGGCTACGCCGTCGGCCGGAGCGGGCAGCCGGCCGGCATCGCTGCCTTCTTCTTCTCGATGATGGCCCCGGCGTACTTCTCGAGGTAGTGGGCGATCGTCTCGACCCGGATCTTCACGGAGCCGGCGGGCTTGGTGGAGTCGAGGTCCTGGAAGGAGAAGAAGAGCGTGCCGGAGCGCTCGACGATCTGCTGGACCGGCGTGTAGGTCGGCTGGTCCATGCCGCACTCGTAGGACGACATCCGGATGACGCCGGCGATCCACGGGATGCGCGCCGCCACCTTGGCGCCCCACAGGATCTCGTTCGTGTTGGAGCTGTAGGACGACGGCCACACGTCGCGGATGTCGAACGGGGACTTGATGTGCCCGGCGCGGATGTCGTCGCCGAAAGCCCAGTCCATCAGGTCGGCGTCGATGGGAAAGTACTGCATCCAGAGGATCGGGTAGCCGTAGGCCTGCAGATCAACCTCGATCTCGTGGCCGATGCCCGGGTCCATGTGGTACGGCCGCGCGATCACCAGGAGACAGGCGCGGTGCTCGCGCGCGCACCACTCGAGCACCTCGCGCGACTTCGCGCGCAGGCGTCCGCTGAACTCGCGCAGCGCCCGGAAGCCGGCCTCCACGGCGCGCCCGGTCTCCGCGTAGGTGAGCCCGGGCACCGCGTCCCGCAGCGTCTCGAAGAGCTGCTTGGGGACGAGCAGCGGCTCGTCGAGCGAGACGAGCGGGGTCACGTAGCGGATGCCGGCCTCGGCGAACGCGTCCTGCTCCTTGATGAAGCCGGCCTTGATGTTCTCGGGGGCGGCCATCACGCGCGGGCACGTCAGCGACTTGGCCACGTGGCCGGAGAGGAACGAGGGCAGGTTGTAGATCATCGGCGAGAGCAGGAGGTCGATCTTCTGCTTCTGGCCGAACACGAGCTCGCCGTAATGGCCGGAGATGCACTTCACCGGGTAGCAGCAGTCGACGGTGCCGCGGCCCTTACCGAACTGCCGCCCCTGCTCCTCGGAGGTGTCCGACGAGAAGACGACGTTGCGCGGGTCGACGCCGAGCGCGGTCAGGAACCCCATCCAGAACTGATGGGTGTTCCAGAGATTCAGGACGCGCGGGATGCCGACCCGGAGCTTAGTCCGCGACGGCGGCGGCGGTGACCCGGCGGAACGCGTCCTTGCGAACCATCTCGGCAACGTTAGGGTACTCACGCTTGACCTCCTCGAGCTTCGCCTTCACCACGCGCATCTCGTTGACGTCCTCTGTAGGTCAGGGCCGCGATGGTGTCGAAGCCGCGGAAGCGCGAAGCCGCGCCGCGCGCGCGCCGATCGCCGGCGCAGAGCGCGGCGCCGATCGCGCCGGCCTCGCCGGAGTAGGGGTGCAGCACCACCTCGGCGTCCGGCACCTTGCCGCGGATGAAGTCGACCTGGGCCTTCACCACCGCCATGTTGCGGTGGGTGCCGCCCTGCAGGATGAACTTGCGCCCGGCGGCCTTCAGATTCTGGAGCTGCCCCGCGTAGATCCAGACGTTGACCGGCAGCACCGCCGCCAGCGCGGCCATGATCTCCTCGGCCGACCAGCCCTTACGCTGCTGGTTGACGATGTCCGATTGCAGGAAGACGCCGCAGCCCATCGCGAGGCTCGGCATGGCCTTGGCCTCGAACGCGCGGTCCGCGTACGCCTCGAGCGGGATGTTGTAGCGCTCGGCCACCCCCTGCAGGAAGGCGCCGTTGCCCGACGAGCACTGCGAGTTCAGGCGGAAATCGGCGACGGTACCCTGGCGGAGGATCATGATCTTGACGTCGGTGCCGCCCACGTCGCAGATCACGTCGGCGTCGGGATAGAAGTGCAGCGCCGCCGTCGCGTGGGCGACCGTCTCCACCACGCCGAGATCGGCGCCCAGGACGTCGGTCAGCAGATCCTTGCCGTAGCCGGTGAGCGCGAGCGCGCCCACGTCCGTGAACCCGGCCTCGCGCACCTGGCGGAAGAGCGCCTGGGCGTCCTCGATCGGGTTGCCCTTGCTGAGCGCGTAGCACGAGAAGAGGAGCTCGCGCTCCTCCGAGAGCACGACCGCCTTGGCGGTGGTCGAGCCGAAATCGCAGCCCAGCAGCACGGGGCCGACGTGCGGGACGCGCGACGCGTCGATGCCGCAAGTCGGCGCGGGCTTCACGTACTCGCCGACGAACGTCGCCAGGTCGCCGGGGCCGGCGACCAGCCCCCGCGCGCCGTCCTTGGCCTTCGCTTCATGCTGGCCCGTCTCGACCCACCAGGTGAGCTTGTCCCGGCCCTGGTAGACGCCGATCTCGGGCTTCTCACCCCCGCCGATCTCGATGCAGCCGAGACAGGCGTAATAGAGCGCTTCGGACGGGACGACGATGAGCTCGGCGGGCGTGCGCCCTCCGAGATCGACCTTGCGCTGCGTCCAGAGCTTGGCCAGGTGATGGCGCCACGCCTCCTGCAGACCCGTGAAGAAGAGGTTGGGGCCGCCGAGCAGCAGCACCTCGGGCGCGGGCGTGTTGCCCTTGGTCAGGGTGGCCAGGTTCTGGTAGACGACCGCCTCGAAGAGGCTGGCGATGATCTCCTCGACCGGCACGCCGGTCTTCACCAGCGTGTTGGCGTCGGTCTCGGCGAAGATGCCGCACTTGCTCGAGACCTTGTGCAGGCTCATGCCCTCGTACGGCATCGCGGCCAGACGCTCGCCGGGCACCTGCAGCTTGCGCGCGGTCTTCTCGATGAACGTGCCGGTGCCGCCGCTGCAGGCCGACTGCATGTAGACCTGCTTCGACCGGCCCGTGCCGGTGGCGGTGAAGAAGATCGTCTTCATGTCCTCGCCGCCGATCTCCGAGACGAACCGCACGTCCGGATGCTGGCGCTCGACGCAGGCGGCGACGGCCACGACTTCCTGGATCAGCTTGGCGCCGACCAGGGGCGCGATGAAGCCCGCGCCCGAGCCGGTGAAGAAGACGCGGTCCGTGCCGGCCGTCAGGCCGGCCTCGGTCTCCATGCGCCCGAGGAACTCCTGGACCTTCTCGGCCTGCCGGGTATTGTGCCGCTGGTAGTCCTGCCAGCGGATCTTACCGTCCTCCATCACCACCGCCTTGACGGTGGTGGAGCCGACGTCGACGCCGACCAGCCTCATGACTTTCCCATCCGCTTGGCGACGTGCCGGACCAGCTTCGCCGCGGTGCCGGCGGCGGCGCCGTCGTGGGGGATCGCGTACGTGGCCTTCTTCATCTCGGGATGCCGCTCGACGTACGCGCGCACGTCGTCCACGCCGAGGCCCGTGCGGGCGAGCGTGTCGTCGAATTCGCGCTGGGCGCGCTTCTTCGCCTCGGTCAGGATCATCTGGCAGCGCGACAGGGCGTGGACCTCGGCGTCGCCCTTGATCTCGAGCGGCGCGTAGAGGATCTCCGGATACTTGCCGATCACGCCCGCCATGGCGCCGATCGACATCGTGTTCGGCATGCACGAGTACGGCGACAGCTCGCAGATCATGTGGGCCTTCTTCTTGTGATAGGCCCAGAGCGTCTTGCCGACCAGCATGTCGCCCTCGCCGCCGTCGAGCCGGCTGTTGAAGTACGGCGCCGCCAGCCGGCGCAGCTCGAACTGGCTCGGGCTCTCGTGCGGCAGGTTGCCCATGGCGCGCCGCAGGCGGTTGACGGTCAGCCGGTAGACGCCCTGCGCGACGCGGCCAAGCCCCAGCTTCAAGCGAGCGTGCTTCTCGATGCCGCTGTAGTCCTCGAAGCGCTGCAGCCCGAGCCGCAGGAGGTACTCCATCCAGATGGTGATGGCGGCGGGATAAACCTCGGCGCCCTCGGCCTCGAGCCAGCGGTGGATGTTGTAGTTCGGATCGCCCTCCACCGTCTGCAGGTAGAACTCGCCGGTGATCTTCACCGTCGGCTTCACCCGGAGCCGGTCGACCTCGATCGCGGAGAACTTGCGGTGCACCTCGCGCATCGCCCGCGCGAAGTACGGCGTGGTCAGATGCCACAGGACCGATTTCTTCGGCGACATCACCGGCCGGTCGCGGAAGACCTGGTAGAGATACTCGACGCACTCCTGAACGACCGCCGCGGTCTGGCCCGGCCGCACCTCGTACGGCCGCACCTGGTACTCGAGGTCCTGGACCAGGTCGGTGCAGAAGATGCCCCAGAGGCAGCCGAGCGTCATCGGCAGGTTGAGGTCGAGCCCGTCGCCCATGTTCTGGTCCAGGTTGTCCTGGGCCATCAGGAACATCCGGAAGCGCTCGAGCCCGCTGTTGCGCAGCGCCAGCTCGTAGCTCGCGTGGTACTGGCCGAACCGGCAGGCGCCGCAGGAGCCGGCGGTGAGGTAGACGTACTTCTCGTTGACCGCCTCGACGCCGACCTGCTTGGACTCCTTCTTCAGGAAGTTCACGAGATTGCCGGTCGTGAAGCTGGTCGGGCAGCACTGCCCGATGTCGGCGGTCTCGCGGCCGGTCAGCAAGTCGTCCTTCGTCGCCACCGGCAGGATCTGCGCGCGGTACCCGCAGCTCTCCAGCACCGCTTGCAAGACGCGCTCGATGCGCCAGTGGAGCCCGCCGAAGAGAATCGTCACCGAGTCGCGCTCGGCGCGCGTGAAGGGGCGGGGCGTGTACGCCCGATAGTGATCAGTCGTTACGGTCGCCATTCCGTCCTCCATCGTGGAATCGATCCAGCCAGGCATCCAGGAGTCGCACGGAGTCGAAGCCGGGCAGCTTGCGGATGGTCTCGTCGACCTTGCGGGCCGCGGCGCGGCCTTCCTCGTCACCGAAGAGATAGCTCGCCATGAAACGAAGCTCGTCCAGGGGCTGGACCCCGGTGCCCACCGGGCCCCAGAAGCGATCCACCAGAAAACGGGAGACACGGGCCGCGGCGGGGCGCTGTAACCGGAGCTCCGCCTGACGGTAGTAGAAGAAGAAGTGCCGCGCCTCGTCGCGCTGGATGTGCTCCAGGAGCGCCGTGAGCACGGGGTGCCCGGCCCGGGCCGCCAGGCGCCGATAGCCCGTGAGGGCGGTCAGCTCGTTGATCGCGCCCCACGTCATGTGCACCGCGCAGAAGTCCGGCCAGAGCCGGGACAGGAGCGCAGTGGACCGCGCCTCGAACCACTGGGCAAAATTTTCATGCCCGTGCGACTTCGGGCGCGGGCCCATGGGGTGGCCCGCCGCCGCCAGGAAGCGCTCGAGGGCGAGACCGTGAAACGTCTCCTCGTGCACCCAGCATGCCAGGAACGTCGCGACGTCCGGGTCGTCGATGGCGCGGGTCGCCAGGAGCGACCGCAGATAGACGATCGTATGGCTCTCGATGTCCTGCATGTAGCGAAGCGTGCGAATGGCGCCCGGCGGCAGGGGATGCTTCGGCACGCCGGCCCAATCGACGGCCCACAGGTCCACGGCGCCCGAGCGCGCCAGGTACGTGTCGATGTCGAAGGAGGCCATCCCTCGCGTCCAGGGTAACGCGGTTGCCATCACCAGTCACTACGTCCCGGGAGTGGCGCCCGGATGGGTGGGCCGGCTCAGCCGGCCGTGTCGAGCTTCTTCCGGAGGTTGTCGATCTGCTGGTTGAAGGACAGACCACCTCGGTCGGTCATCGGCGTCTTGTCCGCCAGCCCGGTGTGGAGCTCCACCAGGAGCGGTCCCTCGTCGCTCAGCATCGAGGGCAGGCGGCGCTTGAAGTCGTCGAAATCGGTGACCGCGTACGCCTTCCGGTAGCCGGCGCCCTTCGCCATCTCCACGAAGTCGACGCTGAGCCCACCGGGAATCTCCTGCGCGCCGGAGGTGTGATAGACGCCGTTCTTGAAGAGGAGGTGCGTGAGGTTACGGGGCCTGGCCCCGGCGATCGTGGCGAGGGAGCCGAGCTGCATGAGCAAGGAGCCGTCGCCGTCGAAGACCACCACCCGGCGCTTCGGCATCGCGAGGGCGAGGCCGAGGCCGAGCGAGGAGGCGCCGCCCATGAAGCCCGTGCAGCCGACCGAAAGGTCGTCGGGGGCGATCGTCCGCCAGGCCGGCGAGGTCGTCATGGTCGGCACGCAGATCGCGTCGCCGCGGGCCGCGGCGATCGCGCGCAGCACCTCTTCGGGCTTCATGGCCATCTAGATGGTCTCCAGGCCGACGAGGACCGCGGCGGGGCCGCGGCGCTCGCGGCTCAGCCGATAGTACTCGGGGATCCGGTGCACGTCGTCCGGCCCCTCGAGCCGGGCGTGCGGCACGCCGAAGGTGTCGAGCAGCGGCTCGGCGAAGCGGACCATGGAGTGCCGCGAATCCTTGAGGTCGCGATCCTTCTCGCGCGAGAGCAAGCCAATCAAGTAGAAGATCGGCACGCGTCCGTCCATCGCCACGCCGCGCAGCGTGTTCACGGACGCATAGAGCCCGGCGTGCTGGATCATCAGCACGCACGGCTCGCCGCCGATCCAGAGCCCGGCGGCCACGGCGTTGGCCTCGTCCTCGGTGGCGCAGGTGACGACGCGCAGGGCGCGCTCCTTGTCGAGCGCGGCCAGCACCGTCTTCTGATGCGTGTCAGGAACGCTCAGGATCCAGCCGAGCGGCTCGCGCGTGCTGGTCCCGCGCGCCTCGCGAAACGTGTCCTTGAGCGTGTCGATGATGAGCGGCGCAGGAATCGATTCCGGCATCGCGGCCTCCCGTGAGAAGATCGACCTATCCTACGCTAATCCGCGCGCGAAGAGAGGAATCCCATGCGCAAATTCCTTCCGGTCTCGGCCGCCCTCGTGCTGATCACCGTGGCCGCCGCCGGCGCCGCCGGGCCCGAGCTCAAGACCGACGATCAGAAAACGCTCTACGCCCTGGGGCTCGTGATCAGCCAGAACCTGACGAGCTTCAACCTGAACGCGACCGAGCTCGAGGCCGTCCTGGCCGGCATCAGCGACGGCGTGCTCAAGAAGGAATACAAGGTCGACGTGCAGACGTACGGGCCGAAGATCACGGCGCTCCAGACGGCCCGGGCGGGCGCGGCGGCGTCGGTCGAGAAGAAGGCCGGGCAGGCGTACCTGGACAAGGCGGCCGCCGAGAAGGGCGCGACGCGCACCACCTCGGGGCTGATCATCACGACGCTCAAGCCGGGCACCGGCGCCACGCCGAAGGCGACTGATCGGGTGAAAGTGCACTACCACGGCACCCTCACCGACGGCACGGTCTTCGACAGCTCCGTCCAGCGCGGCGAGCCCATCGTTCTGCCGCTCAACGGCGTGATCCGCTGCTGGACCGAGGGCGTGTTGCTGATGAAGGTGGGCGGCAAGAGCCGGCTCGTGTGCCCGTCGGACATCGCGTACGGCGACCAGGGCCGGCCGCCCGTGATCAAGGGCGGCGCGACGCTGGTGTTCGAGGTCGAGCTGCTCGAGATCGTGAAGTAGTGCGGCTCGCCTCATAGACCTCGCGGCACGCGTCCCGCAACCGCTCGTATCTTGCGGGGCGCCGCCAGCCACATCGCGCCCGCCGACACGGCGCTGACGGCGATCGCGATCCAGAACGCGAGCACGTAGCTGCCCGTGCGGTCGTGCAGGGCGCCGGCGACCCAGGGTCCGATGGCGCCGCCGACGATCGAGGCCAGACTGAGCGTGCCGAAGATCGTCCCGTAGTGCTTGCCCTGGAACAGCTCCGCCGGGATCGCGCCGAAAACCGATGCGAGCCCGTAGCCGAGCACGCCCTGCGCCGCCACCATCAGATAGAGGAGCGCGGGCGTCGGATGCTCGCGCATGGCCAGCAGCAGCCCGTAGGTGCCCATGAAGCCGACGCACGACAGCGTCCACACCCATTCGCGTCCGATCCGGTCGGAGAGGTGGCCGAGCGCGATCTGGCCGACGATGCCGGTGAAGCCGACGAGCCCGAGCGCGCCGGCCGCCACCGCGGGCGCGAAGCCGATCTCTATCAGATATTTCGTCTGGTGCACCTGCACGGCGTACCAGGCGAAGAGACCGGCGGCGAAGCCGACGGCGACCCACCAGAAGCGCGCGGTTCGCATCGCGCGCCGGAGCGTCCAGTCGACCGCCGCCCAGGCGTGATCGACGATGTTCGAGGGATTTCGGGCGCCCCGCGCCGTGGTGTCGGACGTGAGGTCGCCGTCGGGCAGGAGCCCCATGTCCTCGGGCCGCCGGCGCGTGAGCACGTTGAGCGGTGCGAGCGTCACGAGGACGAGCGCCGCCATCGCGATACACGCCGTGCGCCAGCCCGCACCGGCGATCAGCCCGTGCAGCCACGGCAGGATGACGATCGCGCCGACGCCGACACCGGAAAACGCGATGCCGATCGCGAGCCCGCGCCGGCGCACGAACCAGTTCGGCAGGAAGAGCGCGTGCCCTGTGTAGCCCAGGCATACGGTGCCGCCGGCGACGAGCACGCCGAGCGTCAGATAGAGATGCCAGGGAGCGCTGGTGCGCGGGGCCAGCCCGAGGCCCGCGCACGCGAGCGCCACGCCGAGCAGCATGACGGCGCGCGGGCCGCGCCGGTCCATGAGGCGGCCGAGGAACGGGCCGAGAAGCGCCGAGACCAGGAAGCCGAACGAGAACGCGCCGGCGGTGACGCCGCGCGGCCAGCCGAACTCGTCGAGGATCGGCGGAAACAAGAGCGAGAAGGCGGTGCGCGCGTTGACGCCGACGCCCATGGTGACGAACGCGATCGCGACGACGGGCCAGCCGTAGAAGAATGGAAGGGCGAGTCGCAGGCCGTCGCGGGGCTGGGGCCCCGCCGGCCGAGACGAGCGAAAGTGTGAAGGGCGCACGGTTTCGAGCCGCCAGATTCTACTGTATTATCCGCTTCTACTCCTGAGGAGGCGAGCGATGCTGGGTGACATCGTCGAGCTGCGCAAGCGCGAGAGCTACGCGTGAGCATGCAGACCTTCCGCTTCGAGCTGGGCGAGCTGCCGCCGGCGGGCGAGGCGCTGCGCGCCGAGGTGCGCGAGTTCCTCCGCCGCGAGCTGGGCGACGCTCCGCCGGTGCTGCGCGCGCACTCCTGGGGCGGCTTCGACCGCGCGTTCAGCCGCAAGATGGGCGCGCGCGGGTGGATCGCGATGACGTGGCCGAAGCGCTACGGCGGTCACGAGCGGAGCGCGCTCGAGCGCTACGTGGTGCTCGAGGAGATGCTCGCCGCCGGCGCCCCCGTGTCCGCCCACTGGATCGCCGACCGGCAGTCCGGTCCCCTGCTCCTCCGCTTCGGCACCGAGGCGCAGCGCGAGAAGTTCCTCCCGGCGATCGCGCGCGGCGAGCTGTCGTTCGCGATCGGGATGAGCGAGCCCGACTCGGGCTCCGACCTCGCGTCGCTGCGCACGCGCGCCGAGCGCGTGGCCGGGGGCTACCGGGTCAACGGCACGAAGGTGTGGACGAGCAACGCGCATCTGGCCGACTACATGATCGCGACCTTCCGCACGCATCACGATCCGGCCAGAAAGCACGAGGGGCTCACGCAGTTCCTGGTCGACACGAAGCTCCCCGGCATCACGATGAGCCCGATCATCGACCTGGCCGGCTCGCACCACTTCAACATGGTCGTCTTCGAGGACGCGTTCGTGCCCGAGGACATGCGGGTCGGCGAGGAAGGCGCGGGCTGGAAGCAGGTGACGACCGAGCTCGCCTTCGAGCGCAGCGGGCCGGAGCGCTACCTGTCGAGCTTCGCGCTGCTGCTCGAGCTGATCCGCGCCGTGTCGAAGGACCCGGGCGAGCGCGCCGCCGCCACCGTCGGCCGCCTGGTCGCGCACCTGACCACGCTCCGGCAGATGTCGCTCTCGGTCGCTCTCATGCTCGAGGCGGGCGAGAATCCGAACCTCGAGGCGGCGGTGGTCAAGGACGTCGGGACGACCTTCGAGCAGGAAGTGCCCGAGGTGGTCCACGCCCTGCTCGGCATCGAGCCCACGATCGACTCGGGAAGCGACCTGCAGCAGGTGCTCGGCTTCCTCATGCAGCGGGCGCCGTCGTTCTCGCTCCGCGGCGGAACGCGCGAGATTCTGCGCGGCATCATCGCGCGCGGGCTGGGCCTGCGATGAACGAGCCGCGGACCATCCTTGGCGACGTCGTCACGC
>WNGH01006702.1_pt1 | contig 15723 bp, 9 predicted proteins | sample 5400631 | NCBI WGS metagenome assembly WNGH01 (sample SAMN13153373, study PRJNA577476) | soil metagenome | isolation source: 115 cm soil or saprolite under Garry oak tree replicate 1 | place: USA:California | collected 2016-06-15
CGGCGCCTTCCGTGCCCAGTTCGATAATCCCCAAGAAATCGCGCTGGTTCAGGAATCCATCGCTGTCTTCGAGAATTTCGCCGAGACCGTCGCCCTCAAAAATTACGACATCGCGCTCCAGCAGCAGGGCTACCTGTGGCTCACAACCACTCGCGCGGGCGCCGAGCGGCAGAAGCAATTGGTCAATCTGCAACACGGCTTGGGGTTGACCGATGTTGAGCTGCTTAGCGCAGACGAGGCCCGTCGCCGTTTTCCCTACCTTGCGCCCGAGGTCACGTCCGCCCGCTTTCGCCGGCGCGACGGCTGGCTCGACGTCAAAAAAGTCACCATGGGTTTGGCGGCGGCTTCAGGAGCGACATTTTGTGTTGAAGCCCCAGTTACGGGTTTTGAGATTCATTCCGGAAAGCTAAAAGGAGTGCGCACTCCGCTTGGAAACATTGCCTGCGATTTCGCCATAATCGCCGCCGGTCCCTTTTCCGGGGCGGTGGCCGCACTTGCCAGGCTTCAACTCCCACTCGAGCTCCGTATCCGGCAAAAATTGGTGCTGCCCGAGGTCCCCGAGGTTCCACAGAATGCGCCCATGACCATTGATGAAGATACGGGCGCCCACTGGCGTCCCGCCGGAGGCGGCGCCTACGTCTTGTTTACCAACTTCAGCTCCGCCGTCACGCCGCCGCTGGAAGATGTCCCCACCTCGGCGGATTTCTATTTCAGCGTGCTGCGCCCGGATAGTCCTAATGCGGTGGCCAGAATTTCCCCATTCTGGCGGGCGCCCTGGCAGCGTAATACTTGTGCCTGGTATTTGATGGCCGGCCAATACACCTACACTCCCGATCACCAGCCGCTTTTAGGTTCGTCCCCGATCACCGGCCTGTATCTGAATTGTGGCTACAGCGGACACGGCATTATGGGCAGCGTGGGCGGCAGCCGGTTAGTGGTGGATACCATCACCGGCAAAGTCCGCGCTGAACAAAATCCCTTCCGCCCCGACCGCCAGATGAAACCCAAAGCCATTTCCGTGCTCTGAGCGACGACTGGCGGCGACCAACCCTGCGGTCGCGACAAGGACTCTTAATAAGAAGGAAGTGGGGAAGATTATGGTTGCGATAACCTGCGACAACTGTGAGAAGAAAAAACGGCCCACCGACAAGACCTGGCTGCTCGGCTTCGATATTGAGGCAAAGAGTCCCGACCGGATCAGCCGGGCCATTACACTTCTTGAACACTGGGATGACCGCCGCGCCTTGGAGTTCGGCGCTCTGCATCTCTGCTCCGTGGCCTGCAAGGACGCATACCTGCGCCGCTCTCGGGTCGCTTAGGCGGCACTAAAAATCCGCTAATCCGCTGGCACCTCCGCCGGTTTTGCCGCCGTGGAAGGCGCCAGGCTGCGCACGATCACATAAAGAACAGGAATAATGAACAGGTTCAAAAAGGTGGAAACCAGCATGCCGCCAAATACCGTTGTTCCCACGGAATGACGTCCTGCCGACCCAGCGCCGGTGGCGAACACCAGCGGCAGCACTCCCAGGATGAAAGCCACGGAAGTCATCAAGATGGGGCGCAGTCTCAGGCGCGCCGCTTCGATTGCGGATTCCACCAGCCCCATGCCCTTCCCCTGCAACTGCTCGGCGAATTCGACGATCAGAATCGCGTTCTTGCTCGCCAGCCCGATCAGCATCACCAGCCCAATCTGGCAATAGACGTCATTGGCCAGGCCGCGCATCGCCTGCGCCGCCAGCGCGCCGAAGATTGCCATAGGCACTGCCAGCAGAATAATCAGCGGCAGCACGAAGCTTTCGTACTGCGCGGAAAGCGTGAGATACACCACCAGCAGTCCCAGCCCGAACAGCAGAAACGATTGCGCGCCCGATTCAATTTCCTCCAGCGCAATTCCCGTCCACTCGTAGGAATAGCCCGCCGGGAGCTGCTCTTTGGCGACCTCCTCCATGGTGCGGATCGCTTGCCCCGAGCTGTAACCCGGCGCCGCGCTGCCATTAATTTCCGCGGTGCGGAAAAGGTTGTAATGGCTGATGATGCTGGCGTTGGTGGTTTCCTTCACGGAAACGATTTCATCCAGTGGGACCATGCGGCCGCTGTCGCTGCGCACGTAAAACTGCCGCAGGTCTCGCGGGTTCGAGCGGAACTGCTTATCGGCTTGCACGTACACCCGGTAAGAGCGGTTGTTGAAATCGAAATCGTTCACGTATTCTGAGCCCATGTAAACCTGTAGCACCGAGGTGATCTGGGTAAAAGGCACGCCCAGGCTCTTCGCCTTCTCGCGGTCGATTTGCACCAGGTATTGCGGATCGCGCGCGCTAAAGCTGCTGAACAGGCCGCGCAGCTCGGGACGCTTGCTCCCTTCGCGGATCAGCTTGCGCAGCGAGCTTTCCAGATCTTCCAAGCTGCCTGCGCCGAGCTGCTGGACTTGAAATTGAAATCCCCCATAGACGCCCAGCCCCTGAATTGGCGGCGGCAAAATTGGCACCACCATAGCTTCCGAAATCGCCGCGAGCGGCCCTCGCACCTGGTTGATGATTCCCTGCGCCGAATTCTCCGCTCCCTTTCTTTCCCTGATTCCCTTCAGGTTCGCAAAAATAAAACCGCGATTGGGGGCCGCCCCGGCAAAGCTGAATCCGGGCACGGAAAAAACTCCCACGATGTTCGGATTGCGGGCCAGGACCTGCGCGGCGGCATCACACACCCGGCTGGTATAGTCGAGCGAAACTCCTTCCGGCGCCTGCACCGCAGCCATTACGTATCCCTGGTCTTCGTCGGGTACAAAGCTGCTGGGCACGCGGCGATAAATCCAGTAAGTCAGCGCCAGGCCGGTAAAAAACACGATGACGACCCCAACTTTGCTGCGATTAAGTACGCTCAAAGACGCCGTATAACCCTCGGTGCCTTTCCGGATTAGCGCATTGATGCCGGCAAACAACCGGTTTTTAGGACGTCCCGGGCGCAGCAGCAGCGCCGAAAGCGCCGGCGTCAGCGTCAACGCATTGAAGGCCGAAATCGCAATCGAGAAAGCGATAGTCAGCGCGAACTGCTGGTACATCCGTCCCGTGGTCCCGGGAAAGAGCGCCACCGGAACAAACACCGCAATCAGCACCAGCGAGGTTGCGATCACCGCTCCGGTCACCTCGCCCATGGCCACCCGCGCCGCCGCATGGGCGTCAACAATGCCTTCTTCAATATGGCGCTCCACGTTTTCAATCACCACGATGGCATCGTCCACCACCAGCCCGGTCGCCAGCGTAATGCCAAACAGCGTGAGCGTATTGATGGAAAATCCGAACAGCTTGACGAAGGCAAACGTTCCCACCAGCGACACCGGAATCGTAATGGCGGGAATCACCGTGCTGCGCCAGCTTTGCAGAAAAAGAAATATCACCGCGATCACGATGATGATGGCTGCGGTCAGCGTCTTCAGCACTTCGCGGATGGATTCACCCACCGCCCGCGTGGTATCGAAAGCAATCTGGTATTTCAGCCCGGGAGGAAATTGTTTCGATAGCCGCTCCAGCTCCGCGGTCACGCCCTTGTCCACCTCCAGCGCGTTGGCGTTAGTCAACTGGATGACGCCCAGTCCGATTGAGTCGAAGCCGTTGAAGCGCAGGGCCGCTCCATAACCTTCCGCCCCCAGTTCCGCCCGGCCCACATCGCGCAACTGGATCAACGATCCGTCTGCGCCGCGCTTGATCACGATGTTTTCAAATTCCTTGGGCTCACTCAGCCGTCCCACGGCGCGCACGCTGATCTGGAATCCCTGCCCCGGCATCGCCGGAGGCTGCCCAATCTGTCCGGCGGCCACTTGCACGTTCTGCTCACGCAGGGCATTTACCACGTCGTCCGCGGCTAGATTGCGTGCCGCCAGGCGCGCCGGATCGAGCCACAGCCGCATGGCATACTTGCGCTCGCCAAAAATGATCACATCGCCCACGCCCTTCACCCGCTTGAGAGCGTCTTTGACGTAAACATCCAGATAGTTGCTGATGAACAGGCTGTCGTATTGCTGCTGTTCGGAATAGAAGCCAGCCGCCAGAACAAACGAACCGGAATTTTTATTGACGGTGACTCCCGTGGTCTGCACCTCCGCTGGCAGCCGGCCCAGCGCGCTGGAGGCGCGGTTCTGCACGTCCACAGCGGCGATATCCACGTTGCGGTTCAGATCAAAGGTCGCGGTAACCGAGCTCGACCCGTTATTGCCGCTGCTGGAGGTGATGTATCTCATGCCCTCCACCCCATTCACCGCCTGCTCCAGCAGCGTGGTCACGCTGGTCTCCACCGCCTGGGCATTGGCTCCGGTGTAGAAGGCGGACAAGCTCACCTGCGGCGGCGCTAGTGTGGGAAATTGCGCGATTGGCAGGCTGGGGATGGCGACCGCGCCCGCCAAGATAATCAGCAGCGAGCACACCGTCGCGAATACCGGGCGTCGAATGAAGAAATTTACGAACATGAGCGTTGCGCTAAGTTAAGACTGCGGCGCTACCGGCGTCCCATCGGCCAGCACCTGTATGCCGCTGGTGATAATGCGCTCACCGGGCTTGATTCCATCCAGAACAATGTACTTGTTATCCACGATCTCGCCCACCTGGATCACTTTTTGCCTGGCAATCGCCTGCTTGCCCTGGCCTTCCACCACAAAGGCAAAAAACTGGCCGCCCAGCCGAGTAACTGCGCTCATGGGGATGAGCGGGGCCTGGCGCTCCCCCCAGAAAACCCGCGCCCGCACCACCTGGTCATTGCGCAACCTGTGGTCGCGGTTAGGAACCGGGGCTTTTAGCAGCAGAGTTTGCGATTCGCTATCAACCCGCGGCGAAACAAACGAGATACTGGTGCGCACTGCCGCTTCGCCGCCCTCCGCCAGTATGATTGGTCACCCGGTCTCCCACCCGCACGGGGATATCGCCCACCACGCCAGCCATGGGCGCCCTCACCGTGTAGTACTTAAGTTGGACCTGCTGCTCGTGCACGCTCGCCTGCAACGCCTCTACATCGGACTTCGACGCCTCATAGGCGGTCTGTGCCTGGTCAAGTTCGGCGCGACTTATCACTCCGGAAGCAAACAGTTTTTTCCTGCGCTCCAGCTCTACCCGGTTCAATTCGTGTGCCGCCTGCTTCGATTTGACGGTGGCTTCCTGATTGTTGACCGCCGCTTCCTGCTTCAATGGATCAATTTGGAGCAGAGGCGCGCCCGCAGGCACGCGCTCGCCTGCATGCGCAAAAATCCGGGTCACCTGCCCTTCCACTTGCGGCTTAAGCACGGCCGCGCTGCGCGACTTCAGTGTGGCCAGATAATCCGTAAACTCGCCCACTCGCTGCAACTCAGCAACTTGCACCTTGACCGGCAAGGCCTGCTTCCCCGCAGCTTCGCCGCCGGCTTCCGCCGAGCGGTTGCATGCCACCGCCGGCCACAGAAAGAGGGCGATCGCCATTATCGAAAATAATGCTTTGCTTTTCACAATTCGAACCATTTGATCTAAATCAAACCTGTTGAGCCGCAAAATATTTTCCAACTCAGCGAAAACATAGCCCTCGACTTGTCTGACAACCAGTCCTTCCTCATAAGAATAAAAGATTCAGCTTGCTTTGTAAGCAGCCGCGGTACGGGTTTTGTCATTCTGAGCGACCCCCCGGGCGGGCGAAGAATCCCTATTACCTGCACAATCTCCCAGGTTCTCATTGTGCGCGCACCGAGCGATCTCTATTCGATCTGTCATTCCCCGGCGCGGTGAGGAATCTATATTTCCTCAACCTCATTGGTGCAATAAAAAGGGGCGGCTTGCGCCGCCCCTGAAAATCCGCCCGATGAACTTCCGCTACCATTAAAAATCGTAGCGCAGGCTCATCTGGATCAAGCGCGCCGGAATCACCGTGTTGGTGATCTGCCCGAAGGTCGACGGCGTGGCAATTGAGACCCCGTTCGGAGCGCGGAAGATAGGATGGTTGAAGAGGTTGAAGAACTCACTCCTGAAGCTAACGGTGTGCCGCTCGGTAATCATAAACTTCTTCCCCACAGAAAAGTCCCAATCCTGCTGGAACGGGCCGCGCAACAAGTTGCGCGGCGTGTTGCCATAGGTGCGATCTGTGCCCCCGGTCAGGATAGCGCTGAAGGGAGCATTGGGAGTATTGGTAAAGCAGGCCGGATTGATGTACTGGTTCACCCGGTCCTGTACGCTGCCGCTGGTGTAAGCCGAGTCGATGGAAGAGCAGGTGAAAATCGGCGAAGCGATGCCGCGGCTGCCAAAGGCGCCCGCGCTGCTCGCGGTAGGCGTAAACGGCAGTCCATTTTGGAAGAAGGTGATGCCGCTCAGCGTCCATCCTTGGAACGCCTGGCTTCCCCAGATGCCGTGTTTAGGCACCGGCAGGTCATAGGAGTAGCTGATCACCAGGCGATGGCGCCGGTCGAAGTCGCCGTTAGAGCGGTTGAGTCCCGGCACGACGGTGCTGTAGTCGAACAGATTGGCGCCGCCCTGCCCGTTGCGGGTGACGTTCAGTTCGTCGGTGCTCTGCGAGCCGCTTACGTTGTCAATGGTCTTCGACCAGGTGTAGCCCGCCTGGAAGTAGAGTCCCTGCTGGAAGCGGTGCGAGACCGTCGCCTGCAGCGCGTTGTACTCGGCAAACCCGATGTTCCCGTTGAAGCGCGCACCTAAGGCGGCACTCATGCCCGGAACCCCACTTCGCAGGGCCACGTTGTTCAGAGTGTTGGTGGTGATGGTGTAGCTGCGCCCGGCGCTGTCGGTCACCGTAATGGGGGCTGCTATCACTCCCGGCACGATCGTGGTGGCTGTCGGCGCGGCCAGTTGTATGAAGGGATTGAATATTCCAATCCCTCCCACGTAGTGGGCCCCCACGTAGCCAAGCTCGGCCGCCCAGCCTTCTCCGAAATCGTGTTGGAAGGTGAGGTTCCACTGCTGGTTGTAGGGTGCGTGGAAGTTGCGCAACGGCGCGGTGTAGCCGGCAAAGTTAATGGAGCAGTTGGTCGCCGTGCCTCCGAATCCGGAACACGCTTGTCCCGATTCATTGGTGTAAATCGGGCCAACGCAGGGGTTGTTGATATTAAGGGCAGAGGGACAGCCATTGGAAGCGCTGGGCGTGCTTACAAAGCGAAGCCCGGTGAAGATGCTGTTCTGCGGCACGATTGCCAGGCTCACCAAGGCCGGAATCGGCAGGTTGGGGAAGGGATTGCCCAACTGCAATGGCGGATTTCCGTCGGGGCGCGATTCGATGGGCTGAAAGTTGAACGGCGGGCCCAGGTTGGTCTGTAGCGTCGTCTGATTGGAGATACGCTGGTAGTAGATTCCGTAGCCGCCGCGAATCACCGTCTTGCGATCGCCGAATGCATCCCAGGCAAAGCTCACGCGCGGCGCAAAGTTATTGTTATCGCGGCAATTGTCCACCACGCAATTGTCCACCTTGGTGAGTCCAGACGCGGTGAAGCCGCCCACGTTCACGTCCTTGGGATAGACGAACGGATTTTTCCCCGCGAATGCCAGGTCGGGATAGTAGTTGGCGATGCGATTGAACAGATCGGTGGACATGCCCAGGCCTTCCCAGCGCAGCCCGATATTGACTGTCAACCGCGGATAAATGCGGAAGTCATCCTGGAAGAATGCTGCGTAGTCGGTATTGCGGAACCAGCGGTTGGAAATGCCGGCCGCCGACTGCAACCCCGTGATTCTGCCCATCAGGAAAGACTGCAGAGGCAGGATACAGGTGGACAAGCTCACGCCGCATCCTGTGCCGCTGCCGATCTGGTCGAAGGTCAGCGAGCCTCGCACGGCGAAGTTGTTATACCGATTCAACTGGAAGCGATTGACTTCACCCCCGGCGCGGAAGGTATGCCGCCCCCGCACCATGGACCAGGTATCCGTCCATGTAAAAGCATTCTGGATGGTCCCCCGATCATCGTTCACTCCGGTGCCGAAGGAAAACAAGCCGGTAACGCTCGCCGCCCAAACGCCTGGAACAGTCGCCGCGTTCGGGCGCGAAGAGGCGATATCCGCGAGGCCAACGATATCTGTGGGATTGAACGACGAATTAAAGCGGCTGTAGCCGAAGCGGAACTCATTCAATTGTCGGTTGCTGATTTGCATGGTGTGGCTGATGGTGGCAAAGCGGTTGCGCTGCTTGCCAATCAGCGGCTCGGAAAGCGAGCCGCCAGCCCCGAAAGGCGCCTTGTTTTCACCGTTGTCGTTGAAACCGCGGAAGGTCACGTGGTCCTTTCCCCCGCGCAAGGGGCGGTCCCACGTCAGCGTGTACTGCATGTCCTCTCCCGGAACCACCTTGCTGAACGTGCAATTCAGCAGAGTAGTCACCCCCCGAGCCGCCGCGCTCGCGGTGCGACTGGAGCAGCCTGTTTGCCCGGCACGCGGGTAGTAGTACGTTCCGCCATAGAAATCGCTCTTCAGGTTCAGGAAATTAACCGCCACCGGGTCAATATTGGCGGCAGTAAAGCCCGGCGGCAGAATCGGGGCGAGCAGCGCCGCCGAGGTCGTCCCGTCGGGATTGGTGGGGATTACCGGGATGCCGCTAGGATTGGAAATTGCGGCCGAGGTATCCACCGCATTGCGGAAGCGCACCCCGTGGGCGTTGGCGAAAAAGAAGCCGCGCAGTACCGGCACCGGCACCGGGCCGCCGAGGCTGAAGCCCAGCACGTTCTGCAGCAGCTTCTGCTTCTTGGCGCCGGGATTGTCACGGTTAAAGAACCACTCGCGGGCGTTGAAAGCGTCGTTGCGGTGCTGCCAGTAAGCTCCGCCATGCCAGTCCTTGGTCCCCGTGCGCAATAGCGTGTTCACCGAGCCGCCGCCCTTGCTGCCGCTAGTGGCATCGTAGAGCGAGGTCGCCACCCTGAATTCCTGTATGGCGTTGGGATTGGGGAGCGGAATGGTGTCGAAGTGCGCCAGGTTGAAGTCATTGACGTTGATGCCTTCAAGCGAGGTGTTGTTGTTGCTGGTGCGCTGGCCGTTGACGTTGATGTCCACGTTGCCGCGATTGGCCACCCGCGGGTCGCCCGGCTCACCCGCCGTGCCCGGTGAGAGGGTAAGCAGATAGAGATAGTTGGGCGAGGGAACGGGCAGGGTGGCTAGCATGTGCGAATCCACCGGCTGCCCCGTGGCGGCGCTCTCGGTGTTGATCAGCGTCTGCGTGGCTTCTACCGTCACCAATTCCTGGCTGCCTCCGACTTGCAGCTTGGCCACGTGCTTCACGGTCTCGCCTACGCGCACCGGAACAATAGCTTTGTACTGCTTAAAACCTCTGGCCGATACTTCTACGCGATAGGTAGCCGGCCGCAGCAATGCGGCCACAAATTCACCATTGCTGCCGGTGGTGAGCTGACGTTCAAGCACCCCGGTCTCATTGTTGTAGATATTTACCGTAGCTCCCGAGATCACGGCGTCAGTTGGATCTTTGACCGCGCCGGTGATGCCGGTGGATTCTACCTGCGAAAAAACGAATGTTGTCGCCAACAACGCAATTACTGTGGCCGACAGAACAAAACGAAGTGATGTGCTGATGTGCGAGTGCATTGACAATCTCCTCCCACGCGAAGGCAGGGTGTGTGGGAACGCCTGCCCGGTTCGAGAACCCCCCATTTGAATATCGGAAAACTTGGTGTAAGGGTCGGTTTGACCTCGAAAACTGCAAGCATTATATATCTGCCTGCCAGCCGTGATCTTTAAGCAGCAACTCGCCTTCACTGGCGCTCGTATAGCAACACCTGCAGGCCTGCAAAATCCCGCGATTGCGATGCGGGATATCGTATCGCAAGCGTGTTTTTTACCATCCGGCTGGTCGCATCGGGCCCGCTTGCCGTTATGTTCCCGCTGAAGACCACCCATACTCGTCGATACTGCGACGATATCTCGACCAACAGCTCAGGTGTCGGACTGCCCATGATGGCGCGCCAGTCGCTATGGTATGGAAACACCACAGTCGGTTTTGCGGCTGTGCTCGGGAAACGGCGCTCGTAATAATCGAACGGCATGCGTCCCAAAACATTACGGAAGATGATCGCGTCGCCCGCCTGCGCATTGGAAAGTACATATTGCGCGGCGCCCCGCCAGTCATCGCGCACGATGTCGAAATCCTTAACGTAATAAGCCCGCACTCCCTGGACGCCTAAAAACATCAGCGTAGCCAGTACCGGCGCCGCAATCCAGCGCGGGCGGATAGAGGCGATCCCTATGCCCGCGACCAGCGCCAGTGCGGGCACGCAAATCAACATGTAGCGCCCCAGGAACATCGCCCGTATCAAGGAAACCGCCAGCGTGATCACTAACGGCGCCAGCAGCCAGGTGAACACCACGCCATAGCGCCAGCTTTCCAGCGACCGGTGTCGAATGATCCAAACCCGCGCGGCGGCTGCCATCCCCAGCAGAACGCATCCCGCATAAGCCCATAGCAGCACTTCCCCGCCATTTCCGGTGAAGGACAAAAGAAAGATATGCAGGTACCAAAGGGTGGGTTTCGAAATCCAGCGGATAGGCCCCATCCCGGTGGTGGTCACAAAAATAATGAGTGGCAACACCAAAATCCCCATCAGCCGGATGGCCCGCATGAATTCCACTCGCGGTGCGGTTTGCTGCCGCGGCAGAAACTTCAGCGACAGGAAGTGCGCTACCGGCACCAGCAGCGCGAAAAAATGTGCATACGCCGCCAGCGCCGTCGCCACCGCATAGCGGTTCCAGTGCCGCCGTGATGGCTCTTCCACAGCGCGCGTGAAATAGAGTGTGGATAGCGTAATCAGGAATGTCAGCAGGCTGTAGCTGCGGGCTTCTTGCGCATAGCGCACGTGGAATGCATGCACGGCAAGCAAGCTCGCCCCCGCCAATCCAGCAGCGCTGCCCGCCAGTCGTTTCGCCAGCAGATAAACCAGGGGCACCGTACCCACCGACGGAATCACGGACAATGTGCGGATGAAGGCTTCGGAACTGCCCAGATGCAACCACGGCCGCAGCATGGCGTAGTACAGCACCATGTTCATTTCCCGCCGCCACAGCACCCGCGCAAAGTTGTACCAATCCATGCGGCAGAGGGCGACGCTCACGCCCTCGTCTAGCCACAAGCTCTTGGCGCCTAGCTGATGAAAGCGCAACCCCGCTGCCAGCGCAGTGATCACCGCCAGCGCTGTCATCACCTGCATGGTTTGCCGGCCGTTTTGCTGGTTGAACGCCAGGCTTTTCGCGGGCGGCCGTTCACTGAGGATGTTTTCGCTGCTTGCGTCAGTCGGCGCCAGCATAGGAGGCAACAGTGAAGGCTGCCGCTGACGCTGTCAAGAGTAGTGATACAGACGTTGCGGGCAACGTTTCCAACTTACTCACAGGAGGCTTTGCTGGGAAAAAGAAAATTACATCTGCAGCAGGTTGGGCTGAAGTTTTTGATATCCCTTTTCTTCCGCCCAAAGGTTCAGGGGAATGGTGGCCAGTTCATCCACTACTGGGATGGCGAATCCGTCCTTGGTCAGGTCAACGGTCTTGGTGTAGGTATGGCAGGTGTCGCAGGCATTCACCCGCACGTGCTCGAACTCAGCCGCGGTATACACTGCCAGGCGATCCACCTGCTCCTCGCCACACGAGGGACAGAGGATGCGCCGGTAATCCCACTCCGTCGAACACAGCGAGCAAAGCAGCGAACGCTTGGCGCCATCTCCCTCCGGCCGCAAAATACCCAGCAGCGGCTTGCGTTCGCAGAATGGGCACACCGCCTTGGTGTAGTTGCTGCGCGGAAATTCCGCCCGGCTGGCCAGATGCTCGGCCACCGGTTGCAGAAACGCGCGCGCAAAGAAGACGCTTTGGTCCTCCTGACCATTTTCCTGGGGATGCCGCACCCAAAAGCTATTGAGCAGCCGCTCCCACGTCTCCGGCCCCTCCTCCTCGACCTTCCCCGCCAACTGTGCCAGCTCAGGCGGCGCCGCCCGCTCCACTACGTACAACAGTGACTGAAATTTGGGCAGCAGGATGAATAGGTCCAGGCCTTGCTCGAAGACCTCTCCCGTAGACTCGTACCCGCAGGACTCCAGGTTGGCGTACAGCGCTTTCTGAAACAACGCAATTTCCCGGTAGAACTTCAGGATCTCAGCCGCAAAGGGCAGGCTCTGGGCCAGCGCATCGGCGCGTTCCACACGATCATCCCAGGTGTAACGAGTCTTGCTTGCAAGTGTCATGAGGTTCAGGGTGCAATCCCTGAGGCGATGATATCGCGAAGCGTGAAAACGGGATAGGAAAGACGTTAGGGCCTGCGGACGCCGGCCTCGCGTTCGCGGTCTTGCTTGGGATCGCGCCCGGTGACCTCGCGGTACCATCGCGGATGGTGCGTCCAGGCCCACTCTTTGGTCACTGTTCCCCGTGTCATCGAGCGGAACGTGCCCGGGATCCCGGCAGTACCCTCGTATAGATGTACAAAAAATCCGCCCAGCATGATCAGCGCCGCCACATCGTGAAAGAAGACGCAGATCCACGCCAGGGTGCGGGTGAAGACTCCGGGAAACCAGATGGGGAAGCCAGTCACCAGAAAAACGATCCCGGTAATCACCATCGTCCAAAACCAGATTTTCTGGCCGCCATTGAATTTGCCTACATCCTCGGCTTCCGTCTTTTCGGTGTTGGTCACGTAATCGCGCACCCGTCGCATCCAGCGCCGGTCGCTCTCCGTCCAAGTCATCTGGTTCAGCCAGCCTAGGAGTTGCAGCACCAACACCGCCACAAAGGCCAGCCCGAACCAGGGATGCAGCACTCGCGTCATCGCCCCGCCGCCGAACAATGGCGTTAGCCAGTGGTACAGCCAGGGACTGAAGAGGGCAAACCCTGAAAGCAGCGAGAGGATAAAGAACAGCGCCACCCCCCAATGGACGACGCGGGTGTACACGCCGTGGCGGACGACTTCGCCTTCGTAAACTACCGTGTGTCCGAAACGATCGGCGTCCGGTGGATGCACGCGCTCAGCGGTTGCCATTTCCCTGCTCCTTCCGTGGCGGCTCAGGCTGGGTCCGCTTCGGTCCGTAAGAAACGTAGTGGAAGGCTATGCCGATGGCCCCCAGAAATACCGAGAACAGGCTGATCGGCTTCAGCAAATATTTCCACCACGTCCAAACAATGGGGATGTGAGGATTGGCCGGCAGCCCGCCATAGATCTCCGGGTTAGTAGCATCATGCAGCACGTAAATCACGTGGGTGCCGCCAATGCTCTCCGGGTCCCATACCCCCGCCTTCTGGAATCCGGAAACCTCCTTCAATTGCTTCACCCGGTGGTCGGCGGCTTCTCTCATCTCCAGCTTGGTGCCAAACTGCAGGCAGCCGGTGGGACATGCTTTGATGCACGCTGGTTCCAGCCCCGCGCCCACGCGGTCGGAGCATAGAGTGCACTTGTAAACTTTTCTGGTGGTCTGGTTGAACTTGGGGATATTAAAGGGACAACCGGAGACGCAGAATTCACAGCCAATGCAATTTTCCTGCTGGAAATCAACGATGCCGTTTTCGTACTGCACGATGGCGCCATCTGCCGGGCAGGCGCGCAGGCACCCCGGATCGGCGCAGTGCATGCATTGATGTTTGCGGAAAATCCACGACAAAGTCCCGTCATTTTCCCCCGCTGGAAATTCCGAAAGGCTGCCATCATCTCCGCGGTGCACCTCGTTGAACTTCATCAACTGCCAAAAGTTCCACTTGGTGTCTGGCATGGTCTGGTAGTTGTTCTCGAAGACGGTCTGTTCGAAGGGCATGTCGTTCCACTCCACGCACGCCACTTCGCACGCTTTGCACCCGATGCAGGTGGTGGTGTCCATGAGCTTGCACACTTCCACCACTCGCTGAGCGCCCTTGCCAGGAACGCCTCCAGAGTGCCCTGAGATGTTCCGGATTTGCAGGGTCTTCTCGTCAAACACGGTGCGTTTCTCCCTTCTACGCCTTCTCGATCTTCACCAGAAAACCCTTGTACTCTGGGGTGAAAGCATTGGGATCCATTACCGTCGGCGAGAGCATATTGGCGGGATTTAGCGCCGTCTTGCCTTCGTCTTCGGCGATGCCTCGGTATCCCCAATGGATGGGAATGCCGATCTGGAATGTCTTCTTGCCGTCAATCATCATCGGCTTAATGCGCCGGGTGACCATGGCCTTGGCTATGTAGTGGCTGCGCGCGCTGGTAACTTTCACCTTCTCCCCGCCATGGATGCCCATCTGGTCGGCCAGCTCCGCCGGCACTTCCACAAAGGGCTCAGGCACGAGCTGCACCTCCATGGGATTGTTCTTGGTCCAGTAGTGATAATGCTCGGTGATGCGGTAGGTGGTGCAGACTATGTTAAAGCCCTGGTCGGGAGTGCCATACTTGTCCAGCGCGGTCTTGAATTTCTTCACGACCGGGCTGGTGGATTGCTGCGGATGCAGCGGATTGGCAATCGGGCTCTCGATGGGCTCGTAGTATTCCGGAAATGGCCCGTCAGCAAACGCCCCCAGCGGCCCGAAAATTCTTCCCACGCCCTCCGGATTCATGATGAACGGCCCCATGTGGTCCTTGGGCGCAGAATCGGCCTTGAAATCAGGCACGTCATTCCCCACCCACTTCTGCTGCGTTTCGTTCCACCACACCTGTGCTCGGGTTGGATCCCACGGCTTGCCGTTCAAATCGCAAGAAGCCCGGTTGTACATCACCCGGCGGTTTGCCGGCCACGACCATGCCCAGTTGGGATAGATCCCCAGACCCGATGGATCATCCGTCCCCCGCCGCTGTGCCATCGAACCGGCCTGCGTCCAGGAACCGCTGTACAGCCAGTTGGCGCACAGCGTGGTGCCATCGTCGCGTAGGAAGGCGAAGCCCGGAAGCTGCTCGCCCGCCTTGATCGTGGTCTTCGTCTTCTCGTCGGTGATGTCCGCCAGAGCGCGTCCATTGATTTCTTTCGCCACTTCCGCGAGCGACGGATTGGTCGGATCGGCATACGCCCAGCTGGTAGCAAAGATCGGGTCAGGGAATTTCCCGCCCTCTTTGCGATACAGATCGCGGATTTTCAGGAATATGCGCGCCAGGATTTCCTGGTCCACCTTGGCATCGCCCGGCGTGGGCACGGCGGTGTATTTCCACTGCAGCCAGCGCGCCGAATTCACGAAGGTGCCGTCTTTCTCCGCGAAGCCCGCGCCCGGCAGCCGGTATACCGTGGTGTTGATCTTCTTCATGTCCTCTTTGCTGGTCCCGGGCGCTTGCCAGAAGTCACTGGTCTCATCGGGGAAGATCTCGCACACCACCAGCCAGTCGGCTTTCTTGAGCGCATCAATGTTTTTCTGCGAGTTCGGCCCGATCATCACTGCGTTCATGCCGAACGCAAACAGCCCTTTGACTTCGCCGTTGTACATGCGGTCAAACATCTCCACCCAGGAGTAGCGGCGGTCAATCTTGACCAGGTACTGATACGCCCAGTCGTTTTCCTTTTTGGCGTTATCCCCATACAGCGCCTTCAGGAACGACACCGTAAACTTGGGATAATTCGACCAGTAGTTGTAGGAATCCCATTCCGTCGGCTTGGAAGCCGTGGGAGTCACCCGCTTCAGATATGTTGCCAGGTCGGTATCGCTGGGATTTGGTATCTTCAGATATCCCGGCAGAATGTCAAATACCCCGCCCATATCGGTGGCGCCCTGGATGTTGGAATGGCCACGCAGCGCATTGACTCCACCGCCGGCCCTGCCCACATTGCCCAGGATGAGCTGAATGATGGCCGCGGTCTTAATCATCTGC
>WNGH01023455.1_pt1 | contig 15722 bp, 18 predicted proteins | sample 5400631 | NCBI WGS metagenome assembly WNGH01 (sample SAMN13153373, study PRJNA577476) | soil metagenome | isolation source: 115 cm soil or saprolite under Garry oak tree replicate 1 | place: USA:California | collected 2016-06-15
AGCGACTTCGTGACGATCAGCGCAGCGATTGCCGCGGCGCCGTAGTACAGCGTGATGACGGCGGCCGAGACGATCAAGCTCGCGGCAATCTTCCCGAGGACGAGGACCTCCCGCCGAACGGGGTTCGGGAACAGGAAGTAGCCGGTCCGCTTCTCGTGCTCCGATACGAGGGCGTCCGCCGCGAAGAGGACACCACTCAGCACGACCAAGAGACCCGTGAACGTGGCGAACGTGGAGACGAACGCGTTCGGGTTGGAAGCGTACGGCGTGCCAAGGGCCGGCGGGAGCCCAAGGAACAGTCCGACGATCAGCCCGACGAGGATCAGGACGCCCAGGAGGCGTCGGCCGCGGATGTACTTGCGAATCTCATAGCTCGCGACCGTGACGACCTGAGCGAGGGGACTCGCGGTCATAGGCGATCCGACTCCTGGATACGGTCGAGGTAGAGCTGTTCGAGGGATGAGCCGAGGGGCCGATACGTGAGGACCCGCAGCCCGCGCGAGACCATCGCCTCGAGGACCCGCGCTTGCCCTTCCTCCCCGCCCGAGATCCGCAAGTCGACCGTCGAGATGCCCTCGGCCTTGACCGCGACGATTCCCGGGACGGATGCGAGCGCCTCGAGCTCTTGCGGGGTCGGCGACCGGAGGAAGGTCGTCTGGAACGTCGACGTGTCCGCGCCGCGCGAGAGATCCCGCACGGAGCCGTGGATCAGGAGTTCTCCATGGTTCAGGAGTGCGACGTCGTCGCACACTTCTTGGACCTCGCCGAGGAGATGGGAGCTCATGAAGATCGTCCGGCCTTCGCCCTTCAACGACTTGATCACATCGCGGACCTCGGCCATGCCCCGCGGGTCCAATCCCGACGTCGGCTCGTCCAGGATCAGGAGTTCGGGCTCGTGGAGGAGCGACTGCGCGATCGCGAGGCGTTGTTTCATCCCCTTCGAGAACTCCTGGATCCGGTGGTCCGCCCAGTCGGTCAACTTGACCTCTTTCAGGACGGCCTCGCTGCGGTGCTCGATCTGCGAGGACGACATGCCGCGGAGGCGTCCCACGTACGCGAGCGTCTCGAGCGGCGAGAGGTATCCGTAGAACTCTGGCGTCTCGATGACCGTGCCGATGCGGGCCAGGGCGCGGGTCGGCTCCTGACGGACGTCGATGCCGAACAGGGCGGCCCGGCCGCGGGAGGGCCGAATCAGGTTCGTCATGATCTTAATCGTCGTGGACTTCCCGGCGCCGTTCGGGCCGAGGAACCCGAGGGATGTGCCAGCCGGGACTGTGAGATCGAGGGACTTCAGCGCGGTGAAATGGCCATACTCCTTGCCCAGCCCCTCCAGGCGGACCGGGAATTCACCGACGGATTCCGTGCGGGAAGGCTCCATAGTCTATTGCGATATATCGCGATATACTTAAACTCTTTGAAGGGATTCCCCGGACAGAGTTCAGGACACGATTCAATGCGAGGGAGGCGGAAGGGATGATTGAGAATCCGGGCGACCTGACCTGCAGCATGGTTCTTATGGCCCCAGCCGTTCCCCGCATGCGGGCCGGGCATGTCGACATTGGAAGCACCTTCGGGCGTTCGGCCGTTGATCACCCCGATGCGGTGGCTTCTGTACGCGGCGAGCGCGCTCGTGTTCCTTGCCGGCCTCCAGCTCACGGTCTTCACGGAACAGACGGCCACGTTCTTTGCGTGGACGATCGCCCGGCCTCTGACCGGTGCATTCCTCGGTGCCTCGTACTGGGCCGCCGTCCCCGTCGAGGTCATCGCGGCGCGCCAGTCGTCCTGGGCGAATGCCCGGGTCGCCGTTCCGGCGATTTGGCTCTTCACAGCGCTCACCCTCGTGGCCACGCTCCTCCACTTCGACCAATTTCATTTCTCAAGCACGACTCCAAGTGCGCAAGGTGCCGCGTGGTTCTGGCTTGCGATCTATGCGGGCGTGCCGGTCGCGATGTTGATCATCTGGATGCTGCAACTCCGAGCGCCGGGAACCGATTTGCCGCGCGGGCTTCCCGCGCCAATCTGGATGCGTATCGCGGTCCTCGCACAAGGAGTCGGCATGCTCGCGTTCGGCCTGGGCCTCTTCTTGGCGCCGGACATCGTGAAGCCGGTGTGGCCCTGGGGACTGACCCCGCTCACGGCGCGGGCGATCGGGGCATGGCTCATCGGGATCGGCTTCGCCGCGTTCCATGCGAGCCGCGAGAACGATTTCCTCCGGATCCGGCCACTCGCCGGCGGCTACATCGCCTTCGCGGTCTTGCAATTCATCGCGGTTGCGCGGTATGCCGGCGACGTGAACTGGAGCGCCCCGTCCGCATGGGTCTACCTCGCTTTCTTGGGGAGCATCCTGCCGGTGGGCCTCTACGCCTGGCTCGGCCGGCGAACGTCAGGCACTTCCTGAGAAGCGCGCCGGGACCGACGCAATCGGGGATGAAAACCGAGTCAACATCCTCAAGCGCGGACCAAATATGCTCCGGCCGTGCGCCGCGCGATCTCCGTCGGCCTTCTGATTCTGATCGTGACGGGCTCCGTCGCGGTCCTCGCGCCCGCACCCCCGGTCGCTGCCGCGGGTCAAATCGAGGTCTACAAGAGCGGGCTGAGTTTCCCGATCGCCCTTGCGTTCTCCTCGGACGGCCGAATCTTCTACGCGGAGAAAGACACTGGGAGTATCCGAATCATCTATCTCGCGAACCGGACGCTCCTGCCGACGCCATTCTACACGCTCCCGAACACCGGGACGGTCTACAATCGGATCGTCCGGATCCTGGCGAGCGGGAATACGGGGGTCTCATACACCGTGATCCTCCCGATGCCACCCCTGGGTGCGACGATCCATAACGGCGGCGTGATCGCGTTCGGCCCGGATGGGAAATTGTACGCGGTCGTCGGCGAGAATGGGATTCCGGCGCGATCTCAGGACCCGTTAAGCCCGATGGGAAAGGTCTTGCGGATGAACTCCAACGGAACGGCCCCGAGCGATAACCCGTTCTACGCTAACCCCGCCTGGTACAACCTCACGTACACGTATGGCCACCGGAACATGTTCGGACTCGCGTTCCACCCGATCACGGGCCGGGTTTTCGTAACCGAGAACGGACCGAATTGCAACGACGAGATCAACCTGCTACCGAACCTCACCGCCCTCGACCGGAACTACGGATGGGGACCGACGGCCTCGTGCGGCAGCCTGCCGCCTCCTGCGGACACGAACCGGGACGGCCCCAATCCTGTGCTGCCAATCCGGTGGTGGGGACCCACGATCTGTCCGACGAATGCTGTGATCTACTCGGGTCCATACTTCCCCAAGTGGCAAGGCGACCTGTTCATGGGCGAGTGCAACCCCCCTTATCGATTCCATCGGCTGCACTTGGTCCCGCCAGGATACGATTCGGTAGGCTCGGATGATATCCTTTGGACCGCGCCGACATCCATCATCGAGGTCGAGCAGGGGCGAGACGGAGCGATTTGGCTAACGACGCCGACGAGCATCTACCGGTACTGGGATTCCGGCAGGCCACCGGTCGCGTCGTTCACCGCCCTGCCGAATCCCGTAATCGAGGGAGCGACGGTAGCCTTCGACGCGTCGAGCTCCTACGACCCGGACGGGACCATCGATTCGTACGTCTGGGATTTCGGAGACCTCACGAATGGGAGCGGTCCCATCATCTCCCACTCGTACCTGACGTTCGGCACATTCAACGCGACCCTCACGGTCACCGACAACGAATCGTTTACGGCAACCGCGTATCGTCACATCGTGGTCCACGCGCCGCCGGTTGCCTCTTTCACGGCGACATTAAACCCGGTGGTCAGAACGCCCGTTTATTTCGACGCGTCTGGGTCCCACGATCCCGACGGCACCATCCTCTTCTACAGGTGGGATTTCGGTGACTCCACGAATGGGACCGGGGCGATCACGTCCCACCCCTATTCGGCCGCGGGTTCGTATAACGTCACACTGAACGTCACGGACAACGACTCGTTGAACGGAACGGCGTATCGGGACGTCGTCGTGCGACCCGCGCCCCCAGGGCCGCAGCCTCCGGCCGCTGAATTCATGGCGAGTCCGTCGCCAACGAACCCCGGTTCTCCGGTAACGTTCAACGCGTCCGCGTCGGTCGACCCAGACGGAACGATCGTTTCATACGCTTGGGAATTCGGAGATTCGACGACGGGCACCGGCGTCCTGATCACACACGCATATGCGAACCCGGGCGTGTTCACGGTAAACCTTACCGTCGTTGACAACCAGACGCTGTCCTCGAAAGCCACACACCAGGTGACGGTGAATGCACCACCCCGCGCGGCGTACCAATTCGCTCCCGCGGCGATCTATATCGGGGTCAGTGTGACCTTCGATGCTTCCACGTCGATGGACTCCGACGGGATCATTGCCTCGTACGATTGGGACTTCGGGGACGGATCCACCGGGTCGCGAGTCCACTCATCGCATACATACGCCGTGAAGGGGGACTTCGGAGTCGATCTCACCGTCGTGGACAATCTCGGTTCCTCGAACCGCACGACTCAGACGATCTCCGTCCGAGACCGGCCGCCTCAGATCACCTCGAGCACCCCGGGACTCGGCCCCCTCACCGTGGAAGCAAGCGCAACGCAAAGATTCACGATAATCGCCTGGGATCCCGACGGGGACGTGTTGACTTACACATGGCGGGTCGACGGCGCCCTCAGCGGAGCGAACGCCTCGCTGAATTTCGCGTCGGCCGCTCCCGGCACTCACGTCGTGAGCGTCACCGTGTCGGATGGCGCACTCGTCGCCTCGAGAGAATGGACCGTGACCGTTGTCGCAAGCGCACTTCCCGCACTCATCACCTTGTGGGTTCCCATCGCTATCGTCGTCGCAGTCATCGTGGCAATCTTCTTCACACGGTTCTTGCGGCGGCGAAAGCGGGAACCGCCTCCCTTTACGTAGGTGAAGCGCATGGCCGCCGCATGACCACCGTCCTTCTCGAGACAACGATGGGCGACGTGAAGATCGAACTCCTCGACAAGACGATGCCAATCACCGCGGGCAACTTCCGGAAGCTAGTCGGGCAGGGCTTTTACGATGGAACAATCTTCCACCGCGTGATCCCGAACTTCATGATCCAAGGTGGGGACCCGCAAGGAACCGGGATGGGCGGCCCCGGATACACGATCAAAGACGAGCTCCCGACCGACAACCGGAATGCGCGGGGAACAATCTCCATGGCGAACGCGGGACCGAACACCGGCGGGAGCCAGTTTTTCATCAACGTCGTCGACAACGGTCGGCTGGACCGGAAGCATCCCGTGTTCGGTCGGGTCGTCGGCGGGATGGAGGTCGTCGACGCGATCAGCCGCACGCCGAGGGACGACGAGGAGCGAGCGGAAATGCGTGATGAGCTGGTCCTTGCCCGGCCGAACGTATTCGGCTCTCAGTTTGTCTTTGTAGATCGGCACGCTGAGCGCATGCGTCTCTTCGAGGGTGAGCACGGCCCCCTCCGGCGCCTGCGCCGCCTTCCGCCATTCGTCCATGTGCGCTTCCGAGGAGAAGAACACCATGTGGTTCGAGCACGTGGTCACAATGTCATTCCACCATTGAGCCGCGGGAAGCGCGAGATACACGACCGGCCTTGAAGGCGATGCGCGCGACCTCCCGCCGGCGAGCTCGACCGAAATCGGTTCCGCGCAGTGATGGCAACGGCCTTCGATTCGGATGATCTCGTGCAGCATCGCGTGGAACGCCACGGCGTCCCAGGCGCAATTCGCGTAGTACCGCCGGCCGATCACGGGCCGCGTGACACGAAACGGCGTCGCGACGGCCGAGAACGGGAAGGCCATGAGGATCCGCTGGGTGCCGGGCACCAGCTTCAGGTGGCGTGCGTCCTCCAGTCCCTTCAGAATCGCGAACGCCTCGACGCGGTCGAGGTGGTACCGCTCCATGATCTGTTCGAGCACGGGCGGAACGGCATGCTCCAGGAAATGGTCGAAGACGTACTTCCTCACGTCGCGCGCGAGTGAATCATCAGTCGAGCCCGTCATGATACGGCCTTCATCCGGGATGGCGACGAGGAGGCCGATAAAGTTGCGGGGGTCCCGTGGCATTGGCGGGAGTGCAACGCATCACCTCGTCCCCACAACGAAATATCCCGTGACGCCCGGGCGGTCCGACACCTGGGCGAATCCGGCGGCACGCAATCTCTCCATAAGCTCATCGGGACCGTGGAACGCCATGTGGCCTGCGTGCCGGTATCCAGCGATCCATCGGTAGATCGGACCGGGAGCACGTGAGGGCGGTAGCTCGAAGAGGACTAGGCGTCCGGAGTCCCTCAGAACTCGTCGCATCTCCCCGAGGGCCGCTTCCTGGTCCTCGATGTGATGAAACGCGACGACCGCGGTGACCCGGTCGAAGGCTGCGTCCGGAAACGGGATCCTCTCTGCGCGGCCTTCCTCAAATCGAATCGTCGGTCGGTGCTTTCGGCCTTGGGCGACTTTCCCTCGGTCCGGCTCCAGGACAACTACTTCGGAGCAACCCGTCGCGAATCGTTCCGTCGCGGCGCCCGCGCCGCCTCCGACATCGAGGAGGCGAACCCCGGATGTGGGAGCGATCAGGGAGCGCAACTCGGCGAGGTCGCCCGCGCGCTTCCGGACACTCCCCCTTTCCATCAACCGGAGCAGGAACGCCATGAGACACTCTCCAGCACGCTTCGATTGGGCAAATCCTCACGGAACTTCGCCGCGGAGGATCTTGCCGAGCACTTCCGTGTCGATGTTCCCTCCGGAGACGACGCACACGATATGGCCTTTTCCGGCTTTGCCCGCGAGAGCCGCGGCAAGGGACGATCCGCCCGCACCTTCTGCGACGACCCGGTTCCGCTCGACGAGCAATCGGATTGCGGACGCGGTTTCTTTCAGGGACACCACGAGAGATCCCTCGAGCAGGGGCCTCACGAGATTCCACATCTCCGGAAGCACGCTCGATGCACCGATTCCATCGACGAAACTCGGGATGCGCTGGACCTCGCTCGGCGCAGCCTTCGCGAACGAGGCGGCCAGAGGTGCCGCTGTCTCCGGCTCGCATGCATAGATGCGAGTCCCAGGACGCTTCGCCTTGATTGCGGTCGCAATCCCCGCGCTCAACCCGCCGCCTCCGAACGGGATCACGACGGTATCGACGTCGGGCAGGTCCTCGAGGATCTCCAGTCCAATCGTCCCGTTCCCGGCCATCATCGCCGGATCGGCGAACGGATGAACGAACGTCCACCCCTTCAGCGGGGCGTACCGCCGGGTGATGCCGATCTCCCAGACTTCGTCCCAGGAGAGCTGAACGATCGTCGCGCCGAATCGCCGGATCGCGGCAAGCTTCGTGGCCGGCGCGGTGTCCGGCACGATTGCGGTGCAGGGAATCCCGAGTCGCCGTGCATGCCACGCGAGGGCCTGGGCCATGTTGCCCGCGCTGCACGTGAACACGCCGTGCGTCCGTTCCTCCGGCGTGAGGAGCGCGACCGCGTTGCCCGCGCCGCGGACCTTGAACGACCCGGTCGGCTGCAGGTTCTCCAATTTCAAGAAGATCTCGGGGGCCGCATCGTCGACGTTCAGGCGGACGAGGGGCGTCCGGACGACTAAGCCCTCGATCCGCTTTCGGGCGGACTCAATCGCCGCGAGATCGAGGCGCGTCAACGTGTTCCTCCGTCAGGGAGTAACGGACGCTCCGGGAGCGGATGGCGAAGCGGCCAACAGGTACCCCCCAAAGGCCAACCCCCAGACCAGGACCGGCCACACGATCATCCGTTCCATTCCGCCGGGGCCGAGTCCCAAGTACGTATTCGAGACGTACAACCCGAGGGCCGCGTACGAGAGGAGGCCGAGGAGGATGGAAACGTATTGGAATGGCGGCCGGACGATGCGCATCGCGAGGATCGCGGAAAGCGCGATGAAGATGAACGTCCAGAGCGAAACGAGCGAGTGAATGACGCCGAAGGCTTCTGTGAAGACGCCGACGGAAATCGCGCCGACGCCGGCGAGCGCGACGACAACGGACACGAGCCGGTCCTTGAACGCCCGGAAGAGGAACCAGGCGGTCGCAAGCACCACGAGGCCGACGAGGATAATCGACGAGTCGAAGATGAGGGCAGCGGGTCCGACACCGAGGTCGCTGATGTAATTGATCGATACGCTGTATCCCGGGTACACGGACTCGGCGACTGTGAGGCCGATGACCGCGAACTGCGCGATCCCCACGAACAGAAGCAGGCCGGCCCACTGACGGTCGTCCAAGCGCATAGCTCAGCGACGCGGATCCGGGCCCATAAGGGTTCCGACGCCGAGAACCGAGGACTACTTAGCAAACCGCCGCTTACGCGGGCCGAGACTCGCGCATGGGCTCTCCGATTCGCGTCATCTGGTACACCGACCCGCACAACATCTGGTGCTGGGGCTTCGAGCCCACCGTCCGCCGTCTGGAGGTCCTATACCCGGACAAGGTCGAGATCGAGACGCGCCAGGGCGGCCTGTTCGAGGACTTCAGCCCCGTGCGAGAACAGTGGGCGAGGATGTCCGGTGGCCGCTGGAAAGACTCGGTCCGCACGTTCTTCGACGCGGTATCGAGCCAGCATCGGATGCCGATGAACGCGGACGCGATGCTCGATTCCTCTGACGATTTCAATTCGACGTGGCCGGCGTGCATCGCCGCGAAGGCCGCGGACCTCCAGGGACCCGATCAAGGTTGGCGCTATCTCCGTCGCCTGCGGGAGGCGTGGTGCCTCGAGGGACGAGGCATTCATTCGAAGGCCGTCCAAACGGAGGTTGCCAAGGAGTCCGGCCTCAACCTCGATGCGTTCGTCCAAGCCCTCGACGACGGATCCGCGAACGAAGCATTCCAGAGAGACCGAGATGAATGCCAGACGCTGGGTATCAGCGGTTTCCCGACGTTCGTGATTCGACGAGACGACGAGACCCGGCACGTGGACGGATGGCGGCCCTGGGACGCATTCGAGGAAATCCTGAGGGACGTGGATCCTCACCTGGAAGCCGCACCGATCAAAGCGAACGAGGAGACAGCGCTGAATCTCATCCAACGATATGGCACGCTGGCCACCACCGAGCTCGCGGCGGTCCTCGGAACGACCGACGACGACGCGGAGATCCTCCTAGAGGAACTGGAAGGCCGCGATGACGTGATCCGTCGTCCGGTCGGGCGCGGTCTCATGTGGGAGCTGCCGACGCACCGCGTCGGAACCTCGAAGGCGAATGTTACGAGTCGTTCTACCTAATCGCCCGCGGCTGCTCGATTCCCGATTCCGTGACCGACGGACGAGGCTGCTCGAAGAGGATCAAGAAGACGCGGATTGCGGGACGTCTCTTTGGAAGGATCCGCGAAGCCTGGCCCTCGCGCACCGCGACGAACTCCGGGTCCAATTCTCTCACCCGCGTGGATGACAAAAATGAAGAGGGGGGAAGTCCTCAGAAGGACTTCACGAGCCCCCACAACGCGCCCACGAGGACGAGCAGGCCCGTAACCAGGCCGACCGTTCCGCCCGCCACGAGGATCAGGGCCACGCCCGCGATCCCCGCGACGACGGCACCGTTCCGCAGGTTCGCCCGCGTCACCTTGTACCCGATCAGGGCCAAGGCGCCGAAGGCGATGAGCAACAGCGCCCGGACCCACGAGATCCCGAGCACCGGCTCCGCCACGACGGCGACACCGAGCGCCACGACACCGACGAGCGCCGCGAGGGCCCCGCCGAGGACGATCGGCACTTGGTACGACCGGATTTCGGTTGCTGCCATGTGTCGTTCACCTCGGCCCTCGGCGCAATCTGGAGGGTACTTGGCCGTATTGGGACGTTCTTCGAACCCATCGAACTTCTTCTAGTATGTAATGTCGCGCGACGGGGATGCATAGATTCAGATACGATGGGACGGGGCCGGCACGGTCTTATACTCGCGAATTGCCATCGAGCCGCATCGTTTCGATCGGGAAGTCGGGGGGAGAGGGCGCGCTGGGCCCCGACCGGCCCACCGTCGTCGAGCGTGCGATCGCCACGATCCCGCTCCCGTATCCCGTGACATGCACGATCCTCGCCCTCCTCGCGACACGATCCTCGCCCTCCTCGCGACGGGGCCGGGCTACTTCCTCGCGCACCTGATCGAAAGCGGCGGGGATTGGAATCAAACCGTTGCGGCAGTCTTCGGGGGTGCCTTCGCACTCCCTCTCTGGCGATCGATTCCGCTAATCATCCTGTCCGTCGGGTTCGACGTGTACCTGCTGTGGCTCGTGCGGCATTCGCGACTTCACATCGCTCGCTACGCGAAAGAGATCGCGCCGCTCCTGGCCGACGGAGAGGCGGGCGTCCGTCGAATCTTTCGCCACCTCTACTGGCCCCTTCCCGTGATTGGGCTCGCCGCCGCCTTCGGTCTGTTCTTCGCCCTGTTGCTCGAACCGATTCCGTCCGATTTCGGATTCGTCGACTTTCTCATCGTGGGCCTGAACCTGCTGTTCCTCCCCTTCGTGGATGCGCAGGTGATCTGGAACTACGCCGCGACGGTCTGGGGCGTCCATCGAATCGGACGAGAGGCGCTCCGTCTCCGACCCGCCTTCGAAGATCCGATGCTCGGGCTGCGCCCTCTGGGATCACTCGCGCTGGGAGCCACCTTCTAGTTCTTCGGGGCGCTCGCGATCATCATTGCCGAGGTGACCCTCAGCCCGGACCCCGTCCGCCCGGCATACCTCGCGTTCCTGATCGTCTTGGTCCTGTTCGGTGCAGGGCTGTTGTTCCTCCCGCTTGTTTCGATCCATCGGCTCATGGTGACGGTGAAGCGTCGCGCAATTGATACTGCGAGTTCGCGGGCAGGCGATGTCTATGCGCCGCTCACGGCCAGGAACCCGACGTCGGAACCGAGCCTCCACGAAGTGCGAGACCTGCTCCTCCGCACGCACGGGATTCTCCTGCACCGGGACGAGGAACGCCGAATCCAGACCTTGCCGACGTGGCCGTTCGAGACGCGGGCCATGACCCGCACTGCCGCGATCACCTTGACCGGAGTCGTCGCCGTGGTGGGACGCGCCGCGGTCGATTACTTCCTCTTGCGGTAGAACCGACAGGTCACGACCCAAAGTTCAAAGCCCGACCCTGGTATGCGGACCCGGGTTCCTTCGATGCGCTGCGACGCGTGCGGCACGATGAACAAGGAGACCTCCCGCTTCTGCCTGTATTGCGGGGCCTCCTTGACCACGGCAGGCATGGAGGCGGCGCCCGTTACTCCCGCGAGTACCGCTTCGTCGCCCGCCCCCCCGCCTCCGTTGCCCCGCGCCGCTCCCCTCCGGCCGGTGTACGTCCCGCGGCCGCGGACGCCCGACTTCGTCGGCCTCCTCGGGGTCGCGTTCTTCTTCCTCGTCCTGGGCATCGTCTTCTTCCTGAATGGCAACTTGCTCACGGAGCTGCGGCGCTGGTGGGATCAAATCCTGGCCGGCCGAGCCGCCTTCCGGCCTCCGGAGGGCCTGATCGTGAGCGCCGGTCTGTTCTGGGGGCTCCTCGGGGTCTCGAACTTCGGAATCGCCTTCCTTCGATGGTTCTTCACGCGGTCGCGAATCCGGACCCTCGGCGCGCTCCTCGGCGGGATCGCGATGGTCACGTTCTCGTACTTCCTGTACCGCTACTCGTTGCGGGACATGAGCGGTTCGCTCGTCGTTTCGCTCGAGGCCGCCGTGATTGCGGTCCTGTTGTTCGTCTACATCGGCTTGGGCCTGCACTGGACGACCCCGCGGTGGCGGCCCTCCGTCGAAGGAGTCTATCGCTCGCCGCGGCCGTGAGTCGGATCAGGGCCGAACGAGGTTGAACGACTCGGGGCCTCCTGGCGGGATGAACTCGCTCCCGCATTCGCAGGTCCATACGACGCCCGGCTTGCCGCTGATCTCTATCTTCGTGATCGTATAGTCGAAGCCGCACCGCTCGCACGAGAGGACGACGGCGGGGGGATCGGGCTGGTGGCGCACGATCGGCGGCGGCGCGTGGACGACCTCGGGTTTCGGCTTGTGGAAAAACCATTCCTTGAGTCGCGCCAACCGACGAATGCCTTGCGGACCGTTGACCGCCGACGCCGGCGATGGCGCCTGCCGCGATGCGCTTGAGCCCCCTTCTGGACCGTTCCCCATCGGTCCTCCGCCTCCCCGCACTGGTATTCGGTTTCTGAGGCATAAAGGTCGCTGAATCACTGTGAATTGTTTCTCTTCCGATAATGAGGACGCGCCCGCCGAGGGCGACGCCCCGAGTCTCGGACCTACCAGGGGAGGCCGATCGCTCCAGCGAGGAAGCGGTTCAGCGGGTCCATCGACTCGCACACCTCGAGGAACGAGTCGAGGAACTGCGGGCTCGTAACCTGGTTGTCGCGAAAGCTCCGACTGGAGACGAAGTCCTTGCGCCGCAGGTCCTGGATGAGCGGATGATTCGGATCGTAGCCGGGCGGGGGTCGCTTCAGCGAGTCTCCCTCGACGGCGACCCGGCTTCGGATGACCTTCTTCCACGCGTCCGGTTCGTCGACGATCCGATCGCGAACCTTCTTCAGCGTCGAGGCGTCGGGATGCCAGACCCCCGAATGGGCCATCGTCTCGCCCGAGTGCATGTGAAGATAGTAGCCGGGAGCCATCTCCTCCGGCCCGGTCGCCTTCGCGTGCCAGAAATGGATTCCGACCTCCGTCTTGTACGGGCTCTTGTCCGGCGAGAACCGGACGTCCCGATAGATGCGGGATAGAGACCCGCCGAACGGCTTGGCATCGGCGACGAGATACGGGCTAATCTTCTGCAGCCGCGGTCCGGCGTCACGAATGAATCGCAAGCTCGGTTCTTGTACGGCGTTCTCGTAACGTTCCTTGTTCTTCGTAAACCACTCTTTGTTGTTGTTCTTCGCGAGGTCACTGAAGAACCCGAAGAACTCCGCGGTGAAGTATTTCGACTTCTTGGTCATCTGGCCCCGCCTCGCCGCCATCGCGTCTCACCGGTTGAACATTGGCGCGAATGGCCGCGCGTCGAAGACGGCGCGGACCGAGCCGATTTTGTCGCCGCGGATCCGGTACCACTCGCAGATGAAGGCCGTCCCCGCGGGAGTGTTCGTCACCATGTCGTACAACAGGCAGACGTCGTCGCCGTCGACGAACGTCTTCTTCGGTTCGACCCGGGCGATGATGTGGTGCAGCTTTCCCAAAGCCTCCAGATACGGCTCTGGTCGGTTGAACGATTCGAACGGACCCACGAACGACAGATCGTCGTGCAGGTATTTCCGTGCGTCCGCAAAGTCGCCTTTCCCCAATGCTTTCTGATACGCCATCACAATTTCTTTCGCGTTCGACATTCAATCACGCTCCGTCGGCAACGCGGGGGCATCTTGCCATGCCGCGAGGATCGGGCCACCGGGCGCGCGGAACCAGAAGAAGCTCCCCATGCCCGGGACATCCACGCGCGGCAGGACGATCTCTCCACCCGCCCGCTCGACCTTCTTTCGCGCCGCATCGAGGTCGTCGACGCGTACGTAGCTCGTGCTCCCCGGGGCTTCCTTCGCCTGTGCCGGTCGGATTCCGCCTTGCCCACCGCCGGGCGTCCGGAACGAAAGGTAGTCGCCCATCGGGAACTTCACGGACTCGAAGCGCCAGCCGAAGACCCTCTCGAGGAAACTTCGGGTCGCGGCCGGATCGGTGCTCGAAAACTCGGAGAAGGCCATCGATCCGTCCTGGCTTGATTCCGTTCGGGTCGTCTTCCTTGCCATCGTGAACTCTCGATCGCGCAAAGTGATATCCATTGGATAGTATATAGGCCTGGTAGGGGCCGAACGGATAGTGGCACGAAGACCGACTAACGCGAGCGAGGAAGAACGGAAGATCTACCCTCTCCTGGCGTACCAAGCGGATCCGATCCGGGAGAGCGTCAAGTGGCTCGGACGCAAATGGACGTTGCTCATCTTGCGCGACATGGCGTTTCTCAAGCTGACGCGGTTCGGGCAGATCCTGCGCAACAATCCCGGGCTGACGCCGCGGGTCCTCGCCCGACGACTTCGGCAGATGCAGCAGGAAGGTCTCGTGGAACGGGTCGTGACGAACGAAAAGGTCGCTTATCGCTTGACATCGAGAGGAGAGGACGCGGTGTTCATCCTGCTCGCGTTCCTTCGCTACGGAATCCGGCATCACATGCCGCCGCAAGGGGCTCCGAAGGCTCGCCCGGAATCCTGAGCGTAGCCTCGATCGAAGGATACTGGGCGAAGGTGGGTCGACGTCTCACGCCATCGGCCGGAATTTGTATCCGTAATGAATGACGCCCGCCTCGCCTTCCTGACCCAGTTTCCGGAACGTCGCCTGAACCTTCATTCCGATCTTGACGTGCTCCGGCTTGACATCGATCAGCTGCGAGGTGAGCCGGACCCCCTCGTCCATCTGGACAATCGCCATCACGTACGGCTTCTGCATCTCGAACTGGGCCGGCGCATCGTGGATGACCGTGTACGTCACGACCGCCCCTTTGCCGGCGAGACGAATCCGTTGCATCTTCCCGACGGAACGGCGCCCGCACGTCGGGCACACGGCCCGCGGAGGGAAGTCGACCTTGCCGCAGCTCCCGCATTTCGTGCCGATCAGGTTGTAGCGGCTCTGGATCTCCCGCCAGAACCGAGGGATGGCCATCTCAGTCCCCCCGCTCGAAGATGTGGACGACCGCGGTGGCCCCGGTGCCGCCCAGGGTGTGCGTCAGCCCGCGGCGCGCGCCGACGACTTGGCGCTTGCCGCCTTGTCCGCGGAGCTGCCTCACGATCTCCACCGCTTGCGCGACGCCCGTTGCGCCAACCGGTTGACCGCGCGCCTTCAGCCCGCCGGATGTATTGATGGAAATCTTGCCGTTCAATGCCGTGAGACCGTCCGCCGTAGCGGGGCCGCCTTTCCCCTTCTCGACGAACCTAAGATCTTCGATGGCGAGAATCTCGGAGATCGTGAAGTTGTCGTGCACCTCCGCGACTTGGACGTCTTTGGGGTCGAGCCTCGCCTCCGCGAACGCCCTCTTGCCCGCGACAACCGTCGCGTCCATCATCGTGAGGTCGCGGCGATCATGGAGCGCCAGGAAATCACTCGCTTGGCCGGAGCCCGCGATGCGAATCGGCGTGTCGGTGAACTTGCGTGCCTTCTGCATCTCGCACAGGACGACCGCTGCGGCTCCGTCGGAGAGCGGCGCACAGTCGAACAACCCGAGCGGCTCTGCGACCCAGGGGGCCTGCAGGACCGTCTCGAGCGTGATTTCCTTCTGGAACTGGGCCTCGGGATTCAGCGCGCCGTTCTTGTGATTCTTCACCGCGACGGCGGCCATCTGTTCCCGCGTCGTGCCGTACTCGTACATGTGTCGGCGGGCCATCATCGCGTACAGGCCGGCGAACGTCGCACCGAAGACGGTCTCCCACTCCTGGTCCGCGGTGGACGACAGGATCTCCGCGGCCTGAACCTCGCCAACGTCCGTCATCTTCTCCGCGCCGCCCACGACGACGATGTCGTACATCCCGGACGCGATGGCGAGTCGAGCTTGGAAGAGAGCGATCGCGCCGCACGCGCCGCCGCCCTCGACGCGGACCGTCGGCAGGTGCATGTCCGCGAGGCCCGCATAATCGGCGACGAGGGCGGACACATGCTCTTGGTCGATGAATTTCCCCGCCGACATGTTGCCGATGTACACCGCGTCGATGTCCTCCGAGCGGAGCTTCGCGTCCTGGATCGCCTT
>WNGH01011418.1_pt1 | contig 15721 bp, 12 predicted proteins | sample 5400631 | NCBI WGS metagenome assembly WNGH01 (sample SAMN13153373, study PRJNA577476) | soil metagenome | isolation source: 115 cm soil or saprolite under Garry oak tree replicate 1 | place: USA:California | collected 2016-06-15
CCTTGGAGCAGGGACTGCGGTTTGAGTCCGATCTCCAGAGCATGGTGATGCAGACCGAAGACGCCAAGGAAGGCCCGCGCGCGTTCGTTGAAAAACGGCCGCCGGTGTGGAAAGGAAGATGAGAATTAGTTTCGGGTTTCGAGTTGTAATACAGAGCAAAAAAAAGCCCGGGCGATGGTAGTGCCTTAACTCGAAACAAGAAACTCGGACTTTTTACTTGCGTCGTTCCCCCTCTTACATCTCCCCCGCGACGGGGGAGAGAAGAGAGGGGGCCGCTTCGATGGGAGGCAGAGTTTTTGCTTCTTTGACTTTAACGCCAAACACGAGACCCGAGACTCTTATGCATTCACTTTTGATGAGCGACGGGCTGCGCCGTAACGCCTGGAAATTTCCGGTCAAGATCGCTGCCAAAGATCGTTTTCGTCAGATCACCTATAACGAGCTAAACTCGAGAGTGAATCAACTTGCCCACGGATTTTTGTCCTTAGGGGTGCGCAAAGGCGATGAGATTGCCGTGTTGGTCGGCAACCGCATCGAGCACTTGGAAATAATCTTCGCGACGGCGAAGATCGGCGCCCTCGCGATTCCGCTGGATATTAAATGGAAGGCGCTGGAAATCGGCTCCGTCCTGTCCGCACTGGAACCAAAGTTCATAATCCTTGAAGAGGACTGTGCTCAGGAATTCGAGAAAGCAAAGCGTCTCAAGGATCTACATTTCATTAAGAGCATCTTATTTTCTTCTGATCTTACTTACGGCGGGTTGCTGAACGGACAAAGCTCTGACGAACCGCAGGTCCAGGTTCACGAAGACGATCCCTTCGCCGTTTTGCTGACCTCCGGAACGACGGGCCTCCCCAAGGGTTGTCTCGCGACTCATCGCACGTTTGTTTTTCACTGCATCAATAACGCCATCGAAAAAGGTCTCGGCGTTCATGACACGGCGCTGCTCTCCTCGCCGATTTATTTTAACGCGGGTCGCTCGTTCACCTTGGGTATTATTTATTTCGGCGGGACGATGATCTTGCACGAGCGTTTCGATGCCGAGGACGTATTAAAAGCGATCGAGCAGGAGAAGGTGACTTACATCGGCGTCGTGCCGACGATGTGCGAGCGCATGCTGCACGTGTTGGAATCGCGCAAATACGACACAAGCTCGCTCCGCTGTCTGGCCATTACCGGCGGGAAGGTTCATCCATTGGTGCTGGATGGACTGAAAAAAAATGTTACGCCGAATATCTATCGTACCTATGCCTCCACGGACTCCGGACAGATGGCGATTTCCAAGCCGAGCGACATGGATGGCAAACCCAACGCCGCCGGGCGGCCGGTCTGGTGTGTGGAGCTGCGCATCGTCGATGACAACAATAAGCCGGTCGGGGTCAATAAGGTCGGAGAAATAATTTGCCAGAGTCCTCTGGCCACGCAAGGCTACTACAAAAATCCCGAGGCGACCAACGCTTCGTTCCGCGACGGCTGGTTTTACACAGGCGATCTCGGCTACTTCGATGAAGAAGGCTACCTATTCGTCGCCGGAAGAAAGAAAGACATGGTAAAGAGCGGCGGCATCAGTATCTATCCGCTGGAGATCGAAAGCGTTCTTTACGGCCATCCCGATGTTCTGGAAGCCGCGGTGATCGGCGTGCCCGACGCTCAGTGGGGTGAGGCAGTGAAAGCGGTGATCGTTCTTAAGTCGGGTTCGAACATTCGAGGAGAAGATTTGATTCAGTTCTGCAAGGAGCGGTTGGCGGCTTACAAAGTTCCCAAGTCCGTCGCCATCGTCTCTTCCTTACCGCACACGGAAATCGGTAAGGTTAACAAGGTCAGGATTAAGGAGATGGTTCTTGGAGATGCGTAATCGGTTTTTTTCAAAGCTGGATTTTTTGCCCCGGTCTAATCTCTTTGGGTCAATACCCCGTCCGCTTGCTCCGGAGAGATTCATTCTGATTTTCGCCGTTGCGTTTTTGTTGGCAGTGACTGAGAGTGGTCTCGCTCAGGAAAGAGTAAAGTTTCCCGTCAGCGCGTCGTCGAAGACGCTCGGCTACAGTCCACTTTGGGTCGCGCAGAAACAAGGCTTTTTCGATCGCAACTCTCTCGATGTTCAGTTGGTGTTGGTTTCGGGCGCGGACAAAGCCATGATGGCTTTGGTCGGAGGGTCGGTTTACGTTTCAACTGGAGGCGCGGACACCGTGCTCGCGGCGGCGGAACAAGGCGTCGATGTCGCGACGATTGGCGGTATCATCAACGGCTTGACCCATTACATTATCGGCGGAAAAAAATTCCGAAACTACGAAGATCTGCGCGGCGCGACCATCGGCTCTTCGGGGCTGACCTCGGGAACGGCGTTTGTCCTTAGGCGCGTGCTGCAAGCGAAGGGACTGGAGTACCCGCGCGATTATCAGCTCATCAACGTCGGAGGCTCGGGTAGAATCGACGCCGCGATCATCGCGGTGCCACTCAGCTTTGAGGCAGCGGAGATGGGTTATAACGTGATCGGGCGGGTGGTGGAGGTTATTCCGAATTATCAATTGACCGATATCACCGTGAAGAAATCTTGGGCGGAAAAGAACCGGCCTTTAGTCGTGAGATTCATGAAGGCGATGGTGCAATCGATGCGTTGGCTTTATGACAAAAAGGAACAGGCCATCGATTTTCTCTCCAAAGAAATGAAATTGAAGCCTGAGCATGCGCGCAAAGGCTGGGAGTACTATACGGAAAATCATATCTGGAACCCCAATGCTGAGGCCAATATTGAGGGGATGAAGACGGTAATTCAGATATATGCAGAGCGCACACAGCAAAAGGGGCCGCTGCCAAGTCCTACGAAATATGTGGATCACAGTTACGCTGAGGAAGCATTGAGGGATTTGGGCAAGCGGTAACTGAAGCCTGGAAAGGAGGTTTCATTATGAACTTCGCGTTACGGGAGTTTATCTTTGTATTCTGCAGTCTAATCTCTCTTATTACTCCGTCGCCCGCGGCGGAAAGGCCATTCTACCAGGGGAAAAATGTAAACTTCATCATCAATTTTGCTGCTGGCGGGCCGACGGATATCGAAGGAAGAATCGTCGCGCGCCATCTCGCCAAGCATATACCGGGACAGCCCACTTTGATTCCACAGAACATGGCGGGCGCAGGCGGGGTGACAGGAATGAATTTCCTCGGGGAGGTGGCCAAGCCCGACGGCCAAACCATGGGGTATTTTACCGGACCCTATAATCATCAAATGATGCGGACTCCGTCGCTGCGCATCGACCTCATGAAGCTGCCCTTTATCGCTTCGATTCAGGGAGTCACGGTGTGCTACATCCGTTCCGATGTTCCTCCGGGTATTAAGAAACCGTCGGACATCGCTAAGGCCGAGCGGTTCCGAGCCGGAGGGCTCTCCTATGACAGCAACAAAGATCTGCGCTTTCGTCTCGCGTTCGACATACTGGGACTAAAGTACGATTATGTGACTGGATACAACAGCAGTAATGACGCGAGGCTCGCCGTCCAGCGCAACGAAATTCAATACCACGATGAGAATATACCGGGTTACCGCGGTGTAGTGGAGCCGCAACTGGTCAAGACCGGCATCGTCACCCCGATTTATTATCACGATGTTTTCAGTCCCGAGGGAGTTCTAAAGAGCAGTCCGGATTTTCCCGAGCTTGCCTCTTTTACCCAGGTCTACACGCAAATTTTTGGTAAGCCTCCCTCGGGAATCAAGTATGACGCACTCAAAGCCGCGAACATTGCCAGCGGGAACATGGGCCGGGTGGCCATGATGCCACCGGGAACTCCACCGCAGGCAGTGGCGACCCTCAGACAAGCCTTCGCCGCACTGTCCAAGGACGAAGAATTTATCGCGGACGCGATGAAAGTGATGAAATTTCATCCAAGGTTCGAGGTCGGCGAGGATGGAGAGAGGCTCCGTCAAAAAGTTCTGCAGGCTTCTCCCGAGGCAATCGATTTCATGCGGCAATTTATCGAACAAGCGAGGAAGTAGCTGCTCAGAAAGCATTCGGGAATGACAGACTTTCACAGCCGAAATAATTACGTGTAATTGACTGAAAGATAACGAAAACGAAAGGTAGCGAAAACTGATTGACGAATTTGGAACCGAGAGAACATTACTTCATTCACGACGGTTTGAAACTTCATTACTGGGAGTGGGGCGATCCGAAAGAAGAGACCTTCGTTTTCGTCCATGGCATCCGCGATCAAGGGCGCAGCTGGGAATCCTTCATCACTGCAATCGTCAATCGAGGATTCCCGCTTAAACACGCTGTCGCCATTGATTTACGGGGCCACGGTGATAGCGACTGGCCGAACACGAGTCGAGGCTATCAGCATGAAGATTTTCTCGCGGACTTGGCCGGCTTGCTCAAGCACTTAGACAAGGAGTCATTGACCATCATCGGTCATTCGCTTGGCGGCAGTATGTGTTTGCTTTACGCCGCAGTGTTCCCTGAGAAAGTTAAACGCCTGGTTCTGCTCGAATCTCTGGGCCCCTTCGCTCGGGCCGACGATGATGTGCCCAACATCATCGCTGAAAGATTAAAAGGGCGAGATTACGTCGAGATTCCCTATCCCCATGAATCGTTGGAATCGGCGGCCAAGTCGCTGCAAAAAACCTTTCCTTTGATTCCCGACGAGGCGGCTCTCCACATGGCCCGTCACGGGACGAGCCTCAAGGGCGGGCGATATCGATGGAAGCACGATCCGATTCTGCGCTACCGCACTACTACCGCGATGTCAGAGGGTCAGATCAAAGCCTTCATCCGCCGCCTGAAATGTCCGATCCTGTTTGTGTACGGTACTGAGAGCGATTTCATGAAGTCCGTGCGCGGCCCGCGCGTGAAGCTTTTTTCGAACGCGCAAATCGTGCCCGTCGAAGGCGCGGGACACCATATCCCTCACGAAAAACCGGAAGAGTTGGCGGAAATCGTCATGCCGTTTTTGCTTGACGGGAACACGGGCGGGAAGATTGCTTAACAAACTCGCTCTTCAACGGATTGAACTGCTTGCACGGAATGAACGTTGTAAACAACAATTCACGAGGTGTATCCTATGTATCTATCTGCTGAAAAGATCGCCGTCATGGAAGGTGTCCGGCGAGTTCATTCGCTGAACCCATCTGCCATTCGAACTAACAAGTCGCTCGGCGACGAAGTCGGTCTCAAAAATCTTGGGATTCATCTGATCTCCGTTGCGCCGGGTGACAAATCGACGGAGTTTCACGTTCACCGCTACGAAGAAGAGGCGATGTACGTTTTATCGGGTCACGGTACGGCGGTCATTGGCGACACGACGCAGAAAATTGGCCCGGGAGATTTTATCGGCTTTCCCACCAACGGTGTGGCTCATGAGACGATCAACGAAGGCACGGAGCCGTTGGTTTGCCTTGTCGTCGGTCAACGTCTGCAGCAAGACGTCACGGACTATCCACGAAAAGGCAAACGGCTCTATCGCAACAGCGGAGAACGAAGTTACGTTGATTACGCGCATATTGAAAAGCGCTGACGCGATACAGCTGACCCGCTAGTGTCCTGGAACTAAAAAGCGTGAATAAGTCATCCGGTGTTTTGCTGTCATGCCGGTGAAAACCGGGCATCCAGAAGTCTTTGGAACTCCTGGATTCCGGGTCGCGCTACCCCGGACCATGATCCGGGGTTGCCCGGAATGACGTATGAATTATATTGCGAACTTCGGTTCCACGACACTAGTATGGTGTTTCTGAACTTCGTCTAAAAACTACAACAGCCGGTCGCTGACGTCCCCCCTTGGAAAAAGGGGGATTTGTTCTGTTGGTCGCGCTGAAATCCCCCTTACCCACTTTTGCCAAGAACGATCAGCGGCCACTTTGTCAATGAAATTTAATCTCACTGGTTCAATTCCCAGCAGCTTGTTGCATAAACGGGCTTTCGAGTCCTCTCGAAGTCCGTCATTCCCGCATGCTTGTAGCGGTGGTTCGACTAGGCTCACCACAGGCGGAAAACTGGCTGGACCCCCGATTAAAACATTCGGGGGTGACGACTTTGGGAAACTGTCATAGATGATTTTTGATACCTCCGCTGCTCGCTGCGGGGTAGTTCATTTCCGGGACACCAGATACTCTCTGAGTGGGTTTGATGACTAACCCAAAGTTCTGATACTGATCAGAGACAAACTTATGGCACCACTCGAGGAGGGCTTAACGTGGTCGAAACGAAAACTATTCTGCAGAAGATCGACGAAAAAGCCGGTGTCGCTTGGCTGACGTTGAATCGGCCGGAGAAGAAGAACGCTATGAGCCGAACGCTGATGGCGGAATTGATCGCTGCTCTGAAGGAGCTGGCGGATAATGACAAGATCAAATGTGTGGTAACCACGGGTTCAGCCGATTCGTATTCCTCTGGACTCGATCTCTACGATCTGCGCGACTCCTGGAAGCGGAAGAGACAATGGGATCAGGGCGGTACCATGTACGAAATCGTGAGGCTCCTGCGCAATATGTCGCAGATAACGGTGGCCGCGGTGCGAGGTTGGTGTCTCGGGGGAGGTTTGGCTTTGATCAATGGTCACGATCTCTGTATCGCCGCGACGTCGTCGAAGTTCGGTATGCCGGAAATAATTCGCGGGAGTTATGGCGCCGTCGCGACGTCGACCTTGTTTCACAGTGGCATCCCGTTTAAGAAGGCATTTTACATTCAACTCACGGGAAGAAATCTCACGGCCGAGCAGGCGGAACGCGTGGGATTGGTTTCTGAAGTCGTGCCCGATGACCAACTTGTGCCCACGGTCGAACAGCTGGCGAAAGAGCTCGCGAGCCGCAACGCCGTGACTTTGGAGAGCGCGAAGATCGCCGCCTATATGCAAAAGGATATGGATTTTCTCACCGCGCTCAAGACCGACGACCTCGTCTCGCACCGCATGCGATATTACACGAACCCGCTAAGCGACGTTGAAGGGTATTTGCATTCGCAAAAAGGCGGTGGAACGACTGGTTACATTAAGCCTGAGGATAGAAAAAAGTAAACGTTCCGGCATTCAGGGGTTTCTCAACCAGATTGGGACACCTGGCAGCTTGTTTTTTTCGAATGCATTTTCCCTCAGCCGTTCCCTCTCCCTGAGGGAGAGGGTTAGAGTGAGGGGGAAAGCGTTAAATAATATTCGCAACCAGCATGTAGGAGCGTAAAAGCAGAAAGATGAGCTCAGCACCAGCATTTCTTAGAGGTTATCGCGCCCTCGATTTAACCGGCCTGAGTGGCCAGTTGTGTGGAAGAATTCTCGCCGACTTAGGAATGGAAGTCATAAAAATCGAGCCGCCGGGCGGAGATCCCGTTCGCCGATTGCCGCCGTTCATCAAATCGCCGGAAGGCAAACAGCTCAGCACGACCTTTGCGCACTTGAACGCGGGCAAGGCGAGTAAGGTTTTGGATTTAGCCAACCAAGCGGATCGCGACGCTTTGCGCCGTATGGTGGAGACGGCGGATGTGGTGCTGGAAAGTTTTTTGCCCGGCCAGATGGAATCCATGGGGTTGGGCTACAAAACTTTGGCGGCCATCAATCGCGGCGTCGTGATGGCTTCAATCACCGCCTTCGGTCAGACGGGACCGAAGAAGAATCTGGCGTTTAACGATCTCGTCGCCCTGGCGCAGAGCGGTTTTCTCTATATCTCCGGCGATCCTTCGTTACCGCCGGTTCGACCGCCGGAAACTCAAGCGTACTATTTCGCGAGTTTGTTTGCCGCCGCGGGCGTGCTCGCGGCGCTTTACCAGAGAGAGCGCACGGGGCAGGGCGATCATGTTGACGCATCGATGCAAGAAACCCTGGCGACCCACGAGCACATCATTCGCCTCTACTCCAACGACAAGCAGGTTGTGAAGCGCGCAGGCAGCCAACATGGACAAGTGGCTCCGGCGCGAATTTTTCCATGTAGTGACGGCTTCGTTTATCTCTACGTAACCCGGCAGCATTGGAAACTGTTCCTTGAAATTTGGAAAGACCACCCAGCGGAGATGGACGCACCGGATTGGGTCAATAACCTGTATCGCCGCGCGCATGCCGATCAGATCAATGCCGCTGTCGAAGCCTTCGCGCGCAAATACACAATGGAGGAGTTCACTAACCTGCTGCAGGGGAAGGGCATCCCTTGCGTTCCCGTGAATACACCGCTTGGCTTTGCCAATGACGAGCATGTGCAGGGCCGCGGTTTCATGGTGGCGGTAGATCACGCCGACTTCGGTCCGGCGACACAGTCGGCGATGCCGTTCGTCATCGACGGCGCGCGCATTCCCGTGGGCAGCGTGCCAGTTTTGGATAGCTGGCGTTCCCCCTCTGACATCTCCTCCGTCGCGGGGGAGAGAAGAGAGGGGGCCGACAGGCTCAGCCCAGGTTGGGATAGCGGCAAAAAACCGACGCCCGTGACGAAATCCGTTTCCGCAGCGAACCGCGATAATGGACCTCTCGACGGCATGCGCATCGTCAGCTTCGATCATGTGCTCGCAGGGCCTTACGGCACCACAATTTTGGCGGAACTCGGCGCGGACTTGATCAAAGTCGAATCACGCCGGGGCGGTATGGACCCTTTCCGGTTCTTCGGCACCGGTGAGGATCCCAATCTATCGCCGCGCTTTCTGGAATTTAACCGCAACAAGCGCTCCTTCACAGTCAATCTCAAACATCCAAAGGGACAGAAAGTTCTTCACGATGTAGTCGCGAAAGCGGATGCCGTGCTCGACAACTACAGCGTCGATGTCGTCGAGCGGATCGGCCTCGGTTACGATGATCTCCGAAGGGTCAAGCCGGACATCATCAACTTACGCATGCCGGGCCTTGGCACGACTGGGCCGAAGCGCCATTTCTCAACGGTCGGCGTAAATATCACCGCGTTCACCGGACTAACCTATCTGTGGAATCATTCAGGCATCACGAATCCGCCCATTGGCTCGCAGGTCGTGTTTCCCGATTACGTCTCCGGGGTGTTATGCGCGATCATTATTATTTCCGGCGTACTTTACCGGGACCGGCACAAGAAGGGTGCCTTTATCGATCTGGCACAATCAGAGGCGACGGCGTTTATGATCGGCGCGAGTTTGATGGAAGCGGTGGCGAGCGGCGAAGATCATGAGCCCATTGGCAATGCCTCGCCTTCGGCTGCGCCGCATGATTGTTACCCGTGCAAAGGGGAGGATCGCTGGTGCGTGATCGCCGCCGAAAACGAGCAGCAGTGGGTTGCGCTGGCAAGAGTTTTGGGATCTGAAGTTGTTAACGACGCCCGTTTCAAGACGCTGAATGACAGACTTCGGCATCGTGAAGAACTGAACGCAGCGATCGCTCGCTGGACGCAGGACAAAGACGCCTTTGAGATCATGGCGCGCTTGCAACAAGCCGGCGTCCCCTGTGGCGTCGTACAAACCGGCGAGGATCTAGCCAACGATCCGCAGCTAAAAGAACGGGGATTCATCGTCGCTGTGGAAAATCCCCGGCTTGGCCGCGTGGTGCTGCCGAACTTTCCTTTGCAATTTGCTAATGCAAGGTTGACGCGACGCTGGGAGTTTCCGGTGTTGGGCCGTGATACAGAAGCCGTCTTGCGCGACGTTGTTGGTTACACTCCCGAAACTATCAGACAGCTCGGGGATGACGGAGTGTTGGAATGATGGAGTGACGGAGTGACGGGGGAAGATTAAGATGGGGGTGAATAGGATTCACGTGGTTGTCCCTACTATTCACCCCTCTTTCATTCTCCATCGGAGACTGTGTCGCAGTGTCATTCCGTTCAGAATGACATACATGGGGTTCTCGCGATTACGACACAGTCTATCGAGCGGGAGAAGAAGATGGATTCGAAAAAACACATGAAGAGGTGCGCGGTGCAAATCAGCCTCCTAACGATCATTGTTGTCTCGACTTTCGTTTCATCCGCCGCCGCGCAAACCAAATCTGTGGCCGATCTCGCCAACTACCGTGGCGCCGATCGAGAAGAGATGCTCAAGGGCGGCGCGAGAAAAGAAGGAAAGCTCGTTTGGTACACCACTCTGACCGCGCATCGCGACATCGCCAATGTCTTTGAGGCGAAATATCCCGGCCTCAAGGTGGAGACCTATCGAACCGGTTCCACCGACCTCCTGAGGAGAATTTTGACCGAAGCGCAGTCGCGTCGCAATCTCGCGGACCTTGTCGAAACCACGCCGCCGACGCTGATGGTGATGCGCGACAGCAAACTTCTCATGCCGTACTTCTCACCTTACTTGAGCACCTATCCGGCGGACTCAAAAGAAGAGGCCGACAGGGAGAAAGTATTCTGGACCACGGATCGCGAGTCGATGATCAGCCTCGGTTACAATAAAAATATGATCCGTGCCGCTGAGGTTCCTAAAAATTTTACCGATCTAGCCAAGTCGGAAAACAAAGACAAGGTTGCCTTGAGCGGGGATGCCACGGGTGTCCGTATGATCGGCGCCATGATCCGGGCTAAAGGCGAAGAGTACGTCAAACAACTCAAGGCGCTGGACATAAAGGTGCACATGATTTCCGGCGGCGCGATCCACGAGCTTCTAGCTGCGGGTGAGATGCCGATGTCGCTTTCGATCTTTCGAAATCATGTGCTGCTGGGACAAAGCAGGGGCGCGCCGACGGAGTGGGTCCCTCTGGATTTAGTTCCTACGAATGCCGGCGGTGTTGCGCTGCCGGCGGCCAGCAACCATCCCCATGCGGCGCTGTTATTCGCGGATTTTCTCATTAGTCCGGAAGGACAAAAGATCTTCGAAGAAAAGTTTCGCTTTGCAACATCGACCAAGGGTTTGAGCATCACCATCGCAGGTTCTGGTCTTGCCAGCCCAAAACTTTTCTTCGCCAGCTTCTAATCGAACTACTTAACCTCGGTCGTCGTAGTTCCAATTGACAGGATTTTTCCGGCGGGGTACAGGTTGGTGTGAGTTCGATAAGCGATCATCGAATTGGGGATGTAAAGTAAAAGGAGGAAATCATGGCACAATATCAAACGCTTCTGGTCAACAAAGACAATGGCGTGACGACGATTACGTTGAATCGCCCGGAAAAGCGCAATGCAATGAGCCCACAGCTTCATCGCGAAATGTACGATGTGCTGACGGACCTGCGCTACGATAACGAGACCCGAGTCATCGTGATTACTGGAGCGGGCGAAAGCTTCTGCGCCGGTCAGGATCTCAAACAGTATTTTTTAGAGATGGACTCGCAGCCCGAGCGCGTGCGCGACGAGGTGAGAGAGAAATCGCGCCAATGGCGCAATGAAATGATCCGCAAACTGCCGCAACCGGTTATCGCTAAGATCAACGGCTGGGTGTTTGGCGGAGGATTCACGATCGTGAGCGGCTGCGATATTGCGATCGCCGCCGACGACGTGCGCTTCGGTCTTTCGGAGGTCAACTTCGGCCATTTCCCCGGGGGCGAAGTTACGATCGTTTTAACAGAGCATCTGCAGCCGAAGCACGGGCTTTACTACGCGCTCACGGGGCAAACAATGACCGCTAAAGAAGCCGAGCGCATTGGTCTCATCACGAAAGCGGTCCCGCGAGCTGATCTGGAAAAAGAGGTTCAGGAATTAGCCAACTGCCTGATGGAAAAGAGTCCGCATGCGCTGAAGGCGGTCAAGGAGGCTTGGTATTACACCTTCTATTCCGATCCGGAAGTCGCCTATGAAATCTCGAATCTCATCTCCGATCGAACCAAACTTGAGCAAGGCGGTAGACCGGGGCTACAGCAGTTCGTCAAAAAGGAATATCGGCCGGGTCTCGGCGCGTTCAAGTGGGAAGAGAAGAAGGAATAGGCGCTGGGGGACCACCATGGATTTTAATTTGCCCGAAGAGCTGCAGATGCTAAAAGACACGGTGCGGAAGTTTGTCGATAACGAGCTGATTCCCATCGAAATGCACAGCCAGGAGAACAACGAACTGAAGCCTGAGATCCGCGAGCGGCTGGAGAAGAAAACCAAAGAGATGGGACTCTGGATGTTCGACGTGCCCGAGGAGTACGGCGGTGGAGGACTGGGGAGCTTAGCGCAGGTGCTGGTATGGGAGCAGATGTGTCGCACGATTGCGTTGCCGTCGCGTGGACGAGGAATCTTCGGCCCGGAAATCCGGCCGATTCTTTACGCGCTGAACGATGATCAAAAAAAGCGGTTTCTCGATCCCATCCTCCGGGGAGAGAAGGAGCTTTGCTTCATGCAGACCGAACCCGACGCGGGCTCCGACCCGGGATCGATGAAAACGCGCGCGGTGCGCCAGGGTGATTATTACATTGTCAACGGCACCAAGCGTTTCATCACTGGCGCTGATAAAGCCGATTTCGGACAGCTCATGGCGGTAACCGATCCTGCCAAGGGGTCGCATGGCGGGATTTCTTGCTTCATGGTCGATATGAAATCGCCTGGTCTAAAGATCACGGCGAAGTACAAGACGATGATGGGCGAAGAGCCCTGCGAGATCGTCTTCGATGATCTCAAGGTGCCCGCGGAAAACCTCGTTGGTAAAGAGGGCGAAGGCTTCAAACTGGCGCAAAAGTGGCTCGGCATCGGTCGATTGAAACACGGCGCGCGCGCGTTGGGAGTCGCCGAGCGCTGTATCGAGATGGGCTCGCGTTACGCTAAACAGCGAGTGACGTTCGGCAAGCCGCTTTCCGAACGCCAGGGGATAACGTTTAAGCTGGCCGATTCCTACGTCGAGCTACACGCAGCGCGTTTGATGGTTTATCAGGCCGCGTGGAAAAACGATCAGAACGAAGACATCCGCACCGAAGCCTACATGGCCAAGATGTTCGCCGATGAGATGTCCTTTCGCGTTGTCGATCGCGTGCTGCAGATTCACGGCGGCATCGGTCTGACGTTGGACTTACCGCTGGCCAAGTGGTTCGTCGATCAACGCAGCCGCATGATCACCGAGGGCGCATCCGAAGTCATGCGCATGGTAATCGCCAGGGAAGTGCTAAAGAGATACAACTGATCTTAAACGAGAGCAGGTGGCTTGAAAGCGGAATCCGTTCTCTCCCCTTCGATGGGGGAGAGCTAGAGAGGGGGCGATTCATTGCGGATTCGACGATTATTTTCTCACCCCCATCCTGACCTTCCCCCGTCGCAGGGGGAAGGAAAAGAACACCGCGACAGTTGTATGTTCGAAATGAGCGGTAAAGAATCGCTCAGCTTGGGCTCGCGGTCTCGATTACAGAGACAGTTTAACTCACTTTCGTGAACGACAACTCCCAACGGTTGCCATCAGGATCGAAGACGTTGATCGAATAATTTTCGCTGTCCCGGTGCGGTCGCACCTTCTCGATATTGGCCCCGATGTCCTGCAACGCTTTGAGCGCTTTGTCTTTTTCCTGCCATGGAATGTTGAGTGTGTGATGCGGGTCCACTTCTCGAGGCTTTATGGACGCGTCGAAGAGATGGACTTCGAAGTTTCCGAGCCGCACATCGACTTCCTTGACCTGGCCAGCCTTCAGCTGTTCTTCGTTCGGGGTGACTCGTCGCATCACCTCTCCGCCTAACACTCTCGTATAGAACTCTTCCGCCTTCGCGAGGTCTTTGGCGCTCGTGGCAAACGTTTTGATCCCTTTGATTTCAAACATGGAAGCCTCCTGAAAAGATCACCAGAATGTGTTTTGCATGACGATAGTTCGGCTTTGGCAAACTTGTCAAGAAAGACGTAACTGCAGGCGTCGAGCTATAAGACTCATAGTTGCTTGCGCTGCTCGTCGCCATTTCAGAGGTTGCAGCGCAAACGTCCGTGGAGTTACTGCCCCAAGATCACGACTTTGCAAAACGTATCCGAAACCGGAGGATGTGATCGATGAAATGAGCACAAAACATTGACAGCGCTTGGGAATCGGGGTTATAGGGCAGGTGGCTATCACTGCGGAGAAAAAATAATAGAAAGACTGAGGGAAACGTATGCTGGGTGGTCATGCAGTCGCTCAATGTCTTCGTAACGAAGGCATAAGACACGTATTCTGTGTGCCGGGAGAAAGTCACATCGCCGTGTTGGACGGTCTGTGCGGCATGCCGGAGATCAAACTGATCACCAACCGGCAGGAAGGCTGTTCTTGCTTCATGGCCGAAGGTTACGCCAAATCGACTCGCACAACGGGAGTCTGTCTCGTGACCCGCGGCCCGGGCGCAACCAATGCGAGCATCGCCATCCATAGCGCGAAATACGATTCTGTACCGTTAGTGCTTCTGGTGGGACAAGTCTCGCGGGCCGCTCGGGGCCGAGAGGCGGGGCAGGAGATCGACTATACCCACTTCTTCGGCAGCATCGCCAAGTGGGTGGTCGAGATCAATGAGCCCAAACATGTTCCTCGCGTCATGACGCGGGCCTTTCACCTGGCGCGCACCGGTCGTCCCGGGCCGGTGGTCGTTTCTCTTCCCCGGGACATGCTGGAAGAGAATGCCGACATCTCCATGATCGATCCCTATCCGCCTGCGAGGCCCAATCCGGACCCCAAATTGATCGAAGAGATGATCGGGCGCATCAACGCGGCCAAGAAGCCGGTGCTGCTCGCCGGCTCGGGCACTCAATACTCGGGTGCGAGACCGGAGCTGATCGATTTTGCGGAAAAGTTTCACATCCCGGTACTCACTTCTTACAAACGCCAAGATGCTTTCCCCAACAGTCATCCCAATTACATCGGCAATCTCACGAACGCGAACAAGCATGCGCGTACGTTGGTCTCGAAAGAGGCGGATCTCGTCGTCGTGATCGGCAGCCGATTGAACCAGCAAACGACCGGAGTTTTTTCTTTGCCCCGACCCGGCCAACCCTTTATTCAGATCGATGCCGACGAACAAAACATAGGCCAAAACTCCCGGCCTGATGTCGGCATCGTATCGGATGCGAAATCGGCCCTGATCGTCGCACTGAAACATCAAGGTCCGAGACCCAACGAAAGCCGCGCCGCGTGGATCGCGGAACATCACGCCGCGCAGAAGCGCTACAGTACTCCTTCCGAACGACCGACGAGACGCGCGTCGATGGAACGGGTGATGGCGGATCTCAAGGCGACGTTGCCTTCGGACGCGATCACCACAACCGACGCGGGCAGCTTCGGACAGTGGCCGCAGCGTTATCTGGAATTCGAGCATCCGGATTCCTATATCTCGCCGACTTTGGGCTGCATGGGATCGGGTGTGCCGTATGCCGTAGCCGCAAAACTTGCCCATCCTGGGCGATTGGTGGTGGCGCACGTGGGCGACGGCGGATTTTTGATGACTGGCCAAGAGATGGCCACGGCAAAGCAGTACGGCGCGAACGTCATCACGATTGTCTACGACAACGACGGCTACAACTCGATCCGCATGCATCAGGAGGCGCAGTATCCTGGCCGCCAGTATGGCACCGATCTGGTCAACCCGGACTTCGCGGCCCTCGGGTCGGCCTATGGCGCTTTGGGTTTGAAGGTCACCCGCGACGAGGAGTTTTTACCGGCATTCAAGAAAGCCATGACCGCCGATCGGTCGGCGCTAATCGAGGTGATGACCGATTTCGAGTACGTCACTCCTTCGGCGACTCTTTCGGAGCTCTCTGGCAAGCCTTTGCAAGGAGGAGAGTAGGGTTTACAGGTTAAGTGAGAAATTTTTTGCTTGGATGACCACGTGACAGCCCGGACATCGAGAGTATAATTATTTTCTTACACAGTGGCTGCGTTGCAATGTCATTCTGAGGCCTCGGCCGAAGAATCTGTGTTATAAGTGCTCGACCCAATGAGATCCTTCACTTCGTTC
>WNGH01003165.1_pt1 | contig 15718 bp, 14 predicted proteins | sample 5400631 | NCBI WGS metagenome assembly WNGH01 (sample SAMN13153373, study PRJNA577476) | soil metagenome | isolation source: 115 cm soil or saprolite under Garry oak tree replicate 1 | place: USA:California | collected 2016-06-15
TCTCCATAACTCCTCCTTTGGCATCAATTTCTTCTGGGGAACGCTGGCGTACACCTTGATCGGCGGAACCTTCGCGGGGACGGTTCTCACGCTCGTGTTCCTGCCGGCGTTGTACGCCATCTGGTTCAGGATTAAGCCGATCGCGACGGGCGAGCACGCTGCTCCGACGACTGAAACGCAGACTGTCTCTGCCTAACAAAACCCATTGAAAGGAATTCCCATGAAGAAAACAGCCCTCGTTACCGGCGCCTCGTCGGGCATCGGCGAAGCTACTGCGACGCGGCTTGCGATGGCGGGCTACAAGGTCTACGGCACCAGCAGGCGCGCAGCCAAGGCGGGCCAGCGATCGTTCGAGTTACTGCCCCTCGACGTGACCAGTGATGATTCCGTCGAAGCCACCGTCAGGGAACTGCTGCGCGTCGAAGGCCGCATCGACCTGCTCGTGAATAACGCGGGCTTCAGTGTCGCGCCCGCCGGCGCGGAAGAGAGCTCTATCGAGCAGGCGCGGTCGATCTTCGATACGAACTTCTTCGGAATCGTGCGGATGACGCGGGCGGTTGTGCCCCACATGCGGCGCCAGGGGAGCGGTCGCATCATCAATATGGGTTCCGTGTTAGGCTTCTTGCCGGCACCGTACATGGCGCTTTATTCCGCGACCAAGCACGCGGTCGAAGGTTATTCGGAATCGCTCGACCATGAGCTTCGAACGCGGGGCATAAGGGTCATCGTCGTAGAACCCGCGTACACGAAGACGCAGTTCGACGCGAACTTTCTTGAGCCCGACTCCAAGCTCGAGGAGTACCGCGAGGTTCGTGCGGCCTTGGGCAAGCACATGAAGAAGGTGCTGGCGGCCGCAGAAGAGCCCGAAGTCGTGGCCGACGTTGTGCTGGAAGCCGCTAGCGCGCCGAGCCCGAAACTCCGATATGCGGCAGGTGCTCTTGCGCGCCGCCTGCGATTGCTTCGCCGATTCGCGCCTGCCGGCTTGATGGACACCGGGATTCGAAAAGATCTGCGGCTGGCGGGCTAAAGCAGGGGGCGTCTACCAGGCCTTCAGCCCTTGGAGATCGTGGATCGTGATACCGATGTGTTCGATGCGCAGAAGCTCCGCTTCCTGGAGCACCCGAAGGGCGTGGTTCACACGCTGACGAGAGAGTCCCGAAAGATGCCCGATTTCTTCCTGAGATATATGCAGATAGCTGTCGGTACCCGGATAAAGCTGCGGGTTGAAAAGGGACGCCAGACACTGCGCCACTCTTGCTTCCGGGTCGCGCAGCCGGTCGTTGTCGAGGAGGGAAATCATCTGCGCGAGCCGTTCGTTCAGCTGATCGAGGATGAATCGATTGAAGGGGATGCTGCTGGAGAGCAACCAGTGGAAGATCTGGCGTGGCATTGCGGCGATGCGTGTATCTCGCAGCGCAACGACGTCGTACCGACGCGGCTCACTCTTCAACAGCGAGCCCTCTCCGAACCAGCCGCCGGCGGTCACTCCGGTGTAGGTCACCGTTTTGCCTTCGGGGGACACGGTCCCGAGCTTGACGAGTCCTGAAACTACGCCGAGCCATGCGTTAACCGGCTCTCCTTTTCGGCAAACGTGACATCCGGCCGAAACGTCGTATTCGTTGATATCGTTGAGCACGCGGTCGAGATGGCGGGTCTCGATTGCAGCCGCCCACCGAGAACGCCGCACCGCATCGACGGGAGCGTCTGGTAGATCGATCTTCATGGTCCTCTCCTCAATTCGGCAGCTCCCTGTATATCACGCAACACGACCGCCACTCCGGTGGCCCGCACAGCCGAAGCGCGGAAGGGGAGGGTCGTTGTCGTCCGGACGACAGCAGCGAGGGGGCTGGTCGCCTACAGTGCATGAGTCATCAAAGCGACCCTGATTGACGGGAAAGCCATGCCGCTGACAGTCCGAGAAGTCGACACACCGCTACTTGACGCTCGCGAACTGAGCATCAACTTCGGTGGCGTGAAGGCCCTCGTAGATGTCAGTCTTACCGTTAATACCGGAGAACTCTTTTCCGTCATCGGCCCGAACGGCGCAGGGAAGACGACATTCCTGAATTGCATCTCCGGCCGCTACGTGCCGTCGAGCGGCCAAATTACGTTCAAAGGGCAGAACATCACCAGGCTCCCCGCCAGCAGGCGGGCCGCAATCGGCATCGGCCGGACGTTCCAGAACCTCGCGCTCTTCAGCCACATGACCGTGCTCGACAACATCATGGTAGGGCGCCATCACCTGCTGAAGAGCAACTTCCTCTCGGGATCGCTGTACTGGCTCACCGGCGCGAGACGCGAAGAGCTGGAGCAGCGACGCAAGGTCGAAGAGATCATCGATTTTCTTGAGATCCAGCACATTCGCAAGGCGGTGGCGGGGACCCTGTCCTACGGCCTGCGCAAGCGTGTCGAGCTTGCGCGTGCCATGGCCGTCGAGCCCGACCTCATTCTGCTCGACGAACCGATGGCGGGCATGAACCTCGAGGAGAAGGAGGACATGGCGCGGTACATCGTCGATCTGAACGAGGAGTGGGGTCTGACGGTGGTGATGATCGAGCACGACATGGGGGTCGTGATGGACATCTCGCACCGCGTGGCGGTCCTGGACTTCGGGCGCAAGATCGCAGAGGGAAGCCCTGACGAGGTGCTCGCCAACGATCAGGTCAAGAAAGCCTATCTCGGCGAGGAAGACGCGCTCACGGCGGAAGCCAGCGCGTGAGCGCGGTCGTTCAGGGCTCCGAGCGAAAGGTGGCGAAGATGGGCGGCCGCGCGCACGATCGCCCGGACACGGGCCCAGCGGCCGATACTCTGCCGAAGCTCCTTGCCCGGAACGCTGCGGCTTATCCGCACGAAGTGGCATTGCGCGAGAAGGATCTTGGGATCTGGCGCACTTTCACATGGGCCGAGTACCAGGAGCGAGTCAGGCGCTGCGCACTCGGGCTGGCGGCCACCGGCGTCAAGCGCGGCGAGGTCATCGCGCTCATCGGAGACAACCGACCCGACTGGGTATTCGGCGAGCTCGCTGCGCACGCGCTTGGCGCGTTGAGCCTGGGCGTGTACCGGGACGCGCTGGATGAGGAGGTGGCATACCTCCTCAACTTCGCCAAGGCCAGTGTGGTCCTCGTCGAGGATGAGGAGCAAGTCGACAAGCTGCTCGGCCTCGGCGAGCGTCTCGAGCACGTGAAGCGCATCATCTACAGCGACCCGCGCGGCATGAAGAAGTATGCCGACCCGCGCCTGATGTCTGCGGCGGAGCTCGACCGGCTGGGCGAGGAGCTCGACGGGCAGCAGCCGGGCTTCTACGACGCGCTCGTGCAGCGTACCTCCGGCGACGAAGCCGCCGTCCTTTGCACCACCTCCGGGACCACTGCGCAGCCAAAGCTCGCGACCCTCTCGGCCGGGCGGCTGATCCGCCACTGCGAGCGCTATCTCGCCGCGGACGCGAAGGGCCCGGACGACGAGTACGTGTCGGTACTGCCTTTGCCGTGGATCATGGAGCAGGTCTACGCGCTCGGGGAGGCGCTGATCTCGCGCATGCGCGTCAGCTTCGTCGAGGAGCCCGAAACGATGATGGCAGACATGCGCGAGATCGGTCCCACCTTCGTTCTCTTCGCCCCGCGTGTATGGGAGCAGATCGCCGCCGATGTGCGCGCGCGCATCATGGAGGCGACGCCGCTGAAGCGCCTCGCCTGCCGTGTCGGCATGCGGTTGGGCATGGCGGCACTCGACAAACGCCGGGGAGGGCGCTCCGTCCTTGCCGACATGCTGCTCTTTCGAGCGCTACGAGACACGCTCGGCCTTTCGCGCCTGCGTTCGGCGGCGACCGGCGGTGCGGCGCTCGGTCCGGACACGTTCCGGTTTTTCCAGGCGCTGGGCGTACCGCTGCGGCAGCTGTACGGTCAGACGGAGCTTCTCGGCGCGTACACCATTCACAAGCCGGCTGAAGTCGATTACGAGACGGTAGGTACGCCGTTTGAGGGAGTGGACGTGGCCATAGACGGCCCGGATTCCACAGGCCTGGGCGAGATCGTCTGCCGCCACCCCAACATGTTCCTCGGCTACTACCGCAGCGAAGCGGCCACCCGGGACGCCGTCCGCGCAGACGGCTGGATGAAAACCGGGGATGCCGGCTACTTCGACCGCAAGGGTCACCTGGTCGTCGTAGATCGAACGGCGGACCTCGCCACGACGGCGGGCGGCAGCCGCTTCTCGCCGCAGTTCATCGAGAACAAGCTGAAGTTCAGCCCGTATGTCGCCGAGGCGGTCATTCTCGGCGACCGCCGGCCCTATCTGGCGGCGCTGGTGTGCGTGCGCTTTTCGATTGTGTCGAGGTGGGCGGAAAAGCAGCGCATCGCATTCACGACGTATACCGACCTCGCCGCCAGGCCGCAGGTTTACGAGCTGGTGCGTCGCGAGATCGAGCGCGTGAACGAAGGCCTGCCGGCGCCGCACCGGATTCGCAAGTTCGTGCTGCTCTACAAGGAGCTCGACGCCGACGATGGCGAGCTGACGCGCACGCGCAAGGTGCGCCGCGGCGTCATCAACGACAAATACGCCTCGATCATCGAGGCTATCTATGCCGGCGCCCCAGAGATCGACGTCGATACCGTAGTCACGTTCCAGGACGGAACGCGGCAGCGCATCCGAACACGGCTGCGTAGCGAAGATCTCGGTCCCGCGCTGGAGGCAGGATGAGCCTCGACCTGACTCTGCTCGGCCAACTGGTGCTAAGCGGTCTCATCGTGGGTGCGCTCTACGGCGTCGTGGCGATGTGCTTCGTGCTCATCTACAAGGCGAGCCAGGTGGTCAATTTCGCCCAGGGCGAATTCATGTTGATCGGCGCCTGGGCATGCTGGTGGCTGCTGATCAAGTTCCAGCTTCCGTTTTTTGCTGCATTCCTGATCACGCTCGCCTTCATGATGGCCTTCGGCCTGATCCTGCAGATCATCGTGCTGAAACCGCTCATCGGCGAGCCGATCATTTCCGTGATCATGGTGACGATCGGATTGTCGATTTTCTTCCAGGCGTTGATGAAGTGGATGTTTGGGGTGTCGGCGCAGCCGTTTCCTCCCATCTTCGCCAAAGCGGACCTGAACCTGTTCGGGCTGCAGGTGAGAACTGTCTATGTGATGTCGACGCTGATCAGCATCGGCATCATGGTGGGCTTCGCGTGGTTCTTCAAGTACTCGCGCATGGGCCTCGCCATGCGCGCCACCGCGTTCGACCAGCAGGTGGCGCAGTCACTCGGCGTTTCGGTGCGCCAGGTCTTCGCGCTCGCCTGGGGCATCTCGGCGATGGTTTCGGCGCTCGCCGGCGTGGTCGTGGGTGTGGTTAACGGCGTTTCTCCGGCGCTCTCCTTCTTCGGGATCAAGGTTTTTCCCGCGGTGATCCTAGGCGGTCTCGACTCGATCATCGGCGCGGTGGTCGGAGGCCTCTTCATCGGCGTGCTCGAGAACCTTGCCCACTACGCGGACAGCCAGTTTTTGCGCTGGGGCAATTTATATGAGATCGCGCCGTTCTACGTCCTGATTCTGATCCTGATGATCCGGCCGAACGGGCTGTTCGGCACCAAGGACATCGAACGCGTCTGAGGAAATCCCATGGCCGTCACCATCGCGCTTCGCCCTTGCGGCGACTTCAGGACCTCCTACGGAAGGGATCAGACGGTCTTCCCGACCCGGCTCTCGCTTGCCTTCTGCATCATTGGCGTCCTGGCCCTGTGCGCCGCCCCGCTCTACCTCGGGAAGTACGGCGTGAGCCTCCTCGTCCAGATCGGCTATCTCGGTATCGCCGCCCTCGGACTTAACATGCTGGTGGGATTCACTGGCCAGATTTCGATCGGCCATGCGGCGTTCTTCGGCTTCGGGGCGTTCGCTTCCGCGTTCATCAGCAACAAGCTGCACGTACCGGTCTTCTTCGCCATTCCGCTCGCCGGCCTTGCCACGACCGCTGTCGGGCTGATCTTCGGCGTGCCAGCGGCGCGCCTTAAAGGTTTGTATCTCGCCATCGCGACGCTCGCGGCGCAGTTCATCCTGCAGGACTTCTTTGCCCGTGCCGGCTGGTTCACGGGCGGGGTAGCCGGTACCCCGGCCAAGAGTTTCTCGGTGTTCGGCTACGAGATCGCCGGGGACCCGTACTTCTACGTCGTGCTTGCCTACCTCGTGATCATGTATCTCGCCGCGACAAATCTGATGCGTACGCGCGACGGCCGCGCCCTGGTGGCCATCCGCGACCACTACCTCTCCGCGGAGATGATGGGGATCAATCTCATGAAGTACCGCACCCTGTCTTTCGGCGTCGCCGCTTTCTACGCCGGCATCGGTGGAGCGCTCTATGCGCACTACCTCGGCTTCGTTTCGGTCGAGGGCTTCGACATCCTGTTCTCGATCCAGTTTCTCGGCATGATCATCATCGGCGGGCTGGGCTCGATCATGGGCTCGCTGATGGGGACGGTCTTCATGGTGATGCTGCCAGAGGTCATGGGCGGCCTCGCAAAAATGCTCTCCGGCAGCGCGATCGACCGGTTTCTCTCGCTCAACGAGGGCGTCGTCTTCCTGCGCGAGATGACCATCGGCGCGGTCATCGTTCTCTTTCTGATCTTCGAGCCCGACGGGCTCGCGCATCGCTGGAGGCGAATCCGCGCCTACTGGAAGCTTTACCCCTTTTCGCACTGAACCAACTACAGAGGAGACCGCACATGAACTTGACCAAGCCGATCGCCGGCGCCCTTCTATCCGGGGCAGTGGCTTCAATGATGCCGCTCGCCGCGGCTGCTCAGACAATCGCGGTAGGCCATCTCGCGGATTTCAGCGGGCCGACCGCGGACGTCGGTGGCCCCTACGGTCAAGGCGTCGCCGACACCATTGCCTACATCAATCGCCAAGGCGGCGTGGCCGGCCGGAAGCTGGAAGGCGATACGGTGGACTATTCCTACCAAGTGCCGCGCGCCATCGCCGCGTACAAGAATTGGTCCGGTCGGGTAGTCGCCATCCAAGGCTGGGGCACCGCCGATACGGAAGCGCTGGTCGGATTCATCACCAAGGACAAGATTCCCTACTACTCAGCGTCCTATGCTGCCACCCTGACCGACCCGTTGGGCGACTCCAAGGCAGGCAAGGCGACGCCCTATAACTTCTTCTATGGGGCGAGCTATTCGGACGCGGCGCGCGGCCTGGTGCAATGGGCGGCGGACGACTGGAAGAAAAAAGGCGGAAAGGGCAAGCCCCGCTACGTACATATGGGGGCGAACCATCCCTATCCGAATTCGCCGAAGGCAGCGGCGGAGGAGTACGCACGGGAGCTCGGCTTTGAAGTCCTGCCGCCGATCCAGTACGCGCTAACTCCTGGCGACTATACCGCCCAATGCCTGACGCTCAAGCAGTCCGGGGCGCATTACGCCTACCTCGGCAACACTGCCGGCTCGAACATCTCGGTCCTGAAGTCTTGCCAGACCGTGGGCGTACAGGTCCAGTTCCTCGGTAACGTGTGGGGCATGGACGAGAACGCGATGAAGGCCGCGGGAAGCGCCGCAAACGGTGTCGTATACCCGGTACGTACTTCCGCCATCTGGACCGATAAGGCTCCTGGCCTCGCGCTGATGAGAGAAATATCGAAGATGTCGGATCCTTCGGGGAACGCCTATAGGGCCAGCCATTACCTGGCCGGCGCCTGCTCGACTCTATACATGAAGGAAGCAATGGAGTGGGCGGCGGCAAATGGGGGCATCAACGGCGAGAACATCCGCAAGGGAATGTACGCCAGGGCGAACTGGGTGCCGAAGGGCACCGAAGGCGTGTGCAAGCCTTCGACCTGGACCACGAACGACCACCGCAGCCTGCTGCAGCTCGACCTGTATCGCGCCGAGGTGAAGGATGCCGGCGAAGGTCAGCTCGGCGATCTGATCGCGAAGGGAGCCATCCAGATGCGGCGGATTGGCACCATCGATCTGCCCCGGAAGAAGGAATGGCTGGGCTGGTGAGCGCTGCCGCACCCGGAGCGCGACCGGCGTCGCTGCTCTCCGTCAACAACGTCGAGGTCGTCTACGACGACATCGTGCTGGTGTTGCGCGGCCTGAGCCTGGAGGTGCCGAGCGGAGCCATCGTCGCTCTCCTCGGCGCCAACGGCGCCGGCAAGTCGACGACGCTGAAAGCCGTTTCCGGGCTGCTCAAGTCGGAGAACGGCGAGATCACGCGCGGCGATGTTGTGTTCGACGGTGCATCGATCGCGGGAGCGGAGCCCGACAGCATCGTGCGCCGCGGCATCTTTCAGGTGATGGAAGGCCGTCGCATCGTCGCCGACATGACGGTGCTGGAGAATCTGCGGGTCGGGGCGTTCACGAGGACGGATGGCGCCAGCGCGGTGAAAGAGGACATCGAGCGCGTGTATCAGTATTTCCCGCGTCTCCGGGAACGCGACGGCCTCGCCGGCTACCTGTCCGGAGGCGAGCAGCAGATGCTCGCCATCGGCCGCGCGCTGATGGCCCGGCCGAGGGTCATTCTGATGGATGAGCCCTCCATGGGGCTCTCGCCGTTGCTCGTGAGGGAGGTGTTTTCCATCATCGCGAGGCTTAACCGGGAGCTGGGGGTAACGATCCTCCTCGTGGAGCAGAACGCCCGGCTCGCGCTGCAGATCGCGTCTTACGGCTACATCATGGAGCAGGGCAAAGTCGTCCTCGACGGTAGTCCGCAGGCGCTACTCGAGAACGAGGATGTCAAGGAGTTCTATCTGGGCGGCAGCAGCGAGCGCAAGTCGTTCAAGAACCTCAAGTCCTTCAAACGCCGCAAACGCTGGCTCTGAAAGGCTCTGTGCCGCCGCATTTCGACTCGCTGGAGACCCGTGCGCCCGAGGATCGCGAGCTTCAGCTCTTTTCGGAGCTGCCGGCTCTAGTCGCCCACGCCCAAACGAAATCGCCGTACTTTGCGGAACTCCTGGCCGGCGTCGACGCCAAAGCTGTCAAGAGCCGTAAAGCGCTTGCGACGCTGCCGGTGACTCGCAAATCGCGGCTCGTCGAACGGCAACGCAAGGCGCTGCCGTTCGGCGGGCTGACCACCGTGGCATGCGCCGAGCTCGCGCGCATCTTCGCTTCACCCGGGCCGATCTACGAGCCCGAAGCGCGCCGGCCGGATTACTGGCGCGCGGCGCGCGCGCTCTTCGCCGCCGGTTTCCGCAAGGGCGACATCGTTCACAACAGCTTTTCCTATCACCTGACTCCCGCCGGGGCTTTTTTCGAAACCGGAGCGCACGCGCTCGGCTGCGCGGTGGTGCCGGGCGGCGTAGGCCAGACCGAGCTGCAGCTGCAGACGATTGCCGACGTTCGGCCGAACGGGTACACCGGCACGCCGTCCTTCCTGCGGATTCTGCTCGAGAAGGCCGCCGAGACCGGTGTGAACCTTGGATCGATCAGCAAAGCACTGGTTTCGGGAGAAGCGTTTCCGCCAGCAATGCGTACCGCGTTCAAGGACGCCGGAATCGACGCCTACCAGTGCTACGCCACAGCCGATCTCGGACTCATCGCCTACGAAAGCGAAGCTCGCGAAGGAATGGTGCTCGACGAGGACGTGATCGTCGAAATCGTCAATCCGGGAACCGGAAACCCGGTCGAGGACGGCGCCGTCGGGGAAGTGCTCGTCACTGCTCTGAACCCAGAATACCCGCTCATTCGCTTCTCCACAGGCGATTTGTCCGCTTATCTCAGCGGGAGGAGTCCGTGCGGGCGCACTAACCAGCGAATCAAGGGCTGGATGGGACGGGCGGACCAGGCAACCAAGGTGCGCGGAATGTTCGTGCATCCGTCCCAAATACAGGAAATCATGCGCCGGCACGATGATATCGCCGCAGCAAGGGTGATCGTATCTCGCGACGTCCATGGGAACGACCAGATGGTCCTGAGGATCGAGACGCGCTCGCCGAGTGCCGATATGGCGGCGATCGCCGAAACGTTTGTCTCCGTCACGAGGCTGCGTGGGACCGTAGAGGAAGTTCCCTTGGGGTCACTGCCAAAGGACGGCATCATGGTGTCTGACGCGCGCGAGTACGACTAGCAGTTGCACACCAGCGCTATCAGTCAAACCATGATGCCGCAGGCGCTGGATTTCCTCGCCGAAAGCGACAACCTCGCTGCCGTCCTGGAGCCGCTGCGTGAGGCCGATTTCGACGCGCCCACGGCCTTCAAGGGCTGGACCATCAGCACCATCCTGCGCCACCTGCACGTGTGGAACTATGCCGCCGAGCTGTCGCTGATCGACGGGGCGGCGTTTCAGGTCTTCTTCAAAGGACCGGCGCCGCACATCCTGGCGGGCACCCTGCCTCAGTTCGAGGGGCACTATCTCGAAGGGCTCAAGGGCCTAGCACTGCTCGAGCGTTGGCGTGCGCACTACCGACAGATGGCAGCGCGCTTCGGCGCCGCCGACCCATCCGCGCGGGTGGTATGGGCCGGGCCGAGCATGAGCACCCGCTCCTCCATCACAGCGCGCCTGATGGAGACTTGGGCCCATGGCCAGGCGATCTACGACGCCCTCGGCATCATGCGGCAGAACACCGACCGGCTGCGTAGCATCGCGGTGCTGGGGGTGAAAACCTATGGATGGACGTTCCAGAACCGGGGCCTGAAGGTGCCGGAGCCCAAACCGTTCCTTCGCCTTGCCGCGCCCTCCGGCGCCGCATGGGATTTCGGCGAGGCGCGTGCGGACGAGCGCATTGAGGGTCGAGCGGAAGACTTCTGCCATGTGGTGACCCAAACCCGCAACATCGCCGACACCGGCTTGAAGGTGACTGGCCCAAACGCCACCGCCTGGATGGAGATTGCGCAATGTTTCGCCGGTCGACCGGAGACGCCGCCGGCCCCCGGCACCCGCTGCCTAAGCGTGCATGGGTGACACGGGAACACGACTAGCACCTGCAGCCCTGTCATCTAGGGGAGGGCACTGTCTTTCAAGCGACAGGAATAGTTCCTAACATCTCTTGCCAACGTGGTGCGGTCGCTTCCCACGTCACGCGCATGCACGAGACCAAATGGTCCTCAAGATCGAGACCCGGTCGCCGATCGCCGATTCCGCGGCGATCGTGCAGACCCTCGTTGCGGTGACCAGGCTTCGCGGTGCGGTGGAGTGGGCGCCGGCCGGTTCGCTCGCGACCGGCCGGCCCCTGACAACGGACACGCGGAAATACGATTAGCAAAGAAGTCCCTTGCCGCCGCCGTTGTCGCTTGGGCGACAGCGAGGGATGCGGCACCGGTGTAGGGTGCATGAAACCTATGGGAGGCAAGATGCGACGTGCCTCGTTTGCCTTATAGGTCCAAGTTTCAACAAGAGGAGGGGACATGGAAATGAATCGGAATGCAGCGGGTGCTGTGGCATTTTGCGCAGCGGCCTTCTTTTCTCTGCCGGCTAGCGGCGAACCCGTCAGGTCCTGCGAGAGTCTCGCCGGGCTCAGCCTGCCCAATACGACGATTACGCTCGCCGCAACCGTCGCTGCAGGCGCCTTCGATCCGCCGGGCCCGACGCCCGCAATCGACACGGCAGCTTGCCGCATCGTCGGATCGATCAAGCCCACAAGCGACTCGAACATCGTGTTCGAGCTTTGGATGCCGACCGGCGGTTGGAACGGCAAATTTCTATCCGCAGGCGAAGGCGGCTATGCCGGCGCGATCAACTACGGCGGCATCGCCGCCGCCTTGCGGCGCGGTTATGCGGGTGGCTCGACGGATACTGGGCACGTAGGCGGCACGGCTGATTTTGCGCCCGGGCATCCTGAAAAGGTGACCGATTTCGGCTGGCGCGGGAAGCATCTCCAAGCCGAACGCTCGAAGGACGTCATCCACGCTTTTTACGGCGAGCGGGCCAAGCATTCCTATTTCAGTTCGTGCTCTAACGGCGGTCGGCAGGCGCTCATGGAGTTGCAGCGCTTCCCGGAAGACTACGACGGCGTGCTGGTCGGCGCGCCGGCGCACGACTGGACCCATCTCTTCGCCGCGTTTGTATGGAACGAGCAGGCGCTGTGGAACACCCCCGGCGCGTACATGAACGCGAACAAGCTCGCCGCGGTTCAGGCTGCGACGCTGGCGACTTGCGACGCGCTTGACGGCGTCACGGACGGTGTGGTCGAAGATCCGCGCCGATGCAAGTTCGACCCGGCGACGCTTGCCTGTCCCGTCGGGACGGACAGCGACAGCTGCCTGACTCCGCCGCAGGTCAGCGCCGTGCAGAAGATCATGTCCGGGCCTCGCAACCCGCGTACCAGGCAGCACATTTTCCCCGGATGGTTCACGAGCGCGGCCGGCGCACCCGGATCCTGGTCGGCATGGATCACTGGTCCTGCAGTGCCTGGCGCATCGATTCAGGCTTTCTTCGGCAACGGCTTCTTTGGCCGCATCGTCAACGAGATCCCCGCGCCTGGCGTCTGGGATTTCTCGACCTTCAATTTCGACAGCGACATGGCTGCCGCCGACGCCAAAGAAGAGCGCACGTTCAACGCCACCGACCCCGAGTTGCGCTCCTTCACTCGCCACAACCGGCACGGCAAGATCATCATGTGGCACGGATGGGAGGATCCCGCCATTTCCGCGCTGAGCTCGGTCGATTACTACCGGGAGGTTGTGCGCGAGAATCATGATGCGCGCGACTTTTTCCGCCTGTTCATGGCGCCCGGCATGCTGCACTGCGGCGGCGGGCCGGGACCGAACTCGTTCGGGCAATCGCTCGCGCAGGCCCGCCCGCTCAGCAACGCGCCCGAGCACGACATTCTCAGCGCTCTCGAGCGCTGGGTTGAGCATGGGATTCCGCCGAAGCGCGTCGTGGCAGTCAAGTACGTCAACGACCAGCCCGCGCAAGGCGTTCTGCGCACTCGTCCGCTTTGCGCATACCCCAACGTAGCGGTGTACAAGGGCACCGGCAGCACGGACGACGAGGCCAACTTCGCGTGTCGTAAGCCCAAGCATCACGGGCACTGGCACCTCGACGATCGGGATCGTGACGACGATCGACGGGACAACGACGATGATTGACACTTAAGCTGTAAACGCGTAGAGCCGAACCGCCCGCTGACAGCGGGCGTTCGGCTCTACGCGTCCGTTCTAGTGCTCGACGCCAGCAATTGATGGCCGATAGAACTTGGAACGGTTGCCGTCTTGCCTGCTACGTGGTGAGCGAGATAGGCAAGGCGAATTAACCACGGCAAAAGCGCAGTCCGCGCTCGAGAAGGCGTACGATGAAAACCCTCTCGTCTTGGGCGCGTCGACCATCAAGATGCGCCTCGCGCACAAGCTAATCATCGCCCCGGGTACCGCGATCGTGCTGCTGCTCGTTTTCGGCGCGATTACCATTCATGCCATGCGTACCGAGCGGCTTGCGCTGGCGGACATCTACGAGAACAGGGTCACGAACCTGCTCGCGAGCACGCAGGCATCCGCGAAGAGTGCGGAGATTCATTCGGCGGTCTACCGGCTGTCGGCGAACGTGGCGGGCTCGCGAGGCGCTTGCGACTGCTTCGCCGATTTGCGCCGACCGGCTTGATCGACGCCGGAATCCGAAAGGACCTGCGGCTCGACGCGGCGACAAAATGAAAGCGCTTGTCTTCAAGCACTATGGCGGAGCCGATCAGATCGCGTTCGCCGACATTCCCCGGCCTAGGCCAGGGCCGGACGAAATTCTCGTCCGGGTCCATGCCGCTGGCCTGAATCCAATCGATTGCATGGTTCCAAAGGGAGCGTTCAAGCCGATCCTCCGGTTTCAGCTGCCGGCCACGCTGGGCAGTGACCTGGCGGGTGTCGTGATGGAGGTGGGAAATCGCGTGACTCGCTTCAAGCCAGGCGATGCCGTCTTCGCCAGCATCTTCGACCTAGGCACGGGCGCCCTCGCTGAATTCGCGCTCGTGCCCGAGAATGCCGGCGCGCTCAAACCCGCAGATCTGGACTTCGTGCAGGCGGCCTCGATCCCGATGGTGGGACTCACCTCGTGGCAGGCGCTCAAGGAGCGCGCACACCTCAAGCCCGGTCAAAAGGTGTTCATCCCCGCAGGCGCCGGAGGCATTGGCACATTCGCGATCCAGCTGGCGAAATACCTCGGAGCAAAGGTGGGGACGACCACGAGCACGGGTAACGTGGAACTGGTGCGGAGCCTCGGAGCCGATGAGGTGATTGATTACAAGAAGCAGGAATTTGAGGGTGTGCTGCGGGACTACGATGCCGTGCTGGGCACCGTCAGAGGCGATGCGCTAGAAAAATCCCTTCGGATTCTGAGGCCCAAGAGCACCGTCGTCTCGCTCATCGGGCCACCGGACGCCGCGTTCGCGCGCGCGCGAGGCATGAACTTTGTCATGGTGTTCGTGTTCGGCTTGATGAGCCGAAAGATCATTCGCGCCGCCAACAAACGCGGCGTCGAGTATTCATTCCTGTTCGTGCATCCAGACGGTCGCCAACTCGCCGAGATCGGCGAGCTTCTCGGCACGGGGCGCATCCGGCCAGTGATCGACAGGGTATTTCCGTTCGAGCAAGCGAAGGATGCACTTGCGTATCTCGAGAAGGGCCGGGCCAAGGGGAAGGTCGTCGTCAAGCTGAAGAACGTAGAAAAGACGTAGCGCGCCGACGCCCGTTGGCGGGGAATTCGTCGGGAAATAATCCGTTAGCCGAGTCTCAAAATGCGCGACGCCCTAGATACGCCCCTGACCACCTATTGCGGAGCGAAGTCGGGTCCCAAAATCGTCACGATAATTTATCAACGACTTACGCAAACCGACTCCGCGCAATCGTGACCAAAAAGGACAGGAAAAGCATGTTTTGGACTGGAAGTGGCTACGAAATGGCTACGTTGGAAAAGAAGAAAGATCTGTAGAGGTTGCGACTTCCGTCGGCCTCCCTAACGAGGCTGTAGAAAAAGTCCCCGACTCAAAAATCGGTCGGTTTTCCGAGGTCCGTTTACCCCTCCGAGGGGCACGATCGTCGAATACAGTGCGTTCTGAGAGGTCGATTTTTTCATCAGCGCAGCGTATACCCTCTGGTGCGCCTCTTAATGGGGTTGCCGCCCCGAAATCGCCAAATTCGACGAAAGCCTTGTTCCGCGCCTTGCCAACGACCGTGTCGACCGTTTCCACACAGCCTGGGTCGATAGCCGACGCTGGATAGCGGCTCCTCAGCCAGGGCATCCTCGGACGGTGGAAACTCGGTCCGAGGATTTCCGACCGTATCTTCAAGAAGTGGAATACCTGCACCATCGCCGCGGTACTCAATCAGGAATAAGGTCACCGCCACCTCGTTTTCTCGACACAAACGTCGAGCTGCATAGCGCCCGCGCATAGGCACGTTTAACAGGTTGTAATTATTTAATCGAGGTTAAGATCTGCGCGACTAAGCTGCCTGCTCGCGCGCAAGCGGCGAGCCGCCGGGCATGGTGAGCCGGAACTGCGCGCGCGAGCGCTCAAGCGCGTTGGTGCGCCTGACGGACTCGATGAGCGCATTTACGTCCGCGTAATCGAAAGCGACCGTCCATTGCTGGGCAAGCGAAAGGGCGTGAATGAAGCCGTCCGGATTGTCCTGGCGCGACAATTGGCGCTGGCAGTCGACGTACTCCTCATGAAAGAGCGTCGGGATGATGATGCGCGCCTCGCCCACGCGTGAAAGCTCGGCGTTCATCACGAGCCTCGCGATCCGTCCGTTTCCGTCGTTGAAGGGGTGCACCTCCGTGACGAGGAACGAGTAGTAAATGGCGCGGGCAAGCCCTTCGGGAAT
>WNGH01016599.1_pt1 | contig 15712 bp, 15 predicted proteins | sample 5400631 | NCBI WGS metagenome assembly WNGH01 (sample SAMN13153373, study PRJNA577476) | soil metagenome | isolation source: 115 cm soil or saprolite under Garry oak tree replicate 1 | place: USA:California | collected 2016-06-15
ATCCGTTCCCGATCCTCGATCCCGATCGCATCATCACGATCCCGATTCGAGACATCACGGCGCCTCCGGGCTGGCCCAAGGGAGAGCCGACGTCGACGTACACCTGGATCGACAAGACCTGGCCGAAGGTCGCGATGGCGGAGCCCGCGAAGGCCGCGCCACGCCCGGCCGCGCCCCAGGGCGCGCCGGCCGCGCCGAAGAAGTAACGAGCGACATCCCCGAGGGGGCGGGAGGCCGGGATCGGCCTCTCGCCCCTCTCCTCATCGTGAAGCTGGTGCTCGTCCGTATCGCCGCTCTCATCGCGTTCCTCGCGCTCCTGTCCCTTCCGGCCCACGCGGGGCACGAGCTCTCGTACTATCCGTCGTTCTATCCCCAGGAGATCAAGCTGGACGTCATGGACCCGGTGGTCGCGGCTCGCCTCCTCGGCAAGACCCAGATCCAGGGCTACGTGGGGCCCGATCCGTTTCGCGGCGCCGCCCCGCCCGCTCACGTCACCTACGCCGAGTCCCTGGACGCCTGGATCGTCCTGACATTCGCCAAGCCGGGGGGCGACCCGGCGCCGCGCTGCGCGACCGCCGCCCGCGTGGCGCGGGTCCTCGGCGGAGCGAAGACCGGAATCACGATTCAGCCGTACCCGGTCACGCCCTGGCACCCCGACTTCTTCCAGCACGCGGACCTCGCCGAGGCAGCGCTCAAGCGGCTGGCGCCGGACGCCGAGCGCGCGCCGGCGGCGCCGCGGGTGAAGGCGGTCGGCTCACTCGCCAAGACCCTCGCCGGCGCCGCCCTCAAATTCGTGGAGCGTGACGCCGACGCGACGCTCGAGGAAGTCTCGGCGCGCGAGCTCGCGGCCTCGCACGAGGCCCGCGCCAACGGCTGGACGGGGCCGCCCTGGATCCGCGATGGCTGGTTCCATGCTCATCTGCTCCAGTCGCCGGCGGTCACGGATCCCGCCGCGCGGCGTCAGGTCGAGGAGGCGTATGGACGCCTCGTCACGGGCGCGTACGAGAGCCCGGCCGAGCGTCTCGCGCTCGAGCGTCGGCTCGTGACGACGCTCGGGCGGGGCTGCGAGCGTGTCGTGCTCGGGTACACCACGCGGCGCGAGGCGCTGAGCGTCGAGTATTCCAACGGCGTCGAGAACGTCGCGCGAGATCCGCAGGCCGGGATCGTCTCGGCGATCTTCGTGCGCACCGTCAAGCTCAAGGATTTTCCGTGGAACGGCTGGCTGCGCCTCGGCGTGGAGAAGCGGCCGACGGCCGCGTGGAATCCGATCGCCGGCTTCGGCGACGACGCCGGACGCCTCATGCGGGCCGCCCTCATCGATCCGGCGCTGTTGCCCTCACCCTTCGGGCCCGGCTGGATGGCGAACCGCGCGGCCCCGACGGTCGAGGGGGGCGGCCCGTTCGAGGTGCCCGCGGATGCGTTGGCGTCCGAGCCGGAAACCGGCACGCTCAAGGCCGTCCCGCCCGGCACCACCGCGAGGGCGAAGCTCACGTACCGCGTGCTCGCCGGGGCACTGCACGACGGCACCCGCATGTCGGTCGCCGACCTCCTCTACCCGTTCGTCTTCGCCGCCCGGTGGAGCGCCCCGCAGAACGCCCCCGCGCGGCGCTGGGATCCGGTCGTGGAGCGCCAGACGGCGGTGATGCGCGAGGCGTTCGTCGCCGTCCGCGTCGCGCGCGTGGACGTGCAGTTCCGCGACTACGCCGACGTGCAGGTGCTCAACGACGTCCCGGTGGTCGAGGTCTACCTCAGACACGGCCTCGATCCCGCCCAGCTCGGGGCGCTGGCACCGCCCTGGTCGGCCGTGCCGTGGCAGCTCACGGTCCTCATGGAGGAGGCGGTCGCGCGTGGGCTCGCGGCCTTCTCCGAGGAGGAGGCGCGCAAGCGCCGCGTGCCCTGGCTCGACCTGGCGCGTGACCGCAAGCTCAAAGACGCGCTCGCCGCGCTCGCCGACGACTTCGAGCGCAAGGCGTACGTGCCGGAGTCGCTCCGCGGCCTCGTCACCGTGGAGCAGGCCCGGCAGCGCTGGGCGGCCCTCAAGCGGTTCGGACGGGCCCGCGGCCACTGGCTCGTCACCAACGGGCCGTACGTGCTGGACAAGTGGTCGGCAGACTCGGTCACGCTCACGGTCTTCCGCGACCTGACCTATCCCATCGGCGTCGGGGCCTTCGATCGTTACGCGGCGCCGCTCCGCGGCTTCGTGGGCCGCGCCGAGCGCAAGGGCGACCGGCTCGAGATCCAGGCCGACGTGGAGAAGATCGAGAAATTCGAGCGGTCGTATAAGATCATGCGGGGGCCGTACAAGCCCGAGCCGGCCGGCGAGAAGGTGCGCGACACGCTCGCCGCGTGGTGGGTGGCGATCGGTCCGGGCGACGAGGTCGCCGCCGCCGGCGCTTCCGAATTGCAGGAGGCGGGGCGGCTGGTCGTGGACCTCAAGGGACGGCTCAAGCCGGGCGCGTACCGGCTGCTGCTCGCGGTGGCGGTGAACGGCAACATCATCAACCCGGAGGTGAAGGTGTTGCCGTATCGCGTGGCCGACTGATGGACACGATCGTCATCCACCTGCTGAACTCGCTCCTCTACGCCTCGGTCCTCTTCCTGATTGCGGGTGGGCTGAGTCTCATCTACGGCGTGATGCGGATCGTGAACCTCGCCCACGGCAACCTGTACGCGTTCGGCGCATACGTCACGGCGTGGGCGGTGGGAATTGTCGCCGCCGGCGCGCCGACGGCGGTGCTGCTCCTGATCGTTCCGGTCGGGGCGATCGCGGCCGCGGCGGCCGGCGCGCTCCTGGAGCCGACGCTGCTCCGGCCCTTTTACAAGCGGCCGGAGGAGTACCAGCTGCTCGTGACCTTCGGCCTCCTCATGATCATCGACGACGTGATCCGGTTCCTGTGGGGGCCGTATCCGCTGTCGGCGTCCGCCCTCTTCGAGAACTTCGGCTCGATCGACATCGGCGAGCTCCCGTACCCGACCTACAACTTCCTCGTGATCGCGATCGGCGCCGCCGCCGCGGTGTTCCTCTGGGCGTTCATCTATCGCACGCGGTTCGGCGTGGTGCTGCGCGCGACGTCGCAGGACATGCGCATGGCCGCAGCACTCGGCGTCGACGTGAACCGGATCTACGTGCAGGCGTTCACGCTCGGCTGCTTCATGGCCGGCCTCGGCGGCGCCGTCATCGTGCCGAGCCAGTCGGCCGTGCTCGGCATGGGTGTGGATGCGCTCGTGCTCTCGTTCATCGTCGTCGTCATCGGCGGCCTCGGGTCGCTGGAGGGCGCGCTCGTCGGCGCGCTGATCGTGGGCTTCCTCCGCGAGGCGGGCATCACGTGGTTCGCCGAGATCGAGCTGGCGGTCCTCTATCTCATCGCCGCGGTCGTCCTCCTCATCCGGCCCGCCGGCCTCTTCGGGCGCCCATGACTGTGGCCGTGCGAGCCCATGAGTAGCGTCGTCGCCGCCCTCCACCACGCGCGCCCCGCCAGAGCGCTCCGCTGGGCGATCCCGGCCGCCGTGGCCCTGCTCGCGCTGCCGTGGGTCCTGTCGGAGTTCTATACGATCGGGCTCGCCTACGGCCTCACCATGGCCATCGCCGCGCTGGGCTTCAATCTCCTGCTCGGCTACACGGGGCTCCTGTCGTTCGGCCACTCCGCCTACTTCGGCCTCGGTGCCTACGTGGTCGCGCTGATGGTCAAGTACCTCAAGATCACCTCGATGGAGCTCTTCCTCGTCGGCGCCGTCGTGGGGACCGTGATCGTCACCGCCGTCTTCGGCTTCGCCTGCGTGCGCTACACCCGCATCTTCTTCGGCATCCTCACGCTCGCGCTCTCGCAGGTGCTCTGGTCACTCGCCTTCAAGTTTTTCTGGATCACGGGCGGTACCGACGGCCTGCGCGTGCCGACGCCGACGCTGCTCGGCTTCATCACCGGCAAGGGTGACAAGACCGCGTTCCTCGTCCACGCGTATTACTACTACGTGCTCGTGGTCTTCTTCGTGTGCGTCGCCGTCATGTGGGTCATCGTCCACTCGCCGTTCGGCATGGCGCTCCAGGCGATCCGTGACAACGAGACGCGCGCCCAGTTCGTCGGCGTCCAGATCTGGCGCTACCGGTGGTTCGCCTTTCTCGTGTCGGGCGTCTTCACGGGGATCGCCGGCGCGCTGTGGGTGCCGCTGAACGGGCTGACGACGCCGGACATCATGTACTGGCAGTTCTCGGGGGAGATCGTCTTCATGACGGTGCTCGGGGGCTTCCGCTCGTTCTTCGGTCCCGTCATCGGCGCGATCGTCTTCAATTTCCTCAAGACGTGGGCGGTCGGCTACACGACCTACTGGCAGTTCCTCCTGGGCGCCGTCCTCGTCGTCCTCGTGCTCTCGCTGCCGACGGGTATCGTCGGCACCGCCGGGCGGCTCTGGGCGCGCCTCCGGGAGGAGAAGTCGTGAGCCTGCTCGAGACGCGGCAGCTGGTGAAGTATTTCGGCGAGACGCACGCCGTGGACCACGTCGACTTCAAGGTCGGCGAGGCCGAGGTGCTCGCGCTCATCGGCTCCAACGGCGCCGGCAAGACGACGCTCGTCAATCTCATCAGCGGGCTGTTCCGGCCCGACAGCGGCCACATCATCTTCCAGGGGCAGGACGTCACGCACCAGACGGTCCACGGCCGGATCAAGGCCGGGATCGCGCGGTCGTTCCAGCTCGTGAACCTGTTCGACCAGCTCACCGCGATCGACAACGTCGCCCTCACGGTCTTTTCGCGCGACGACAAGACGCGCAAGCCGCTGACGCTCGCGGCCGCCGACACGGCGGTGTGGGCGGAGGCGGCGGAGATCCTCCGTGTCTTCGGTCTGGAGGCCAAGGCCCGGATGCCGGCGGGCGGCCTCTCGCAGGGCGAGCGCAAACTCCTGGACGTCGCCGTGGCCTTCGCGCTCCGACCGAAGCTCCTGTTCCTCGACGAGCCGACGAGCGGCGTCAGCACGCGCGAGAAGGCGCCGATCATGGACACGATCACCTCGGTCGTGCGGAGCACGCGGATCTCCGCGGCCATCATCGAGCACGACATGGACGTCGTCTTTTCCTATTCGGACCGGATCGTCGCGATGCACCAGGGGGCCCGACGAGATCCGGCGAAATGCCGCCGTGCAGGTCAACCTGCTCGGCGCGGAGGCGCGCTGATGGCGCCCGCGATCCTCGAGCTCGACCAGATCAGCACCTACCGGGGGCCGGCGCAGATCCTCCGCGGCGTGTCGCTCGCCGTCGGCCAGGGCGAGGCGGTCTGCCTCGTCGGGCGAAACGGGGCGGGGAAGACGACGACGATCGACTCGATCATGGGGCTCCTGCCCGTGCGGGCGGGAAAGATCACCTTTCGGAACCAGGACGTGACCCGTATGGCCGCCCACCAGCGGGCGCGGATGGGGATCGGCTACGCGCCCGAGGACTGCGGCATCTTCCCCGACCTCACCGTCGAGGAGAATTTCCAGATCAGCCAGTGGCTCGGCAAGACGGTGGAGCGCGGCGACGGTGTCTTCGCCGTCTTTCCCGAGGTGAAGGCCTTTCTCGGGCGGCGCGGGCTCCACCTCTCGGGCGGGCAGAAGAAGATGGTGGCGATCACGCGCGCGATGACGCTCGCGCCGAAGATCCTGCTCCTCGACGAGCCTTTCGAGGGGCTGGCGCCCGTCGTCGTCACGCGCTTCATCGAGGCGGTGACCCAGATCAAGGCGATGGGCGTCTCGGTCCTGATCGCCGAGTCGAGCGTCGTCAACGCCACGCGCGTCGCCGACCGCCTCTACGCGATCGACCGCGGCGAGATCATCTACCGCGGCGGGCCCCAGGACGTTTTCAAGAACGAGGGGGTCATGAAGACGATCCGCGGATGATCGTCCTCGGGATCAGCGAGACCCACTGCGCGACCGCGGCGCTGCTGCGCGACGGCGAGGTCGTCGGATGCGCGTCGGAGGAGCGGTTCACCCGGCTCAAGAACGACGCGGGCTGGCCCCGCCTGGCGATCGACGCGATCCTGAAGGACGCGGGTCTGCGGCCCTCGCAGATCGACCTCGTGGCGCTCGCCGGCAAGCGCGCCTACTCGCGCGACTGGATGAACCGCGTGCTGCACGACCAGGAGTACGCGCGCGAGTACTACGGCGTCGGGCTCGACGAGCCGAGCCGCCTCGGCAGGCGCGCGCGGAAGCTCGGCGCGCGGCTCGGCCTCATCGAGCCGGCGCGCGGCAAGCACGACCTGCCGGAGGGCGAGCGGCGGGCGATGATCGCCGAGCACCTCGGCGTCGGGCGCGACCGGATCGTCGCGCTCGACCATCACACGTGCCACGCGGCGGCCGCCTACCACGGCTCGCCCTTCGGCGGCGCGCCGGCCCTCGTGCTCACCAACGACAACTCGGGCGACGGCCTCTGCGCGACCGTCTCGACGGGCCGGGGCACCTCGCTCGAGCGGCACCAGGCCACCCCGAGCGCGCCGGGCTCGCTCGGCTCCTTCTACTCGTTCGTGACGCTGCTCCTCGGCATGAAGTTCGGCGAGCACGAGTACAAGGTGATGGGGCTGGCCCCGTACGCACCGGCGGCGCAGGCGGAACGGGCGGAGACGGCGCTCCGGGAGGTGTACGATCTCGCGCCGGGCGACCCGTGCCGCTTCGCGTGGAAGAAGAGGGGCGCGCGGTACCGCCTGCTGCTCGAGGCGACGCTGGGTCACCGCTTCGACGCGATCGCCGGGGGCGCCCAGCGGATCGTCGAGGAGAACCTGCTGCGCTGGGCGCGGCTGATGCGCGAGCGCCACGGCGGCGAGCGACTGGCACTCGGGGGCGGCGTCTTCATGAACGTGAAGGCCAACGGGCTGATCGCTTCTGAGAACTGGGTGAGGGACCTCTTCGTCTTTCCCTCGTGCGGCGACGAGTCGAACGCCGTCGGCGCGGCCTACCTCGGCTACCTGGACCTCTGCGCGACGCGGGGTGCGACGCCGGCGCTCAAACCGTTCGGCCCGGCGTACCTGGGCCCGTCGATCGACGACGCCGAGGTCGAGCGGCTGATCCGTGCGGGCGATTCAACCGGATGATCAAGAACCGCGACTTCTGGATGCCGTTCGCGCCGAGCGTGCTGCGCGAGCGGGAGGGCGACTACCTCGTGAACCCCAAGGGGTTCGCGTCGCCGTACATGATGCTGGCGTTTCCGACGAATCCCAAGCGCCGCGACGAGATCGTCGCCGCCGTTCATCCGCAAGACGGCACGGCGCGCGCCCACGTCGTCGACGAGGCGTGGAACCCGCCGTACCACCGGGTCATCCGGGAGTTCGAGCGGCGCACGGGCATCGGCGCCGTGCTCAACACTTCCTTCAACCTGCACGGCGAGCCGCTGGTCGGGGGCCCCCGGGACGCCGTGGACACCTTCGAGCGCTCGGGGTTGCCGCACCTGGCGCTCGGACGGTTCCTCATCTCCAAGAAGTGACGGAGCTGCTCGACCGCGTCCGCGCGCGCGCGCGCACGAACCTCTTCTGGCGCACCCTCGGCGTCGAGGTCGAGGACGCCAAAGAGGGTTGGGTGCGCCTGCGTGTCCCGATCCGCGACGACCTGCGCAACGCGGCCGGCGCGCCGCTGCACGGGGGCGTCTACAGCGCGCTCGTGGACATGGCGGTGGGTGGCGCCCTCAGCACGCTCCACACGGAGGCCGCCGGCGGCGTCGGTCAGACGACGCTCGATCTCAACGTCTCGTTCGTCGCCGCCGCGACGGAGGGAGCGGTCGTCGCGGAGGGGCGGATCCTCAAGCGCGGGCGGAGCGTGGCCTTCGGCGAGGCGCGGATCACCGACGCGCAGGACAGGCTGCTCGCGATCGGCCGGGCGACCTACATGATCCTCCCGCCGCGCGCGTAGGAGCGCCCCTGTGTCCATCGTCGACGTCCGCTCGTATCCCGAGGCGCTCCGGGCGTTCTCCTGGGCGGCGCTGTGGGGACTCTTCGACGGGAGCCGCGAGCGGCTCAACCTCGCCCACGAGTGCGTGGACCGACACGTGGGCAAGGGGGCGGCGCTGCGGATCCAGTTCGCCGACGGCCGGCGCGAGGAGCACTCCTTCGGAGTCCTCTCGGCATGGTCGGGACGCTTCGCGAGCTATCTCGAGTCCGAGGGCGTCGGCCGCGGCGATCGCGTGGCGGTGATGCTCGAGCCCTCGCTCGCCTTCTACAGTGCCGTGTTCGGCGCGTTGAAGCGCGGCGCCGTGGCCGTGCCGCTCTTCACCCTTTTCGGCCCGGAGGGAGTCGCGCGGCGTGTCGAGGATTGCGCGCCCGCGATGCTCCTGGTGGAGAAGGACGCCGCGCGCTGGCAGCGGCAGTTCACCGGAGTCCGCGTCGTGGCCGTGGACGAGCGATTCGCGGCGCGGCTCGAGCACCTCCCGAAGGACCACACGCCCGCGACGGCCGCCGACGACCCCGCCCTCTTCCAGTACACGTCGGGGACGACGCGCGAGCTGCCCGAGGCCGTCCGTCACACGCACCGATCGGTCGTGACGCTCATGGTGGCCGCGCTCTACGGCGTCGGGCTCGCGCCGGGCGACCGGTACTTCTGCCCGTCGTCGCCCGCGTGGGGCCACGGTCTCTGGCACGGCACGATCGCGCCGCTGGCGCTCGGCATCCCGGTCGGCGCGTGGTCGGGCCGGTTCGACGCGCGCCGGCTCTGGGAGGCGCTCGAAGCGTTCGAGATCACCAATCTCGCGGCGGCGCCGACGGTGTTCAGGATGCTGCGCGACGCCGGGCCGGCGGCGGGCCGCCGCGTGCGCCTCCAGAAGATCTCGTTCACGGGGGAGCCGATGGACGAGGCGACGTGGCGCTGGATCACGGAGACCTTCGGCGTTCCGCCGTGCAGCATGTACGGCTCGACCGAGGTCGGCGTGCTCGTCTGCGACTACCCGGGGTTCACGGGTCACGAGGTCCGGCGCGGCGCGCTCGGCCGGCCGGCGCCCGGCTGGGAGGTCGGGATCGTGGACGCGGACGGGCGACGCTGCTGGCCCACCCCGACGTGCGCGAGGCGGCGGTCGTCGGTGTGCCTGACGACACGCGCGGCCAGGTGCCGAAGGCGTACCTCGTCACCGAGCGCCACGACGCCGCGTTCGCGCGCGAAGTCCAGGAGTTCGTCAAGACGCGGCTCAGCCAGCACGAGTATCCGCGACACGTCGAGGTCATCGGCGCGCTGCCGCGGACGCCGGCGGGTAAGATCGACCGCAAGGCGGTGCGCGACCTGGCCCGAGGCACGGGCAGGTGAGCGAGCGGCGATTCCCGCTGATCAGCGACGAGGCGCTGGCGAGGCTCCGCGTCCTCGTCGGCAAGGAGATCCGCCGGCCGCAGCCGTACATCGAGACGGCGACGCGCGACGCGATCCGCCACTGGGCCGACGGCATCGGCGACCGGAATCCGTGGTGGCTCGCCTCCGGCACGGCGCCGCCGACGATCCTGTTCGCGATGGACCGCATCGTCTCGGGCTACGTCACGGGACTGCCGGGCATTCACGCGATGTACGCGGGCACCGACTTCCGCTGGCGGCGCGCGATCCGGGAGGGTGAGCGTCTCGTCGGGCGCAGCGTTCTTCTCGATCTCGAGGAGAAGCCGTCCACCTTCGCCAGGCGCGCGATCAAGCAGACGTACCGGACGACGTTCGTGGACGAGGTCGGCGCGACCGTCGCCGAGGTCGACTCGTGGTGCTTCAGGACCGAGCGCGACGCGGCGCGCGAGGAGAAGAAGTACGCGCGCGTGGAGCCGCACCGCTACGCGCACGAGGAGATCGAGCGGATCCGCGACGCGTATCGCCGCGAGGAGATCCGGGGCGGCGCGCCGCGCTACGTCGAGGACGTCGCCGTCGGTGCGGCCATCCCCGAAGTCGTCAAGGGCCCGCTGACCGTGACCTCGGTCATCGCGTTCGTCCAGGGGTGGGGAAGCCTCTACGTGCGCGCCCACGGCCTGGCCTTCGACCTCTTCGACCGCCACCCGGCGCTCGGCATCCCGAACGAGCTCGGCGTCCCCGAGCCGCCGGAGCGCGTCCACTGGGACGTGGCTCTCGCGCGCGCCGTCGGAGTCCCGGGGGCGTACGACTACGGGCCCGAGCGGGTCGCCTGGCTCGGCCACCTCGTCACCAACTGGATGGGCGACGCGGGCATGCTCGCACGCCTCAGCGTCCAGGTCCGGCGCCACAACCTCATCGGCGATACGACGTGGTGTCGCGGGCGGATCGCGGCGAAGTCGGACGAGCGTGGCGAGGTGACGCTCGACCTCGAGGCCGTCAACCAGCGCGGCGAGGCGATCGCCCAGGGCCGGGCGGCCGTAATCTTGCCGCGGCGCGGCCGATAGGGTACAAAGGCGGGGCATGAACGGCATCGTCGGCTGCGGCGCCTACCTCCCGTATTTCCGCCTCGAGCGTGCCGCCATCGCCGACGCCCTCGGGATCCCCGCGGGCAGCGGCACGCGCGCCGTCGCCTCCTACGACGAGGACACGACGTCCATGGCCGTCGAGGCGTCGCGCGCCGCGCTCCGCGCGGTCGCCGGCGTGAGGCCCGACGCGCTGTACTTCGCGACGGCGGCCCCCGCGTATCTGGACAAGACGAACGCGACGGCGATCCACGCGGCCCTCGGCCTCGAGCCCGGCGTGATGGCCGTGGACATGGCGGGCTCCATTCGTTCGGGGGCGGGCGCGCTCCGCGCCGCGCTGCACGCGCCCGCGCCGGTCCTCGTCGCGATGTCCGACGTCCGCACCGGATTGCCCACGGGCGGCGACGAGCGCGACGGCGGTGACGGCGCCGTCGCATTTCTGCTAGCCGCGGGTGACAAGAGCGCGCCCGTCATCGCCGAGCCGGTCGCCTCGGCGTCGGTGACTGCCGAGTTCCTCGAGCGCTGGCGGGTGCCGGGCGCCAGCGCGTCTCGTCAGTGGGAGGAACGCTTCGGCGAGCATGCCTACGTCCCGCTCGGCGAGCAGGCGCTCGTCGAGGCGTTGAAGCAGGCCGGAGTCACGGCCCAGGCGATCAACCATTTGATCGTCGCGGGTCCGCACGCGCGCGCGTGCCGGCGCGTCGCGTCGGCGGCGGGGGTCGCCAAGACCGCGGTCGCCGACGACCTGGCCGCGTCTGTCGGCAACACGGGCACGGCACACGCCGGGCTCATGCTCGCGGACGCGCTGGGTCGGGCGAATCCGGACGAGCTGATCGCGGTCGTGTCGCTCGCCGACGGCTGCGACGTGACGATCTGGAAGGCCGCCGGCGCGCTCGCGTCGCGCCGGCCGGCTCCGAGCGTCGCCGCGCAGGCCGGGTCGGCCGGGCGCGTGTCGTACCCGACGTTCCTGACCTGGCGCGGCTTCCTCGACCGCGAGCCGCCGCGACGTCCCGACCCCGAGCGTCCCGCGGCGCCGCCGTCGTTCCGCGCCGACACGTGGAAGTTCGCCTTCGTCGGGACTCGGTGCGAGGCGTGCGGCGCGCGCCATCTGCCGCCGCAACGGGTGTGCGTGAAGTGCCACACGGTGGATCGGATGAGCCCCGAGCGGCTGGCCGACGTGCCGGCGACGATCGCGACCTTCACCGTGGATCGTCTCGCGTACTCTCTCTCGCCGCCCGTCGTCGCGGCGGTCATCGACTTCGAGGGCGGCGGACGGTTCCAGTGCGAATTGACCGACGTGGACCCGGGGGCCGTGGCGATCGGCCAGCGGGTCGAGATGACGTTCCGCCGCCTCTTCACCGCCGGCTCCGTCCACAACTACTTCTGGAAGGCACGGCCTGTCCGGGGAGGAAATTCCTGATCACGGGAGGGAACGCCTGATGGCGAGTAACGGGATCCGCGACCGGGTTGCGATCGTCGGCATGGGCTGCACGCCGTTCGGCGAGCACTGGGACAAGTCCGTCAACGACCTGCTCGTGGACTCGACGACCGAGGCGCTCGCCTCGGCGGGCGTGGAGCTGCCGGTGGTGGACGCCTTCTGGCTCGGCACGCTCTACTCCGGGCAGAGCGGGCTGACGCTCTCGCGCCCGCTCAAGATCGACTACAAGCCGGTGAGCCGGCTCGAGAACTTCTGCGCGACCGGCTCCGAGGCCTTCCGCAACGCGTGCTACGCCGTCGCCTCCGGCGCCTACGACGTGGCGATGGCGGTCGGCGTCGAGAAGCTGAAGGACTCGGGCTTCTCCGGCCTGCCGGGGATCGCCGTGCCCGGTGACGGCACGCGGGCCGGGCTCACGGCGCCCGCGAGCTTCAGCCTGCTGGCGCCCGCCTACGGCAAGAAGTACGGCGTGGACGCGGCGCAGCTGAAGGAAGTCATGACGCGGATCGCGTGGAAGAACCACAAGAACGGCGCGCTGAACCCGCGCGCCCAGTTCCGGAAGGAAGTGCCGAAGGACACGATCGCCTGCTCACCGCTCGTCGCGGGACCGCTCGGCATCTTCGACTGCTCGGGCGTCAGCGACGGCTCCGCGGCGGCCGTCATCGTCCGCGCGGAGGACGCGCACCGCTACACGGACCGCCCGCTGTTCGTGAAGGCGCTGTCGTTCATCGCGGGGCCGGCCAACGGCCCGATGGACCCCGACTACGACTACACGACCTTCCAGGAGGTCGTCGCCTCCGCGGCCGACGCGTACGCGCAGGCGGGGATCAAGGATCCGCGGCAGGAGCTGGCGATGGCGGAGGTCCACGACTGTTTCACGCCGACGGAGCTCGTCCTCATGGAGGACCTCGGCTTCTCGTCGCGCGGCACGGGGTGGAAGGACGCGCTCGCCGGCGTCTTCGACCTCGACGGCGAGCTGGCGGTGAATCCCGACGGCGGCCTCAAGTCGTTCGGCCACCCGATCGGCGCCTCGGGGCTCCGGATGCTCTTCGAGTGCTGGCTCCAGCTGCGCGGTGAAGCCGGCAAGCGCCAGATCGCCTCGGTCTCCCGCGGGCGCCGGCTCGCGCTCACCCACAACCTCGGTGGCGCGCCGGGCGAGTGCGTCTCGTTCGTCTCGGTCGTCGGCTCGGAACGCAGCGCGTAGAGAGAGGAGCGCCTGATGCCGTCCCGGATCGTCTTTTCGCCGAAGCTGCCCAAGCCCGTCATCGACGTCGCGATGGCGATGCTGCCGCCCGGCTTCGAGCTCACCGTCGTGGACTCGCTGGGCCCCGATTTCCTCGAGACCTGCCGCGACGCCGAGTACTTCATGGGCTTCGCCCGCAACCCGCTCGGGCCCGACTTCTACCGCGCGGCGAAGAAGATGCGCCTGATCCAGCTCATCAGCGCGGGCTACAACACCCTGGACCTCGAGGCGGCGAAGAAGGCGGGCGTGCCCGTCTGCAACAACGGCGGCGCGAACTCGGTCGCGGTCGCGGAGCACGCGGTCATGCTGATTCTGGCGACGCTGAAGAAGCTCGCCTGGCAGCACAAGAACGTCGTCGGCGGCAAGTGGCGGGTGGGGGACTTCTCCGAGACGCGGCTCTACGAGCTCGCCGGCAAGACCGTCGGCATCGTCGGCCTCGGCAACATCGGCAAGAAGGTCGCGCGGCGGCTCCACGGCTTCGACTGCGCGGTCGTCTACTACGACATCGTCCGGCTGTCCGAGAGCGAGGAGGACGCGCTCGGCGTGCGCTTCGTGCTCCTCGACGAGCTGCTCCGACGCGCGGACGTGGTCACGCTGCACACGCCGCTGACCGAGCAGACGCAGAGCATGATGTCCGAGCGCGAGTTCGGCCTGATGAAGCCGACGGCCGTCCTCGTCAACACCTGCCGCGGCCCGGTCGTCGACGAGGTCGCGCTCCACAAGGCGCTCATCACGAAGAAGATCGCCGGCGCGGGCCTCGACGTCATGGCCGAGGAGCCGCCGTCGAAGGACCATCCGCTCTTCAACGTCGAGAACATCACGATCACCCCGCACATGGCCGGCCCGACGTGGGAGAACTGGCCGAAGGCGTTCCGCAACGCCTTCGACAACATCCAGCGCGTCGCGGCGGGGCGTCCGCCGCTGTGGGTGGTTCCGGAGCTGCGCTCGCTCGTGTGAAGATCCGGGACCTCACCCTCACGCTCTTCGCCTGGACCGGCATCCCGCCGACGACGTACGGGCGGCACACCGGACGGTTCGAGGGCCAGAGCACGCTCGGACTGCTCCGCCTCGTCACGGACGCGGGGCTTGAGGGGCACGCCTTCCTCGGCTCGGCGATGCGCCCCGCCACGCTCGACGCCGAGTCGCTGATCCAGGTGTTGAAGCCCCTCGTGCTCGGCCAGGATCCGCTCGATCGCGAGCGGCTCGTCTCGCTCCTGTGGCAGCGGAGCCGCGCCACGACGCACCGGGTGATCGGCGCCGTGGACGTGGCGCTGTGGGACCTCGCCGGGAAGATCGCCACCCAGCCGATCCACCGCCTGCTCGGGACGTATCGCGAGTCGATCCACGCCTACGCGTCCTCGTCGGTGCTCAAGGACCCCGACGCGTACGCGGAGGAGGCCGCGCGCTTCAAGTACCTTGGCTGGCGGGCCTACAAGATCCATCCGCCGACCGATCCCGACACCGACATCCAGGTCTGCCGCGCGGTCCGGAAGGCGGTGGGGGACGCGTACACGGTGATGCTCGACCCGACCTGGTCGTACGAGTACCCGGAGGCGCTCCGCGTCGGTCGCGTCGTCGAAGACCTGGGCTTTCACTGGTACGAGGACCCGCTCGCGGACGACGACATCTACAACTACGTCAAGCTCAAGCAGCACCTGAAGATTCCGATCCTCGCGACCGAGTACTCGCCCGGCGGCTTCACCGCGTACGCGCCCTGGCTGATCGCGCGCGCGACGGACTATCTTCGGGGCGACGTCGCCGTGAAGGGCGGCATCACCCAGCTCGTCAAGGGCGCGCACCTGGCCGAAGGCTTCCACATGAGCTACGAGGTCCACCACGGCGGCAACTCGCTCAACAACGTGGCGAACCTCCACGTCATCATGGCGATCAGCAACACCGAGATGTTCGAGGTGCTGCTGCCTGCCGCCGCGCAGAAGTACGGGCTGTCCCAGGACATCGAGGTGGACAAACAGGGATTGGTGCACGCCCCGACGGGGCCCGGCCTCGGCGCCCAGATCGACTTCGACCTCATCGAGCGCAACAAGACCGCGGTGCTCGCGTAGGGATGGTGGACCGCACGTTCCTCGCGCTCGGCGCGGTGTCGGCGGCGCTGGCCGTCGGCCTCGGCGCCTTCGCGGCCCACGGCCTCCGGGGTCGTCTCGGCCCCGACGCGCTCACGACCTTCGAGACCGGCGCGCGCTATCACATGTACCACGCGCTCGGGCTGCTCGCCGTCGCGTGGGCGGCGTCGCGCTGGCCGGGCGGCGCCACCGCCGCGGCGGGCTGGCTCTTCGTCGCCGGGACGGTGCTATTCTCCGGGAGCCTTTATTTGCTGAGCGTCACCGGGCAGAAATGGCTGGGCGCGGTCACGCCGCTCGGCGGAGTCGCGTTCATTCTCGGCTGGCTCGCGCTGGCGTGGGGTGTTTGTAGGCACACATAGGAGCGACAGGAGGATCAGATCATGGGTCAGGACATCACGCTCAAGGCCGAAGACGGGTTCTCACTCTCCGCGTACCGCGCGAACCCCACCGGCAAGGCGCGCGGCGGTGTGGTGATCGTGCAGGAGATCTTCGGCGTCAACCACCACATCCGGAACGTCTCGGACGGCTACGCCGAGGACGGCTACGCCGTCATCGCGCCAGCGATCTTCGACCGGGTCGAGCGCGGCTTCCAGACCGGCTATGCCCAGGCCGATATC
>WNGH01003174.1_pt1 | contig 15698 bp, 12 predicted proteins | sample 5400631 | NCBI WGS metagenome assembly WNGH01 (sample SAMN13153373, study PRJNA577476) | soil metagenome | isolation source: 115 cm soil or saprolite under Garry oak tree replicate 1 | place: USA:California | collected 2016-06-15
AGCTGGTGAGCGTGGCCGCGGGTCATTGCCCTCCGCCGACGGGGCTGACGAGCGTGGAGCGGACCTGCTGGAATACGGCCTGGTCAGCCCCCGGCGACGCGGGCGAGCGTGCGGGCCAGCAGGTCCCGCTCGCCCGGCGTGAGCGGATCCAGCAGGAACTCCCTGATCGCGCGGGCATGCACGGGCGCGGCTCTGTGCAGCACGTCCCGTCCCGCCGCCGTGATGGTGATCAGCACGCCGCGCCGGTCAGCGGCGGCGCCGGCGCGGGCCAGGTAACCGCGGTGCTCGAGCCGCGCGACCGCGCGCCCCGGCCGGTGGTCCCTAGATACATGCGCATGCATGCATATTAGCCAGCCATGGCTCCCGGCCGCGAACCCGGGCGGCCGCACGGCCGCTGGTCACGGCGGGACGGCCATCCAGGTGATGGTGATCGTGAAGGACGTCGAGCTATCGCTGACCGTTGTCGGGCCGATGAGCTTGATGCCCTCCCGCCGGGGCTGGCAGCGAAGCCTCAGTGAATCCGCCAGGCCATTCCCGGGTCTCCGGCGGAGCAGGTGACGACCGCCAGCCGGGTGCCGCTGGCTCTGGCGTCCCCCGGATCGGCCAGGCACAGGCCCGTTGCCGGGTTGACCAGGCTGACGCCACCCCGGTCCGGGACCATCCGCCACCGGGACCGGCTGTCGGCGCACGTGCGCAACTCGACCAGCGTGCCGCTGACGGCGCCCCATCGGGAGACGGCCAGGCACTTGCTGTGGATCCGCACCGTGCCGTCCGGCCGGGCTCGCCAGGTCTGCGCCGCGCTGCCGTTGCATGCGGCCAGGTCGACCGGGTTGCCGCTGGTCCTGCCGTTCCCGAGGTCGTCAAGGCACCGGCCAGGGAGCTGCGACGCCACCGGCCCGGCCGGCAGCGTCCACTGCTGGGCCGCATGCCCGGTGCACGCCCTGAGCCGCACCCGCGTCCCGTTCCTCGTGCTGCCGCCCGGATCGGCCAGGCACAGGCCGGACCCGGGATTGATCAGCCGGCCGCGGCTGCCCGCCAGCCACTGCTGCGCCGCGCTGCCGCTGCAGGACCGCAGCTCGGCCCGCGCGCCCCTGGCCATGCCGGGGGCGGCCAGGCACTTGCCGTGGATCCGGAGCGTGTCGTCCTGCACGGCCGTCCACCGCTCCGCGGCGCCGCCGTTGCATCGCCAGATGTTCACCGGGGTGCCGCCAGCCGACCGGTTGCCCGCGTCGTGCAGGCACTTGCCGCCTTTGTGCAGGCGCACCTGCCCGGTCGCCCCCCGGTCCGGGGCGCGCCGCACCCGCCAGCTGAACGAGACCGACCCCGTGGCACCATCGGAGCCGGTCGCGGTCACCCGCGCCCGGTAGGTCCCGGCCCGGTCGGGCCAGCCCGAGACCAGCCCGCGGGCGCTGACCGAGATCCCGGGCGGCAGGCCGCGGGCCGAGAACGACGGCGCCGGGCCGGGAACACCGATGACGGGCGTGAGCCGCCAGCCCACCGGGTGGCCGGCGACGCCGTGCTGGTGCCCGGGGTTCAGCAGCGCGACCACGCCGGGATTGAGCTGATCGAGGTCGGTGTGCCCGGTCGTCTCGATCCCGTCGACGGTGCCGGAGCTCGTGTACTGCCAGATCGACCAGTTACCCCAGCCTGCGGGCAGGCCCGGGCTGACGGTGCCGTAGGAGGGGATCCACAGCGGGATCTGGCTGAAGCCCGTGCTGCTGCCGGTGCAGCTGTTCCACCACGGCGCAGGGGTGTAGATGACAGGGAGCCGGCCGGTCGTGCGGTGTATCTCCGTGTCGAAGGCGGTGACCCAGGACACCATCGCGGCCTGCGTGAGCCCGTAGCACTGGTTGGTGTGGTCGGAGCTGACGTAGGGGTCGAACTCGATGTCCAGCATGATGGGCACGGTGCGGCTGCTGGCTCCCAGGTAGCTGACGAGGTGGTCCGCCTGGGCAATCGGGCTCTTGCTGCCGTGGGAGCCGTTCGGGATCGCGAACGCGTACGCGATAACCGACAGCCCGGCGGCCTTGGCCGCCGCCAGGTCGGTGAGGGCGAAGGGGTTCTCGTAGTCGGTGCTCTCGGTGGCCTTGATTGCGGCGAACCGGATCCCGGCCTTGGCGACCTTGGACCAGTCGATCGCGTCGCCGCTCGGATGCTGGAAGGACGCGACGTCCACGCCCTGCGCCGCGCCGGGGATGGCCCCGGTGATGGCGGCCTGGCTCGTGCGCCCGGAACCGCCGGCCGGCCCGGCTAGCTGGCGCAGCAGCTGCGGCGAATGCGTCGCCCCGACGTTGGACCAGTCCGCCCGGCCAGGCTGTCGCGCCGGTCCTGCCGTGACGGTTGCCCCGACGGGGCCCGCCGAGGCCGGCAGCGCCGACCGCTGCGCCGATGCCGGCGGGGCGGACGCCGCCAGTATGCCGAGCGTCGCGGCCAGGCTCAGCGCTCCGGTCCGCCGCATGAGCACAGCTGCGCCCATCAATGCTCCCTCTGCTGCCCCGGCCGGCCCCGCCAGCGATGCTAGGGGAGACGGCACACGAGGCGTGCAGGATTCACGCCAACCATCGTCATTGCCCGACGACGGATGCCGTCGAGCTGTGGTGACTATTGCTGTCAGCGGGTCGCACGAGGCAGGATGCACGCTGTGGGTGTCCTCGGAGGCGCCGGAGCCAGTTAACCTGCTTTTCGCCGCCCTCTCCCGCCTGCGAGGCAGACATGACCACACCCGTCATCCCTGACCACACGGACAGCGTCGTGCAACTGTGCTCCGACCTGATCCGCATGGATACCTCACCCTCCGGCGACGGGGAGCGCGCCGCCGCCGAGTTCGTCGCGGCCGAGCTCTCCGGCATGGGCCTCGATCCGCAGTTGTTCGAGCACCTGCCGCGGCGCAGCAGCGTCGTCGCGCGCATCGGCGGCACCGACCCGGCCCGCCCCGCGCTGCTGGTGCAGATGCACCTGGACGTGGTGGCGGCGGACGCGCCGGCCTGGTCGGTGCACCCATTTTCGGGGGAAGTACTCGACGGGCAGGTGTGGGGCCGCGGTGCCGTCGACATGAAGGACATGGTCGCGATGGTCATCACCGCCCTGCGCGCCCGGCTGGCAAGCGGGTGGCGGCCGGCCCGTGACATCGTGATCGCGCTGCTGGCCGACGAGGAGATGGGCGGCCGGGAGGGCGCGGGATGGCTGGTCGACACCCACCCCGATCTGTTCGATGGCTGCCAGGAGTCGGTCGGTGAGGCCGGCGGCTTCAGCCACGAGATCGGCGACGGCCGCCGGGCGTACGTCGTGCAGATCGCCGAGAAGGGAATAGCGTGGCTGCGGCTGGCTGCCACCGGGCCGGGCGGTCACGGCTCGCTGATCCACCCTGGCAACCCCATCGCGAAGCTGGCCGAAGCGCTGCTGCGCGTGCAGGATTACGTGCCGCCGCATCGCGCCATCGAGTCCACCGTGCTTGTCGTCGCCGCCGCGCAGGAGTGGACGGGTGAGCAGGACCCCGACGCCGCGCTGGAGGCGATCGGCCCGCTGGGGCGCCTGCTCCGGCCGACGCTGCGCAACACGTACAGCATCACCGGGCTCGCCGCCGGCCGGCAGCACAATGTCGTCCCGCCCCGGGCCGAGGCGAGCATCGACGGCCGTTACGTGCCCGGATACGAGGCTGAGCTGCTGGCCGAGATACGTCAGCTGGTCGGTGATCTCGTCGACGTCGAGGTCGTTCAGACGGGGCGGGCGGTGCAGACCCGCTTCGCCGGGGCCGTCCCGGATGCCATCCGAGTCGCGATCGAGAAGGAGGACCCCGGTGCCACGGTCGTGCCGGCCTGCCTGCCGATCGGCACTGACGGCAAGCACTTCGACCGGCTGGGCATCCGCAACTTCGGATTCGTCCCGTTGCAGCTGCCAGCGGGTTATGATTTCGCCGCCATGTTCCATGGCGTGGACGAACGAGTCCCGGTGTCCTCGCTAGCCACGGGAGTGCGCATCTTGCAGAGCTTCTTCGGCGAATGCTGATGATTCAGCCAGCCTCAACCGCAGCCGTATGCCGGCGGCCGAACTCCGGCTGAATTGCCTGCCCGAGGAGCCGGCCGCTGCGAGCGGACCACGGTGAATGCCGCGGAGACACCGAATGGCCCCGGAATCGCAGCCTCGGGCCGAGTGAGATAGCGAGTTATTGTGGTCAGATCCGGGTCGGCCGACCGCATCGGTATGCTCCCGCAGTCCGCCTCCAGGCTGGCCGGGCCCATCCGATGGGCCCTGGCCCTGGCCGGGCGGTCACCTGACCCGGGCAGGCAGGCCGGCGCAATATCCGGCTCGCGCACGCGGAGGCAATGTGGGTAGCTCAGGACTGGATTCGATCGACGCCAAGATCGTCGGCCTGCTCGCCGAGGATGCCCGGCTGTCCACTCGCGCCATCGCACGCGCGGTCGGGATGTCGCCGACCGGCGTGTCAGAACGCCTGGAGCGGCTGCACAGCCGCGGGATCATACTCGGATACCACGCGGACATCGACCCGGCCGCACTCGGCTGGGATGTCGAGGCCATCATCGGGATAACGACTCAGCAGGGCGAGATCCTGCAGTCCCTGGTCAATCACGTGATGACGTTCCCCGAGGTCATGACGGCCTACATCGTGACCGGGCGGTGGGACATGCTGCTGTCGGTCCGGGCCCGGAGCCACCAGGCGCTGCAGGACTTCGTGGTGGGCATCCTCCCCGCGTCGCCCGGGTTCGTGCGCAGCGAGACGATGGTGTGCTGGGAGGCAAGACGCAGGAGCGTCGGCGCCTTCCTGGCGGGCAACGACGCCGACGGCCCGTAGCGGGCCGGGCAGCACGGCAACTTTCGGCGAGGTCGGCCGTCCTGGCTGCCGGTTTCCGGCGAGCCAGCTGTCCCGACTGCCGGTTTCCGGCACCGCAGTTATGCGCACTAGATCCCTTGACGCCCTATCTGCTGGGATGCATCATGGTTGGATCATGACAGCCGTGGGCCACAGAGGCGTCCTGGTTAGCTCTTACCCTGCGATCCTGGGTAAGGAGTGGACGTTTGTCCTGTCTCCCCTTGCCGGCCGTCAGGCCAGTGTCGCCAGAAGTCGACCCCGGTCGCGGTTGAGTTTGCGCTCGCCGCCGGCCTCGTCTGGATAGGGGGACGGTCATGTTCAGACGTTTGACGGTTGCAGCGTCGGCCCTGTTGCTCGCGCTCGGCGTGGCCGCGTGCGGCGGCTCGGGTTCGGGCTCTGGCTCGGCAGGCGGCAGCGGCAGCAACGCCAGCACGCTGCTCCGCGTCGGAACGCTGAATAAGTTCGAGCAGACGAACCCGTTCAACGCCTTTAACTTCACCGACTATTTCGTGCAGCAGATGGAGTACCCCTACCTGATCCAGTACGATTCCCAGGGCAAGATCATTCCGGATTTCGCCACCAAGTGGGAAACGTCAGCCGACGGCAAGACGTGGACGTTCCACCTGGTGCCGAACGCGAAATGGTCGGACGGCAAGCCGCTCACGTCTGCTGACGTGGCGTTCACGCTCAACACCATCATCAAGTACCAGACCGGCGCCACGGCTCTGGACGAGGCGTACGTCACCGGCATGAAGAACGTCACGGCGCCGGATCCGACCACCGCGGTGGTGCATTACAACGGGCCGGTGGCGACCGTGCTCGCCTACCTGGACCAGGTCCCGATCGTGCCGCAGCACATCTGGCAGAAGGTTGCGGGCGGTGACGGCTCCGGCATCAAGTCGTTCAAGAACAGCGGGCCCATCGTGGCCGGCGGCCCGTTCGTGCTGGAATCCCTGAACAGCAGCAACTTCGCCCTGTTCAAGGAGAATCCCAACTTCTACGGCCCGAAGCCGAAGTTCAGTGAGTTCGGGCTGCAGTACTACTCGACGGCCGACTCCATGATCCAGGCGCTGAAGGCCGGCCAGCTTGACTACGCGCAGTTCCTGCCGCAGTCCGACGCCGCGACGGTGCGGGCGGCCGGGCTCAGCGTCGACTCCTACCCTGGGCTCAACGTGTACTTCTTCTACATCAACTCGGGCAAGCACCCGCTGCACCCCGAGGTTGACAACCCGCTGGTGAAGGAGGCGATGGCGCACGCCATGGACCGCCAGCGCATGGTCAAGTCGGCCTTCCCCGGCTCGGTCCCCGGCTCCTCGATCGTCCCGCCCGCCAACGGCAGCTGGTTCAACTCGGCGCTCAAGCCGGAGACGTTCGACCTCAGCCAGGCCAACAAGCTGCTCGATCAGGCCGGCTACAAGAAGGGCGCGAACGGCATACGGGTCGCCAACGGCCACCCGATGTCCTACACGGTGCTGTTCGCCAGCGACCTGACCGGCGCCGGCGACCGTGTCTTCCAGATCATGCAGCAGGACTTCAAGCAGATCGGGATCTCGATCACGCAGAAGACGCTCGACGCGTCCGCGTTCGGGCCGGCCATCTACGGAAGCAACAACCACTACAACGGCTGGGATTTCGCCATGGAAGGCATCGGCGGCATCCTCGACCCCGGCTTCGCGGTCGGCTACTTTGACTGCGCCAACCTCGGCGGCTGGAACTTCAGCGGCTGGTGCGACAAGAAGTACCAGCAGGTATTCGACCAGCAGAACCAGACCATCGATCTCGCCAAGCGGCACCAGCTCGTCAACAAGCTGCAGGCAATGGCGTACAACGCCCGCCCGGCGATCGTCTTGTTCTATGCCGAGACGATCGACGTGCACAGCAAGGACTGGACCGGTTTCGGGTCCAATCCCTATGGTGCCTTCAACTCGCTCAGCAAGGTGACCTTCACCGAGGCGCACCATGTCTGAGCGGGGCGCCCGCCCCCGCAGCGGCCCGCAGCCAAGGTCGTGACACCGGACGATTCGCAGGAAGTGACCCCTGGTAATGCGCAGGTAATGGAGGGGCAGCGGCATGCGGAGGTCTGACTATCTGCTGAAGCGAACCCTCCAGGCACTGGTCACCTGTTTCGTGGCCGTGACGTTCAACTTCCTCCTGTTTCGCGCGCTGCCTGGTTCGGTCGTCAGCAATCTTTCCCGTGTCCCTAACGCGACTCCGGCGCTCAAGGAGGCACTGACCAGGGAGTTTGGCCTTGACCATTCGCTCTGGTCGCAATACGGGTCTTATCTGGTGCAGCTGACGCACGTCAACCTGGGCGTGTCGTACCAGAATTCCCGGCCGGTCATCGACAACCTGATCGCCGACCTCGGCAACACGATCCCGATGGTGATGCTCGGCACCCTGATCTCGATCGTTCTCGGCATCGTGACCGGTGCCGTCGCCGCGTGGCGGCGCGGTACGCAGCTGGAGAACTGGGCGGTCGCGCCGGCCCTGGCCTTCTATGCGATGCCGGCCCAGTGGCTGGGAATGATGTTCATCGTGCTGTTCTCCGCGTACCTGCCGACGGGAGGCATGGTCGACAACTTCCTGATCAATCCGACGCCGGTGCAGCACATCGAGGACCTGCTGCGGCACATGATCCTGCCGTCGCTGACCCTCGGTCTCGTCCTGTACGGCCAGTACACGCTGATCGTCCGCTCGTCCATGCTGGAGACGCTCAGCGAGGACTACATCCTCACCGCGAAGGCCGTCGGGTTCTCCAAGCCCCGCATCCTCGCGCGGTACGCGTTCCGCAACGCCATGCTCCCGGTGGTGAGCGTGGTCGCCCTGTCGCTGGGCTTCATCGTCGGCGGGGCGATCCTGGTCGAGACGGTCTTCAACTGGCCAGGGATCGGGCTTGCGGTCTACCAGGCGGTGCTGTACCGCGACTACCCGATGCTGCAGGGCGCGTTCCTCGTCCTGACCCTGTCCGTGATCTTCTTCAACCTCGTCGCTGACCTGCTGTACTTCCGCCTCGACCCGAGGATCCGCTAGTGCTGCCCGAGGTAGACCCGAGCGTGGTCGAGCCCGCTGGCGTCATCGCGCCGGCCGAGCCCGACATGGCAGCTGGCCGCCGGGCATCGACGTCGCCATGGGCGACGGTCTGGCGCGCGATCAGGCACAGCCCCTCTGGCCTCGTCGGCCTGGCCATCCTGGCCGTGCTCGTACTGATCGCGCTGCTTGCCCCCGAGCTTGCTCCGTACGGCGTCAACACCCAGGTGGGCACGCGGCTCGCCCCGCCGTCCGGCGCGCACCTGCTCGGCCTCGACGATGGCGGTTACGACATCGTCTCGCTGCTCATGCAGGGACTGCGCGTGTCACTGCTGGTGGGCTTCGCGGCGGCGCTCGTCGCCAGCGGCGTCGGGGCGACCGTCGGGGTGGTGGCCGGCTACTTCGGCAGCGCCACCGACGCGACCTTGATGCGCATCACCGACTACTTTCTCGTCATCCCCACGCTGCCGCTGATGATCAGCGTGGCCGACATCTGGGGACCCAGCCTGTTCCACGTCATCCTGGTGATCGGCGTGCTGTCCTGGACGATGACCGCGCTGGTCGTGCGCGCCCAGGCGCGCACGATCAAGGAACGCGTCTACGTCAGGCGGCAGCGCTCGCTCGGCGCCAGCCACCGCTGGATCGTTTCCCGCCATGTGCTGCCGCAGCTGGTCCCGCTGATCGTGGCCAACACGGTGCTGAACATCTCTTACGCGATCTTCCTGGAGACGGCGCTCGCGTTCCTCGGCCTCGGCGACCCGACCCGGGTGTCCCTGGGGACGATGATCGAGCACGCGTTCCTGGCATCGGCGATCAGCCAGGGCGCGTGGTGGGCGATCGTGCCGCCCGGCGTGCTCGTCGCCGTCATCATCCTGGCCTGCACCCTGTTCGGCCGGGCGATCGAGGATGCCTTCAACCCGCGCCTGCGCGCTGCGCACCTCGGCGCCAGGAGCTTCACCCGGGTGCGCGTGCCGGACGGCAGCCGATGAACGCGCCGCTGCTGGAGGTGCGTGACCTCAACGTCTGGTTCAGCACCGCCGGCGGGTCGCGGGTGCATGCCGTCCGCGGGGTGAACTTCGCCATCGACTCCGCGGAGCGCGCCGGGCTCGTCGGCGAGTCGGGCTGCGGCAAGAGCACGACGATCCTGGCGCTGCTCGGGCTGCTCCCGCCGACCGCGCAGTATTCCGGCTCGGTGCTCCTGCGCGGCACCGACATCCTCGCCGATGGCGAAGCCAGCGTGCGCAGCGCCCGCTGGACCGAGATCGCCATGGTGTTCCAGGGTGCGATGAACGCGTTCAACCCGGTGCGCCGCGTCGCCTCCCAGCTCGTCGAGGTCCTGCAGGTCCGCGGCGGCATGGCCAGGCAGGCCGCCGTGCACCGGGCACGCGAGCTGCTCGAGATGGTCGGGATACCGCGCGACCGGGCGAACCGGTACCCGCACGAGTTCTCCGGCGGCATGCGCCAGCGCGCCGCCATCGCGCTCGCGCTGGCTTGCGAGCCCAAGGTGCTGCTGGCCGATGAGCCGACGACCGCCCTCGACGTCATGGTCCAGGCCCAGATCGTCGAGTTGCTGCGCAGCCTGTGCGAGCAGCAGGGGCTCGCGCTGCTGCTGGTCAGCCACGATCTCCCGCTGGTCGCCCAGGTGTGCGCCGATCTCAACGTCATGTACGCGGGCGAGATCATCGAGCGCGGCCCGGTCGCTGACCTGTACCACGCGCCTGCCCATCCGTACACCCGGCTGCTGTTCGCCGCGACCCCCGACATCGCCGACGATTCCGAGCTGATCTCGATCGGCGGCGCGCCGCCGTTGCTCAGCCGGCCGATCATCGGGTGCCCGTTCCAGCCGCGCTGCGACCGGGCCTTCGACCGGTGCGAGACCGAGGCCCCGCGGCTCAAGCCGGTCGGCGGCAACCGGCTGGCCGCGTGCCATCTGAACGACAGCGTGCCCTCGGACTCCCCGCTGGTGGCGGGCCCGTGACCGCGGCACCCACGGCTGCGGGCAGCCAGCTGCTGGCGGTGGACAGCCTGGTCGCCGAGTACCGGTCGCCGCGGGGCATCATCGATTCGATCGCCCGCCGCTCACCGCAGGTGGTGCATGCGGTCGACGACGTGTCCTTCACGCTCAGGCGCGGGGAGATGCTGGCGCTCGTCGGGGAGTCGGGCTGCGGCAAGACGACCACGGCGCAGACGGTGCTCCGGCTGATCGAGCCAGTGGCCGGATCGATCACGTTCGACGGCATGGACATCACCAGCCTGGGCCAGCGGCAGCTACGGCGGATGCGCCAGCGGATGCAGCTCGTCTACCAGGACCCGTATGAAGCACTGAACCCGCGCTACCGGGTTCGCCAGGTCATCGAGGAGCCGCTGCGCATCCACGGCATCGGCAACCGGCGCACCCGCGCCGCGACGGTCAGCGAGGCGCTCGCCCGGGTCGAGCTGCAGCCGCCCGACCAGTACGCCGACCGGTTCCCGCACGAGCTGTCCGGGGGGCAGCGCCAGCGCGTGGCCATCGCTGCGAGCCTCGTCGTGCAGCCGGACCTGTTCGTCGCCGACGAGCCGGTGTCGATGCTCGATGTCTCGGTCCGCGCCGGGATCATGTCACTGCTGCGCAGGCTCTGCCGCGAGGACGGCATGGGCGTCCTGATCATCGCCCACGATCTCGCGGTGGTGGCGCATTATGCCCAGCGCATCGCGGTCATGTACCTCGGGCGCATCGTCGAGCTCGGTCCCACCCGCCAGGTGCTGTCCAGCCCGCAGCATCCCTATACCCGGGCACTGTGCGCGGTGGCGCCCCGCCGCGAGCCGGCCGCCGATGCTCACCGGGCCAGCCTGCTGGGCGGCGAGCCGGCCGACGCGACCGTGATCCCGGCCGGCTGCCGGTTCCAGCCGCGGTGCCCGATCGCGGACGACGGCTGCCTGATCACCGACCCGCGCCTGCACGTCGTCCCCGACTCGGCCGGAAAGCACGAAGTCGCCTGCCTGCGGGCGCCCTGAGCGCCCCGGCAGCGATGACTCATCCATCCGGCCGGGCCCGCGCGCTCGCCGCGACGAAAGGAGGCAGTCCCTGAGCACCGTCGTACAGCACGAACACGCAGGCGCTGCCTGGAGCCAGGCCCCGGAGACGACCATCATCGAGCTTGTCCGCGATGCCTGCCGGCGAGACCCGGACCGGCCGCTGCTGATATTCGAGGACGGCCTGACCGTCACGCGGCGCGACCTCATGACACGTGTCGAGAGCTTCGCCGCTGCCCTGCGCGACCGGATCGCGCCCGGTGACCGGGTCGCGATCATCCTGGGCAACCGGGCCGAGTTCATGATCGCCTGGCTCGCCGTCGTCGCGTTGCGGGCCACGCTGGTCTCGGTGAACCCGGGCGTGAAGGAGCACGACGCGCGGCACGTCCTGCGCGACTCCGAGGCCGTTCTCGCGATCATCAGCCAGGAGCACCAGGCACTGGTCGAAACCGTGCGGGCCGACTGCCCGCGGCTGCGTGACATCGTCGTGGCCGGCCATGACGAGCCCGATGGCCTGCCCGCGGCGCAGGACGGGACCTTCTCCCTCGGCGAGGCCGGCTGCCAGCGAGCCGACATCACCAACGTCTACTACACGTCGGGGACGACCGGCCCGCCGAAGGGCTGCATGGTCGACCACGAGTGGTGGCTGCGCACGGTTGACGTCGATCTCCGGCTGCACCCGAAGGGCCCTGACGACCGGATGCTGTGCTGCCTGCAGTTCTATTACGCGGACCCGGGCTGGCAGGTGCTCGCCGCGCTGCGGTGCGGCGGTGCCGTTGTCGTCATGCGGCGGTTCAGCGTCTCCCGTTTCTGGCACGTCGTCCGCGCCGCCGGGGTCACCGAGTTGCTCGGCATCGCCTCCATTCCGATCCTGCTGCTGAAGGCCGAGCCGTCTGCCGCCGACCGCGACCACAAGGTCAAGCGGGCGCTGCAGGTCGCCGTCCCGGCAAACCTGCACAAGGAGCTGACCGGCCGATGGGGATTCCCCTGGGTAGACGGCTACGGGATCACCGAGGGCAACTTCGTCACCAGGGTTCCGCTCGACCTGGCCGGCGAGGTCATCGGTTCTGGCTCGATCGGAGTCGCCTGCCCCGAGGTAGCCATCCGGCTGGTCGATGACGACGGCGCCGACGTTCCGCCGGGTGCCACCGGCGAGTTCTGGATCTCCGGGCCCGGGCTGATGCGCGGCTACCTCAACCAGCCCGAGGCAACCGCCGAGGTGCTGCGGGACGGCTGGTTTCACACCGGCGACCTCGGCCGGCAGGACGAGCGCGGCCTGTATTACTTCGTGGGCCGCAAGAAGGACATCATCAGGCGCAGCGGCGAGAACCTGGCGGCCGCCGAGGTCGAGGAGGTGCTGAGGGCGCATCCGAAGGTGCTGGAGGCCGCGGTCATCGGCATCCCCGACGACCTTCGCGGCGAGGAGGTCAAGGCGTTCATCCTGCCGGTCGACGGCAATTCCGCGGCGACGGTTCCGCCCGCGGAACTCGCGGCATGGTGCGCCGCGCGGCTTGCCGCGTACAAGGTGCCGCGCTATATCGAGTACCGGACCACCGACTTCCCCAGAACGCCTTCCCTCCGGGTGCAGAAGACCCTGCTGCGCACCCCTCCGCACGATCGCCAGGCGCCGGTCTGGGATCGCGAGAACCCGAACGCGCCAGCCAGCGAACCAGCGACCTGAGGGAGCCCGCCCATGACCGGTGACGCCGCACTCGAATGCGACCTGCTCGTCCGCAACGCTTACGTGATCACCCTGGACGATCAGCGCCGCATGTACCCATCCGGCGCCGTCGCGATCCGCGGCCGGCGGCTCGTCGCCGTCGGCCCCGACGCGGAAGTGGGCGCAGGCTACGCCGCCGCGCGGACCATCGACGCGGGCGGCGGCGCCGTCCATCCCGGACTGGTCGACGCGCACGCGCACATGACCCTGCACACGACCAGGGGCGCTTTCCCTGACAGCCCGAGCGAGGCGCAGGCGCAGGACTACTTCACCACCTGGATGCAGGCCGTCGATGACGATGACGAGTATGCGAGCACCCTGCTGGCCGGGCTGGAGATGCTGCGCAACGGGGTGACCTGCTTCCTCGAGCCCGGCACCGCCTACGAGCCCGACGCGGTCGCCGCCGCCGCCCAGCGCATCGGCATCCGCGGCTCAGTCGCCGATGCCTACCTCTGGGATCGCGTATCGCCCGGCTACCACAAACTCGACCGGGCGCCCGCGGACCACGCGCGAGCGATGAAGCTGCTCGGCGGCCAGCTGGCCAGAAACAGTGACCCCGACGCGCTCGTGCGCGGGCACGTCGGTCTCTACGGGGCGGCGACCGCCTCGGACGAACTCGAGCGGGCCGCGAAAGCGGCCGCGGACGAGCGTGGCGCCATCTTTACCCAGCACCAGTCCTTCTACGCCGACGACGTCGCGGACGACGATGCCCGTTTCGGCGGTCACCCGCTGGCCCATTTCGCCGAGATCGGCGTGCTGGGACCCAACTGCACGTTCTCGCACATGAACGCGATCAGGGACGACGAGACCCGGCATGTCGTGGACTCGGGCATGGCCATCGTCTGGATGCCGGGCAACTACATGTTCTACGGGGTCGCCGAGTTCTTCAGGCAGCGCGCCGCCGAGATGTACCACCTCGGCGTCCCGGTGGCCTTCGGCTCGGACGTCGCGAAGGCGTGGGGGTTCGGCGAGCAGGGCTACCTCGGCTTCCTGCTGGCCAGGGCGCACGGGCAATTCCTCGCCGCCGAGGAGATCATGGAGATGGCGAGCCGGTCCGGGGCGCGCTCGGTCGGACTGCAGGACCGCCTCGGCAGCCTCGCGCCTGGCATGCTCGCCGACATCGTCATCCGGGCAACCGGCATGGCCGAGTCGCACCCGCCGGCCAACCCCGTCCGCGATGTGGCCCTGATCGGCCGGACGAAGGCGGTCGACACCGTGATCGTGGACGGCAGGGTCGTGCTCAGGCATGGGCACGCGACCCTCGTCGAGGACGAGGAGGTCTTCAGCATCGCGGACGCCTCCGCGCGCCGGCTGGCCAGCCGGGTCGCCCTGCCGCCCGCCACGATCTGGCCGGCCGGCCGCGACGGTCAGGTGCCGCAGTGACCTTCGAGCCCGGCCGCCTCGGCGCCTGGTCCGGCGCCGGGCGCTTCGACGTCCGCCCGGCGCAGGTCGCCGCCTACGCGGCGGCCACGAACGAGCCGGCCGAGCTCTACCTGGAGGGCAAGCTCACCCCGCCGGTGTTCGCCGTCCTGCCGGCCATCGATGTCTATCCGCGCGAGATCGAGCGGCTGTTCGGCTGGCCGCTCTCCGGCCTCGGCAGCGTCCACGGCGAGCACGACCTGCTCATCGACGAGCCGATCGACCCGCAGATGACGATCTCGACGCGAGTCGCCGTGGCCGGCGTGCACGTGAAGGCCAGCGGTACCGCCGTCGTCGTGCAGACCGAGTCACGAGGCCCGGCCGGCCGCCTGGTCAACACCCAGTACGCGGTCCAGTTCCTGCGCGGCTTCGACGCCGGCCACAGCGCGGGCGCGGTGCCGCCAAGCTGGCTGGCACATGGCGCGGCCCGCACGGAGCCGCCGGCCGGCAGCGTCACGTTCCGGGTGGACCCCGACCAGTCCCGCCGTTATGCGCAAGCCTCCGGTGATTTCGGTGACTACACGCTCGACGAGGACGCCGCGCGCCGGGCCGGCTTCCCGCGGCCGATCCTGCACGGCGCCTGCACCATGGCTCTGGCCGGCCGGGCGGTGATCACCGCCTGCGGGACCGGCGACCCGGCGCGGCTGCGCCGCCTTGCCGTCCGGTTCTCCGCGCCGTGCTTCCCCGGCGACGAGATCACGACCACGGTGTGGGAACTGCGCGACGCGGTCCCGCGCGCCAACGTCGCCTTCGAAGTGACCGACTCCGAAGGCCGCAAGGTGATCACGAAAGGCATCGCGGAGGTGAGCGCGTGAGCCCCTCGCGCGCGGGCGCCGGCCCGGATATCATCCGCGCCCGGTTTGATCCGGACGCGCTCACGGCATGGACGCCGGCCAGGGCCTTCTTCGTCGACCCGGACTCGTGCCGGCGTTACGCGGCGGCGACCAACGAGGCCGACCCGCAGCGCTGGGCCACCGGGGTGGCACCGCCGCTGTTCTGCGTCGTCGCCACCGTCCCGCATGTCCACGCGGTCCTGCGGCAGAACCTGCCCGAGCGGGCGCAAGCGGAGAACCGCAGCGTGCACGGCGAGCACGACGTCCGGTATCACGAGCCCGTCGTGCCCGGCAGCACGCTGCTCGTGCGCGGGCGGCTCTACGGGGCGCACCCGCGATCGACCGGGACCGCGCTGGTCACGCTGGTGGAGATGACCGACCCGGACAGCGGCAGGATCGTGCACGAGCAGTACTTCGTCAACTTCCTGCGCGGCGTCATGACCGACGAGCCGATCGGCCGGGCGCCGGCCGGGCACCGGCTGCCGGATGCGGCGACCCTGGGCGAGCCGGCCGCGAGAGCGAGCCTCGGCATCGACGCCGACCAGACCTACCGCTACGCCGAGGCGTCCGGGGACCACAGCATCTATCACCTCGATGACACCGCGGCCCGCGCGGCCGGGTTCGCCGGGATCATCGTCCATGGCTTGTGCACGATGGCGCTGGCCGGCCGGGCCGTGGTCGCCCATGCGTGCGACGGGCAGGCGTGGCGCCTGCGGCGGCTGGCGGCGCGGTTCTCCCGGCCGATGTACCCGGGGCACACGATGACGACCGCACTGTGGTCCGCGGCGCGGGGCGGGCCGCCGGGGCAGTTCCGTTTCCAGGTCAGCGACGACCAAGGTGTCACGGTCATGACGGACGG
>WNGH01018743.1_pt1 | contig 15691 bp, 11 predicted proteins | sample 5400631 | NCBI WGS metagenome assembly WNGH01 (sample SAMN13153373, study PRJNA577476) | soil metagenome | isolation source: 115 cm soil or saprolite under Garry oak tree replicate 1 | place: USA:California | collected 2016-06-15
AGTTCACCGGCACGGGCATCCAGCTGCGCCAGATTCTTGATGTGGTATGTGGCCCGCGCCCAGCGGACAAAGCGCACGAGATGGCCCTGGTAGGTGGCGCGCGTTTTGAACGAATGTATCCGTTCCGTGCTGTACGCCCAGATATGCTCACCAGATGCCCGTAACGCTTGTTTCGCCTGGCGACGACTCTGGCCGATGGCCATCTTCTCTTCCAGGCGATCGATTACCTCTTTGACAATGCTTTTGCGGTGCTGTCCCACAGTCTCTCTCAGTTCCTTGTAAGGAAGAATGCACTCCTGACACGACGGACGGGTTCAAACTTGTACGTGATACAGCGCTGGCGAGCCAGCGAGGCGTATACGGGACCTCACTTGCCGCTCTTTTACAATCTCGACAGTAGTCTCTGCTGTTTAGAACTCCACTCCGAGAGGGTTCTCACCGCAGATTTCCTCCACCTCCCCGACATCAGAGCGGCGATGCACGACGAAGATGGCGCTACACACATACCCTACGGAAAACAACAGGAGCTTGCTCGTTGAGACTGCCAGAGGAGCAATGACTCAACCGCCAGGCAGTCAAGGAGAGCGATCCAGGTTGATAGAGTCCCGCGATATCTCAGCGTGAACCCAGGGAACCACCCCTCGTCGTTCGGGTTCCGGCGAGTAACTCAGCGCAGCGAACCACAGGTGACCAAGCCTGGTCTTTAGACTCCGCGAAACACCGACAAGTCCAGGCGACCATTCCTCGTTCTTTCCAGAGACGAATCCCTGGCGCAGCGAACGACCCTGCAACTCCCAAAGTGGGGGAGTTCACCAATCAACATCTATAGTATAGAGAATGAATTTTTGATTGTCTAGGTACTTTAAACATAGTGGACAATCATAGACACCCTGCCCGAATACTCGTTGTTGCCGGTTCTGCTTGCTCTACTGCGAAGCATATGCACGCACTATCTACACAGAGAGGCGAAAAAAAGGATGCCAGGCTCTCGGGAACGAATTTCACCAAAACAGGAAAATACATCTGTCACATGCGATAGACATGAGGAGTACGCGATAGACAACTAGCTACAACTATAGATGCATTTTTTGTCTTATTTACGTTTGACAGTACATAAATAGATTTATTATACTCTTCCTGGTACCACCGGATACGCTTCCAGCGCTGGATAGAGCAAAGAGTGATTCTCGCTCGTGATGGGCGACTTGATCCACCTGTTCGGTCAATGAAAGGAGTAGGTACCGCGCGAGGCAGTCAGCATGACCTGAAGCGAATATCGAGAGATTGAAAGTCTGCAAAGGTCATTCTCTGACAGCGCGGCAAGGAAATGTCATCAAGCAAAAGAAAGGAGGAGCGTAAGGAGGTTCTTGCTTAGGTTCTGGTTTGCAGGTAGAGCCTAAGCAAGGGGCGAGGCCATCTATAGGCTCTCAATAAAGAGGATACCATGCAGGTCTATGACATGCAAGTAAAAAAATCGTAGGTGCTGTGTCTCGTAACTTAGTAGTTGGGGCAAGACGAGGGGAAGTAGTTTGGCTGCTCCTCTCCTCGTCCTGCTCCTGTTAAGACCTAGCCTCGCAGTAACAAATGATGCCGCAGCCGTGTTAGCATGCTTGCCCCAGGTAGCTGAGAATAGTACGAGCATAAATCTCGGTGACTCTCTGTAAGCTTGCCAGTCCTACCCATTCATCGGCTCCATGTACACCGCCACACTCGACGCCATATCCACAAATGGTCTCGATGCCACGCGTACTGAACATCCACCCATCGCAGGCTGGACCTGCGCCCTCTACCCTCGGCCTCGATCCTGTCACTTCCTCAATGGACTGAGCCAAAGTCTCCACAATCAGGGCACTGCGAGGGGTTTCCACCGCTGGGACAAACACCACCTCTTGCAATTCATAGGCAAGACCCAGTGGGCTCAGGCAGCGCTCAATCATGTGGCGAACGTCATCTGCTGAAAAGCCGGGCATCAGTCGAATATCACCGTACGCTTCACACGACTCGGGTACCATGTTGACGCTACTCCCCCCCTGAATGAGTGTCGGGAACGTGAGCACATTCTTTCTCTCTGGAAAGGCGTCCGACAGGGTGTGCGGAAATGTGCATGATGAGAGTGCCTGGACGATGCGAACCATGTCAATGGCTGCGTTATGTCCTCTGGTTTTGAATTCCCACTCTTTCAGCCCGGTATGAACGGATTCGCCCTGTGTCCGAATCTTGAACCGGTATACTCCCCTATGCCCGATAGCGACTTTGCGATCTCCTGGTTCGCCGACAATGACAGCGTTGCCGCTCAGCAGGTCCTGCTCGAGGAGATAACGTGTGCCATACGGAGAGCAAGCCCCGGTTTCCTCGTCTACGACAAAGGCGAGTTTGAGGTTCCCCGCCAGTTGAATACCAGCCAGTTCCAGTGTGTGGACGGCATAGATAAACGCGGATATCTGAGCTTTCGCATCGGCTGCGCCGACTCCGTAGAGCCGACCGTTCTCGATTTGTGCGCCCCAGGGATCGCGTGTATATGCCTGACTTGCTGGCACGGTATCCATATGGATCGTCAGGATAAGCGTTCGCCCTCCTTCATCTGCACCTGGCAGCGTACAGAGTACATTTGGCCGTCGAGACGAGATGCCATGCAAGGCGGGTCGCCACGCAAGCTGACGCATCTTCTCGAGGATGATAGCGGTTACCTCCGCTTCGACTGGAACGTCCGGTGAAGATGTATCAGCAGTGTAGGCGTTCACGCTGTTGGCGCGAACAAGCCGCTGGAGAAATTCGATCTCGCTCTCAAAGAGTTCATGAACGACGTGCGAAAGGGCTTTCTGTTGTTCCAAAGTGGTATACCTTGTTTGTAATGTGATCCTGTCATTATCTCCTCTCATTGTATAACTTTTTGCTGTCTTGTTTGTCGTCGGAAAGCGGCGATAGAACGAGCGATCTCTTCTTGCTCTTCCCAATCCCCCCACTCCTGGCCGCGCCGTGAAAGCTCTTCAAACGTTGCACGTGTCGTCTTGCCCACCGAGCCTGGGGGCATGAACTGCATCGGGGTACCGGGTAAAGGCATAAATGTGTGGCTGTGAATGCACACCTTTGGGCTGATCCGCGCAAGACGCTCCATGAGTTGCTGGCTCATCGCTTCATCCTGGGATGATTCCCCGGGGAGACCCGCGATGAAATCGACATACACTTTCTTGAGCTTCCGGCAGTGGGTTGTCAGATACGATACCGCGCGCTCCACGGCGGCGACATCGTGTTCCCGGTGCATGGCTGCGAGCATACGTTCACTGCCTGATTGCGCCCCAATCGCCACATACGCTGCGTCCGAATACCGGTCGATGAGTTGTGCCAGTTCCGCTGTAATGTACTCTGGACGCATCTCGCTCGGAAATTCACCGAACTTGATTTTCGCTCCTCCTGCTGCCTCTCGCATAGCCATCAGGGCATCCTCCAGCTTCGCGTAATCTGGATGCACGCCATCCTCAGAGAGGTATGCCAGCGCATCCGGCGTCACGAAGCGGATATCTTTGAAACCAGCCTCGACCAATTGCTCGATGTGCCAGAGCACATTTTCCAGCGGTCGATACCTCATGCGCGCGCCGTGCAAAAATGGGGTTTGACAGAAACCGCAGGCATGTGGGCAGCCACGCCCGATCTCGATGGCCCCTAAACGCCGATGGCGCACACCGATACTTGGGTAGCGCGCGTCGAGTTCAATCGGCGCTGTGCGGCCAGTACGCATCACGCGCAACTTTTCACTCTCCCTGTCGAGTACAGCCAGCCCTCTGATATCTGAGAAATCACGACGGGGCTCGGCTAACTGGCGCAAGAATTCCGTAAATGAGCGCTCGCCTTCTCCGATGAAGACCACATCAAAGCCCATAGCCAACGTTCCGGCGGCATCGCCCGAGGCGTGCGGGCCTCCCGCCACAAAGAGGACGCGTTCCCGGACATGGGCAAAGGACACCTGCAGATGCTCCAGCGCTTGCCGGGTGGAGAGGAGAGCGGAACTCATAAAAGAGAATGCCACGACGACCGTTCCGGCTATTGTCAGGAGCCTCTCTATCTCCGACTGAGCATCGCGTGGATGTGGGAATGCGAGTACGATCGGCAGCGTTTCGTCTTGTTCGATGGCACCCGTGAGAGCATTGATGCTGAAGCGGTTGACATCACTTGCCAGGAACGCAACTGCCAGCCGCGCGTGATTCTGTCTGTGCATGATCCTATTCTCCGAATGGCTGTTTCATGACCTGCGTACGGCCGCGCCTGGTCATATCGACGAGCCCCGCAGTTTCGGCATACCAGATGAGCCAGACCTCGGCTAGTTGGAGCGCCACCGGGCGCAGGCGATGGCGGATAGCTTGATCCGTCTCCTTATGCATGCGCCGCAGGAGCACGAGCAAAAATTCACGGTCGATGGCGAAGATGTGCATAGCATGATCGGCAACGGCGCGGCGAATGGGCACATCGGGATCATCGGCCAGGGCAAGAATGATGGACCGCGCGAGGGCGCGTACCGGGAGCGACGTTTCCTTGAGACATTGCAACAAAGCGGGAAGCGCCTTCGCCACTGGCCTGCGCACATTCTTTTGCGTCTCGGTACGAAGGAGCAACTCATACAGCTTCAATGCTTCCGCTGGTCTCGCTGGTAAGATGCGTTCCAAATAGCGGACTGTGACCAGTTGGATCAGGGTCTCATGAGACTGTATCCCCTCCCGCAGGGAAATGAGAAGGGTATCTGGAGCTGGTAACAGGTTATGAAGGGCCATGGAGAATTGCAAGCTCTCCTGCTCGGCGCTGCCCCTGCCAACGAGAATCTCGCGCTGTATTCTGGCGATTTCTGGAAGCAGGCATCTTATCTGCTCTTCGAGATCAGGCGCGGTCCTGCCCTCCCTGTGCTCCAGCAGATATCTGGCTCCGACCTGGATGTCTCCACAGACTTCCACTGTTGCCAGGGCCACGTAAATGTCGTCATCCGGTCGTGGTTGGAGTAAGCGTACGATGGTCGGAAGCGACTGCGGCGTTACGCCAAAGAGTGCTGGCAGCGCTTCAATCACGCGACGCCGAATATCTGGCCCACGCCTCTCGTCAAGATCGGTACGGAGCGCCTCCATAAGGCGCTCCGTACCTGCGATGTCCAGACGGCACAGGGCTGGCAATGTTTGTAATGATTTTCGGCTGGATCGCACTAAGCGCGTTAGGGAATTGGTGGACAATGCAAACAAACGACTGGACGTATGGACGCCCGCGCACGTATCAAGTTGATGCGAACGTGGGACACGGGACGGCCAAAGACCCCGACAGCCACTTTATAGCCCAAAACTTGAACCGACACATCATTATCATCGAGATACCGGGGAACGACCCAAGTAAAGCAAAAATTTACATTGGCCCGACCTTAATCGGCCCCGGACAAGAATTGACCCCTGTAACGCTTTCGTTTGAAGACGTGAATGGAGACGGGAGGAAAGACCTTGTTATTCACGTCGAAGACAGTACATTCATTTTTCTTAACCAACAAGTACAGGGAGTGTGGCAATTTGTACCCGCACCCAACCAGCAGTAAAGGAGAAAAGCGAATGGCAGACATTCACGTTGACAAGTACACGCTTCCCAATGGTGACGCTTTATTCCGTCTTCCCAATGGAAACGCGGTACTTGTACCAGGGCAAGGTATCAATGCTCTTGACACGAACGCAGTTGAGAGCGGGCCGGTCCCACAAGAAACCGCCGTACCACAACAGACCGCTCCCGTAGAGGACACGATAGCATCGGAAGAGGATCGGCGAGAAGACACTGAGCCGGCTATAACCAAAGCGCCAACCGCGCCCGGGCGTTCGCTGGTGAAACCCTCGTACATTCTTGTTCCTCTTGTCCTCTTGCTGCTTCTTTCAGGGGGAGCAGCAAGTTACTTTTTTCTCCTCCCTCTTACTGCGAGCGCAACGATCACCATTACCCCTGATGCCCAAACTCTCCAAAAAACAGCTACCCTCACCATCGCGGCCCACCCCAACGGCGCTTCCGCGCAGGTGCAGGGGAGAGAACTAGCCCCATTCAGCTTGGCGGCAAGCAAGACCGTTGCGGCCACAGGTCACGCCCACCAGGACGCGACCCAGGCCAGCGGTGTTATCACTCTCTACAACAGCGATAGCCAGCCTATAACCATCCCCGCAGGTGTCGCCTTTACCGCCTCAAATGGTGCAACCATTGTGACCGAGCAACCCGTAACCATTCAAGCAGCAGTCTTGCCAGCCATCGGGACAGCCATCACCCCCGCGCATGTGGTACAAGCGGGCAGTTTCGGCAACATATCCGCCCATACCGTTTATACTCGTTGTTGCGGCTCTGTCTTTGTCACCGCAACAAATACCACTCCGTTTAGCGGAGGACAGGACGAGCGGGACTACACCTACATACAGCAAAGCGATATACAAAGTGCTGCAACTGGCTTGCTGAACAGCCTTACGCCGCGAGTCAGCGCAGCGTTGAATAAGGAGTCATTAGAGCAGTCTGCGACAACGCTGTTAGCCCACTCTGCGAACCTTACCAACTACGTTCAAGCAGACTCCGTCCAAGTGACGGTGAACGGCTCCACCTATACAAAAACCAGCGCACAGCTACGAGTGAGCCTGTCAGGTGGATGGGTGTATCACTTCTCGCAAGAGGAGCTTACCCACCTCACCCGCCTTATTGCAGGAGAAATACCCCAGAGCGCCGCACAACAGCTTGAACGGGAGCCAGGCGTAGAGCAAGTAAGCATTCACGTCTCACGCGTGGACTTTAAGAACCAGTTACCCACCGACGCGACCCGCATACATATTGTGCTTTTCGTGGTAGCACAACCCTAAGCAGCCGGTCATGGCCGAGCGAGACACCAAGGAGCAAGCACTTGAAACAGGTTTTTAGCTACCAGGAGATAGGAACCCTCATAGACCAGGGCAAACAGGTTGTGTTTACGTCCCATCCAGAGGCGAGAGTCAGCGCACTACAAAAATCCCCTCATGCAGACACCTTCTATTCATGTCCCTGTAGCACACCACGCAGTAAGAAGACAAGGAAATACCCAGTGCCAGATGTTCTTGTAGATCGTCCTGTACTTACCCTTGTGAGTGCGTGAAGAAGCAAAGCGTTGCTTCACCACTCCCCAAAGAAAAGGAGCGAAAAACCATGACCCAACAAGGTCACACCAATGACACCGTACCTCAAAGCGGGCGGGCCGCCATCTACGCCAGAGTCGCACCTGGCGCACGAACTCGTACAACACGGACGCAGACAGAAACACTTATTGAGCTTGCCAACGAGCAGGGATATCCAAACGAGCGAATTATTGTCTATGAAGATATCGGCGTTTCTGCACGAAAGCCACTTGCCAGGCGGGGCGCTTGGAACGATCTGGTAAGCGCACTCACCGAGTCGGAGCCTGAGCAAGGCCACATTCAGACTATTCTTGCTGCCTCAGTTGACAGGCTTTTCAGGGATGCCAACGCCACAGACATCACCCTGTTTGTCCAGACTTGCACACAGCGGGGCGTCCAGCTTGTCACCCCTGAGAAGACTTACGACTTTTCCCAACCCGACCATGTTGCCCTGTTTCGCTCTCACTGTGAGCGATCAACGATGTATAGAGCGCAGCGGGTGCACAAAATACTACGCCGTAATCGGATGCAGGGAGGCAGAAGATAGAAGGCGGTGATGTAGCGCACAGACAAAGAGGGAAGACATGGCTTGTTTGCGGTGCGGTTTTTATGATACTATTGATGTAGGGTATCCTCAAACGCTGGCGAGCGTGTCATTGCGTCTTGCCAATTTTCACCATGCCTCTTTACGATACATACACCGTGCCAGAAGACCCAACACCCAAACAAGCGGCCTCTTTGTCTGCGGGGGAGCCCCAGCGCATCGTCACACCATCATCTCACGTTTCCGGCGATCCTGTATTCTCACCACAAGATAGGGTCAACTTGTACGAAGTGCTTCAAACACTCGCCCAGGCGTTACGGAGGATACGACATGAGGACAGTCAAACAACCAAGCAACAACAACAATAACCATCACTTTGCGTTTCCTTTAGAGGCAGACGGTATCATCTATGTGAGACAGTCAAGTCTTGTACAGCAGCAAAACAACATTCACAGCTTTGAGATGCAGACAGAGCAGTTTGTCCAATATTTCCGCTCGAAAGGCTGCACGGGGACCATTACCATCATTGCCGATGACGAAGCCATGAGCGGAACTTTAGACATTCATGAACGCCCTGGCATGATGCGAATGATAACGCTCATCGAAGAGAAACAAGTAGGCTGGATAGGTGCCGTCCATGTCAATCGTCTCACCCGCGACCCCTGGCTTATCACCCCAGGACGGCTTATGAAGATATGCTACGAATATAACGTGTGGATCGCAACGCTGCGTATGGACTTCAATTTCAAAGAAGACTATTGCCAGCGGGTGTTTATGCTAGAAGCTGAAGAGTCAGCGAGGCATCTTGAGTGGATGAAGCTTGTCTTAGGGGGAGGAAAGAAAGCGGCAAGCAGCAGAGGCTACTATGATAGCCGCCCCGTTGCCCCAGGCTACATTGTTGACCGAAGCGATCTGAAGCGGAAAAAGTATATGGTGTATCCCCCCCATGCGGAAGTGACTCTCTGGTTAGCGCGACGGCTTGTTGAGCTTGATTTTAGCATACATTATCTCTGCCAGGAGATTGAGGCAATGCCCTTCCTCTATCCAAAATTTGACGAGTGGGTTGACAAAAAAACCCTGGCGCGGTTTGAAATCAAGCCAATCAAAGACGGTCCATATGCTGGAAACTACAAACCAACGCGCACAGGCATTGAGTCGATTTTGACAAACCCTGCTAATATTGGCTGGTGGATACCAATTGAGGGGGAGATAGTCAAAGACAACCACCCGGGTATTCTTCCCGAAGACCTCTTCTGGCTCATTTTCAACAAAATAAGCACGCATGATTTACAGGGCAACCGGGTAAAGCCCGAACGAGTGACCCGCTACGGGAAAGTAGACGGTCTTTTGAAAAAGCGGCTTGAGAATGAAAAGGGCTGGCCGTTTTATGCGATGTATAGCTCCGGTGTCCCCTGTTATAAAGCGATGCAATACACAGGGTTGGGTTATGAGCATGGGCTAGTGGTTCCAGTTGAGGATATAGACCCGGTGTTTCAGGAGCGACTTTTTTACCACTTACGCAACTGGACAGGGTGTGACGATTGGGAAGAGCAGCTATCCTTGAAAGAGCAAGCGGAGCTAAACCGAAGGCAACAAATTCAAAAACTGATTGACCAGGCGCGGAGCGACAGAGAGGAAACCCTTGATATCTTAACTGACAGAACCATCCCCAAAACCACGCAGATGAAGCTTGATCTTGCATCCAGATGCAAGGGGCTGGAAGAAAAGATTGCCAAATTTGAGCGCGACCTTGAAGTAACTCCCGACCAGGAACTTGCAGACGAAAAGATACAGTATCGAATTTACACATTGTTGCCCGACCTGTCGGAGAAGTGGGATAGGCTTCACTTTGAGGAGCGGCTTCTTTTCGTCAATGCCCTTGTGCGCCAGGTCGTTGTGAGCCACCCTGCGCCCTCATACCTCTCAATGGAAATCCACTGGAAGCGTGCAGATTGGGGAGTCGATATCACCTACAACATACGCCGCGACTACGCCCATACAACCAATTGGAGTGAGGAAGACGATGTACTCCTTCGCAAACTCTACCCAACGACGACGACATTAGACATCATGCGAGCGTTTCCCGATAGAACCTGGGGCGCAATTATCTGCCACGCGGTGAGACTCGGCGTGCAGAGGCAGATTAAAGAGCCAACAGGAGTAGGGAAAACGTACAAGAGACGAACCTTGCGCGATATCGAATACGAGGGAGAACATGGTATCATTGCAGGAGGTAACGCTACCTGGTCATCCTCATAACCAATACAGATGATTCCATCATTGCGGAAACAGAGCGAACGATAGGCGTGAAGTTCGATGACATTATAACGGCGGAGCAGGCAGGTGCATATAAACCGGCGCACGAGGGGTTTCTTTTGGCACGGGAACGCTTGGGATTGAAGGTAAAGGACATATGGCACGCCGGTTTCGGCTTCAAGTACGATATTGTGCCCGCTCATAAGTTGGGCTACACCACGGTCTGGGTAAACAGGCAGAGGCAAGCCCGCCCCGGAAGGGTGCACGAGACGTTTATGGTTGGTGATATGCGGACCCTGGCGTATCTCATCAAGGGGATTGCGGCGCCATGGTGAGCTTCTGCAACAAACTCCCCAACCGAAGCCCCCTTCTGAATAATGCAAAGCGAGCAGGTGAGACACTCTTCGCTAGGAGATTTGCGCCAGTGGACCCAACCCTTCCAGCGCGCTTGTGTCTGGAAGCATTTCACTGGGACGTCCAAGTAGATAGCCCTGGACCCCCTGCACGCCCATTTGCCGGACCAGGTCGAACATCTCGACGTTCTCAATGCCTTCGGCAATCACATAGGCAGCGGTCTCACGGGCAATCGCCGTAATTCCGGACAGGACACCGCGAGCTGTTTGATCTGTGAGCCCCTTAGCCACCACCGCCCGATCGATTTTAACATAATCGAATGGCAACTGACTCAGCACTTCCAGGCCGGCATTGCCAGCGCCCAGGTCATCGAGAGCCAGCCCGAAGCCCAGGCTCCGCAGGCGTTTGGCCTCTCGCACGACGACGTCTGGTCGGGCCATCGAGCGTTCCGTGATCTCCAGCACCACCCGATCAGGGCTGCGTCCAGCCGCCTTGACCGCCTGCACCAGCGTGGCTCCTGCCAGCAGGTCGTGGTCAAGCGTTTGGGGGGAGAGGTTGACGAACAGCAGCCCGTCCGGTCGTAGTTCGGCGACGCGGTCCAGAATGGCCCGCAGACATATCCTATCCAGTTGGGCAGCATGTCCGAGCTGCTCGGCAATGTCAAACGCCTCCTGTGGACTGGTAAAGCCGTATTTGGCGGCCGGGCGCGTGAGCGCCTCGAAGGCCAGCAGGCCCCCATGTTTGAGATCCCAAATCGGCTGGAAAGCGACGCCCACGTAGCCTTCAGCTAGCAAACGCTGCAGCGCTTTGGCCTTGGCCGCGGGGATACATGAGGTGCCTTCCTGGACGTCCTCAAACGTCGCCACTCGATTGCGACCTCGCCGTTTGGCTTCATAGAGGGCCACATCGGCTTGTTCCTGTAAAGTCTGCACCACGCTGACCTCCGGCGTGCTGCTTGCGACCCCGATACTCAAAGTGGCGCCGGACAGCCGGCGAGGTGCCTCCTGACACATGTGCTCCAGCGCTAGCGTCGCCTCGGCGAGGGAGCGTCGTGGCAAGAGGAGGGCGAACTCATCCCCGCCCAACCGGTAGGGGGCCGCATCGGCAGAGATGTCGCGTAGGAGCATGCCCAGTCCGCTCAGCACCCGGTCGCCATGGGTGGAGAGAATGATCAGGCGCTGGGTCTGGTTGAGACTAGCCAGGTCTTGGGTGGCCTGCCCAGAGTGTTGGTTCACAGCTGTCTCCACCTGCTGCGTCATGGGCTGGTACACAGGGTCAACTTCCGCCTCATCGATGAGTTGCGCTTGCTTCCTATCTCCTGCGTCAATCGCCGCGAACATCCTGTTCACCGCAAGCACGTAGCGCTTCTCTTTAGTGTTCAGTCCCTCCGCACGTGCCCGATCGCTTGCATTGCCATCGCGGGACACCAGTTGGAGGGTCGTAATCATTTGAGCGGCTGTCGCACGGAATTGTGTCCTGACGTCAGCAGTTGGCTGAACCTGATATTGCCACTCAAGCGACTCCTGAGTTTTGATAAGATATTGGGCTTGCTGATAGAGATCAGTGATGTGGACGGACCTGGTGGTCTGGGAAATAACATCGAAAGTGATGGCCGCGGCGTAGATGGCAAAGACGGTCAGGACGAGCAGAACTGCTCCCAGGCCAATGGAGGCCAGGCGGCTCAGGCGATGGGTCTTGTGCATTAGTCGTTACTCCTGCTTCTTCCTCAGTCAGGACTGACAAAGTGAAAGGATAGCTTTCTACTCTGGAAGATCGGCAGAAGTATCCGGAACATCATCCCCCAAAAGTCCAGGTTCATGTTTGCACATCCTGTCATGGGACGAGCAATAAGAGACTTCGGGGAAAACGGATGGGTACGACTTTTCAAGACTCAACAAGAATGCTGAGCAGACTTAGCAATCGCCAGGCCTGGCGATTGCTCTACTGATTGCCACCAACAACGAGGAAGTTGGCTCCTTTCTTTTGAAGTCATTCTCACGAAAATTGGACATGCATCTACCGTAATAGAACCACGCTGACAAGATAGGTGAGATAGGTGAGAACGAAGAAACCTCCCATAAAGCGCCCAATCATGCCGCGCCACACCAGAAGCAGCAGGACAAGATGAGCCGCAACCATCACATATAATGCTACCCGAAGGTGCGTATCAACAGGGAGCGGATTGATAACCGCAGCCAGCCCAAGCGTGACCAGGAGATTGTATGCAAATGAACCGAGAATACCACCAACTAAGATATCGGCTTGTTTTTTGCGTGCAGCGGTTACGCCAAGCGCAATCATCTCAGCACCGGTGCCTAACGAGACAATCGTGGCGCCCACAACCCCTTCTCCCAACCCCGCCAGGCTTGCCAGTCGCAGCGCCCCTTCAACAAGGGCAGGGCCACCCACCGATAACGCAACAAGACCACCTATCGTAAGTGCTAGCAATTTCCAAAGCGGTTCCTTTGGACGAGCAGGCTTTCCTTGCTCTGACGCAGCCTGGTTTGTATCTGAGTTCACCGTTTTTGCTGCCTCGATGTGCTGGATTGCCTTGCGATCTGTACGTAAAAGGAGAACTGTATACCCAATGAAAATTGCCAGTAAGAGCGCTCCCTCAATACGGGTAACAAACCCAAAGAAGAGGAAGGCAATAGGCAAAAGTGAGACACCCGTTGCAATCACAGCTTGGCGTCGTACTTTCCGCTCAAGCACGAGAGGGAAGATGAAGGCAGAGAGACCAAGAGCGAGAGTAACTATTGTGACATTGGTGCCAATCACATTGCCTACGGCTAAGGCAGGAGCCCCACGTCCTGAAGCCAGTGCCGCCGTCAGCATTTCCTCAGGTTCCAATCCAGCGAGAATGACGCCAAGCACTAATGCACTCATGCCGAGTGAGCGTGCAAGATCACGTACGCCGTCCATGAACCAATCCGCACCGAGCAAAAGAAGGACGGAGCCAGCCACAAGCAGTCCAAGATCAATCCAGAGGGATAACATGGATGTTCCTTCACAAAGGTATTTCGATCACTATTATAGCAGTTGTTGTGCCGGACGCCCCATCCAACGACGAAAGGCGACCAATGCACAACGAGCATCATTTTTGACTTCGCCACCAGGATCTGGACAGACATGCTGGTCTTGGAGGTAGGAGGATGAAAGAGGCGCTCCCTCTACCTTTATTTCCCTCCCGCAACGGTGAACAATCCGACTATGCCAACGATATACAATACAAGTACCACAATCGAGTCGATACCAAGGTCAAAGAACTGGCGTTTGGGGCGGAAGATTAAGCCGTAGATATAGACGGCTGTCAGTAGCGCTCCAAGGCTAGCGAGGTAGATGTCGGTGTTTTTGGCTTGTGGGAGGACGGATTGTCCTGAAAGCAGCGTAGCGAGCAAAAAGAGGACGGGTAAAAAGGCGTTGCCACCAAAGATATCACTGACAGCCAGGTTATAGTCGCCAATTTTGACCGCGGCCAGACCCGTTGAAACCTCTGGGAGTGCTGTAGCTGCCGCCAAAAAGGTGGAACCGAAGAGGACACCGCTCAAGCCAATATGATCGGCGATAGCGTTGCCACTTTCCTCAAGGACAACTCCCGCGAAAAGCGTGACAAGTGCTGCGATAGCAAGGACAATTAAAACGCGTGCTGTGCTCCACTTGTCCCTCTTATCCTGCTCGCTGCTCCGTGTCGGGCGCGAAGTATCGGGAGCGCGGCCTTTCTCTTGCCAAGGGAGATCCTTGCGTGCCTTATTAATCAACCACAGACCAATGAGCCACAGTGCGGCTATCAACACATCACCAGGAGCCAGACGTGCGACTATGATCGATTTGGGGAGCTGTGTTCCCATGATGGAGATAACGAGTACACTCATTACCAGCACACCTTCAAGCACGAGTTGGAGGGAGGCGGCTTCGTATGTCAGCGCTCCCTTACGGCGTAAACCAAAGCCATCCAGGATGACAAGCACGACCGTCTGGATCGCAATACCCCCCAGGATGTTCCCGATGGCAATGCCAGTATGGTGCGTCAGCGAAGCACTGACGACAATAGCAATTTCGGGGAGATTCGTTGCAATCGCAAGGATAATGATACCACCTAATGCTTCGCCCAGGCCAAAGCGTGAGCTGATGACATCGGTCATGTTGCTGAGCTGGGTACCGGCAAGCCAGACAGCTGCCGCTCCTACGGCAAAAATAGGGAGTAAGACGAGGAGAGGGAATGATGTAAGCATGGTCCTATCCTTTTACCCTCTATTATACCTGGATGATGACAGGTTAAGAACATGAGGAAAATAACCCAGGCGTATCCTGGAGTTCTCTCTTTACGTGTTATGAAAAATACGAATGTAGTTTTGAGCTGGATCGGCGTCGTCGCTGTTGGTCTTTTTGGCTTTGCGTTAGGGTGCTTTGCATCAGCATCCCGCATGATGACCCATCACAAAATCCTGTGTTGGCTACTTCCTTCGCTAGATCGCATACTGGAAGTATGTCCCATCTTTCCTGATGCAGTCAAACGTCGGCACTGGTCACTTGAAGCATCACAAGAGTACCGAGTACCCGTTGACGTATATTGCGCACCCCTTAATGTACTAAGACGATAAAGTTTTCGCTTTGTCCGAAGTTGGCGCTGATGTACTTTTCAAATCGGTTTTGTACTGATCAGCTTCCTTTTGAATGGCATTTGTAAAGAGGCTGGGCGTCAGACCAAAAACAGCGGCGATAAGAATATTAGTCAGGTTGAGGTCATACACATTGGTGTTCGTTAAAATGGCTCTTTGAACAATCACGACGCCACCGATAGCAGCCAGGCCAGAATAGAGGGGGGCAGCTAGCAGGCGTACTGCAGCAAGGCGAAAATCATCAATCGAGGTATCGGCCTTTGCCTGGTCATACAATCGACTAAAGAGACCAACTATTGCCCCAATTAAGTAGAAGAACGTTGCTGCTTTAAGCGTTTCCACCTTTGTATCAGCGACGATGGCAAACTCAATCAGCGTATAGAGGGTTATTCCAGTGAGTAATGTCATTCTCACGAGATGGTTGCGGACGCGTACCAGCTTTTCCCAGCGATCATCACGGAATTGATGAAGGGCGAATCTTACCTCACGGATGATAGTTCTTGCCTGGGTTTTGATATCGATATCGTCAGAAAACGTATCGCCGTCTTTTCCCGGCTTAACATCGTTCTGGTTCGGTTGCTGTTCTCGTGTTGGCTCGCTGTGTCCCTTGGTAAAAAAAGGAGCGAACTTAGGGAGCCAGTTCACGCTAGTCTTCCTCTTGTCTTTGTACCTATCAGCATTAGGGCTACTGCTGTCAGCATCATCTTCCTGGGGTGGTTGCTGACTGAGATACGTTGCCGCTCGCCTGTCAAGCGTCTTGACGGCGCTCCTCAATTTTTTGAGCAGAT
>WNGH01012159.1_pt1 | contig 15690 bp, 14 predicted proteins | sample 5400631 | NCBI WGS metagenome assembly WNGH01 (sample SAMN13153373, study PRJNA577476) | soil metagenome | isolation source: 115 cm soil or saprolite under Garry oak tree replicate 1 | place: USA:California | collected 2016-06-15
GCTTGGAGCTGAGTGATTCCTCGCCTCCCGCGCTGGTACGTGTCCCTGATTGTTGGGCCTTGTGGGTGTCTGGACACTGGTTTAATTTCAGGGCATTTTCCGCGAGCGACCTTGACGCGCCGTCTGGTTGCCTTGGTGGGGGTATTTATTTCTCCGACCTGTGTGGAGAGCCTTTGGCCCTGGTGAGTGCGTTGCTTGGTCAATGTCATCATGGTTCTGCTGCCCTTGGTGGGCAACTGTGGACACACGCCTTCTCTGAGAGGGAGTCAACCTCGCGTTTGTCACTACTGGGACGTGTCAGGAACGGGCAAGTAAGTCATCACCTATCGCTGGTTTACTTCTACGAGTCACCAGCCTACTGAACGGAAGTGCTACACATTTGTCTCTAATATTCGTAATTCTAACACGAGCGTCACTGGGAACTGAAGCAGCACAACGGCGCGCGAAGTTGCAGTGTACAGGTCTACCAGTGTTGCGAGTTTTGGCACCAAAGTTCCCGAACCCTACGAACGGCGATTTGAGGAAGACCTCCCGGCTTGTCCATGTGTTGTTCTGGGTTCTTCCTGGGTTTGTCACTTCTACGATCACGGCGTATCGCGATCCTTGGGTCTGACCAATGACGGATCCCTGACCTGTTGCTTTACAGGTTTACAGCTCACGTGATCTCCTCTTGCTGACGCCCATGTAGAGAATCCAGTTAGCAATGTAGCTTGAAGGCGCGTTGTTTGTTCATCTATTAACTCAATCTCATGTAGATTGTTTTTAGACCGACTTCCTATATTAACAATTTGGATGAACACCCGCAAGTCTACTGTACGTAATGTCTTTATCCTATGCAAACCTGTGGTTTCTTGGAGCCGCTCTTGTATGCTATGCCATACAGACGTTTGTGTGCTTCGATTCCCGAACCACCTGACAACGCTAGAATCCCCTGTTGGCAGTGTTGCGAGTTGAGACGCGCCGTAAGCGTCTATGAATGCGCCTCCTTGTCTCTTGAGTTCTGACAAGCCCGGGCCCCGCACCTTAAGCACACCACGTACATAATTCAGGCAATAAACTCCCACTATCTAGTGCGGTCACCTAATTAATATGGTAAGATAGGCCAACCGCATACTTAGGAATGTCATCAAGGCTTAGAAAGGTAATGAGACATTTCGTTTCTTCTAGTTCTTGAGCGCTGGCTGATATGAGTCAACCGTCACGTGAATTGACCGTTATGGAGCTAGTCCTGAATAGTATTACAATGGACTCTAACCTCTTACCCAAATGTAGGGAACAAATGACTATGCACTACGGCAATAATGGGCCCAGAATGGTGTAACAATGGACTTCCGATCTCTAGCCTAGAAGCAGGCAGCATGGATGATGCGACGTCATGATAGGTGCGACGACAGGGACCTTCAACGGCCACTGGGCAACTGTACAATAGCCTTTGGAGTTTTTCCATCCAGTAGGTAAGCGTCCCATTAAGGAGAACAATGTACGTCGGAAGCACCGGATACTGACTCTAATCTTAATGCACGAGTGAATTTGTGATCTCGATGTGGTGTACGTGTGGTGGAGATGTTGCCGGCCACTGTCCTGCGCTTTTGATCCTGAGTTCTACACGCTGAGGAGGTCTATACGTTGTTATCCCATTCAGTCTAGACAGCGCGCAGATGCTGCAAGCCATAAGCGGAGCCATCTACAGTCTGCTGTTGTAGTCCCATGGTGCGTGAATGAACTCAAATGAGGCATGCTTTACGTCGTTTGTTATTGACGAAAAGCCAATTTCCGACCAAACCAACTTCGCGAGGAGCGGTGATCGTCAAGTTACTGCGATTACGCCATGGTCACGCGAATGCCCTCACTTCGCTGGAGGTCAAAGGTCCACGTTCTTCGTTGACTGCGGCAAGTACAAGTCCCGTGACGGTGTGTGAGTAGGAAGGCGGCATGATCCCACCAAGAGCGACACTAGCGCGGTAAGGAGTACAAGCGCAAGGCTTGGCGAAAGCGACAGTGCCGCGTGGACACCGGCGACTTATGCAAGGCGGCAAGTCTCAAGTGTCGACAGCAGCGATTTCAAGATCCACGAATACGCGCGCGGCAGGAGAGACTGTCAGCGTACCCTAGTCAAGGGGCCGCAATCGCACGGACTTCAGTAGCTCGTCTAGACAACAAGGATCACCCTGCGTACTAGAAGACAAGTTTGCAACTCATGCGACAGCGTGCGCAACAAACGCGACTCGACTCGAAATACCAGTGCAGTCGCGCAAGAAAGCTGTCACTGCGCAAGACGTATCGACGGCGTCAAGATTTGGCGAACTGCATGGAAGACGGCGACACCCAAGAAGCGCAAGAGGCGCGATAGTCATCCGCTATAGTGTGTGCGACACCAGTGGCTCCATCCGCTAGCTGCCCCAGCCAGCCGACGGCAATGCGAAGTGTCCTGAGTTGGCCACCGAACAACTGGATCACGCACCGCAGTCTTTGGACTCTGTGACCACCAAGTATCTGTCATATCTCCGAGCCATGCTGAAACGGTCATTCATTTATCGATTGTTCTCCATAGCGTCCATGTAAAACCAAAACTCGTGTAGTTACTGGGTGACTTCCCGCCGCGGGATCTGGAGCCTCTCCAGACCGGAGTTTTCTCCAGATGGCCGGGGTGCCGGCAAGGCACATTGCTCACATAATATGCTTCATACTCATCCTGGAGGAGTCTCCCCTACCCTCCGCTAGTGTATTTATAATCCTCTAGACATGAAATGCCGAGATTCCGGACCCAGTGGAAAGGCGGCTGGGCTTAGTGAGGATGTCCAAGCATGAGCGAGTCAGAGCGACCTACCCAGAGCGACCTACCCATGGTTCTTGCTTTGTCATTCTAGCCGCTAGATTTTTTCTGCTAGTCACGGGAAAAACGACCTCTCCACAATTTATTTTCCTGATTATAAATTTCGGGTACAGCCGGTCTGGAGAATAATCAAGAGGCTCCAGATCCTGCGGGAAGTCACCCACTCTTTCAACTCAGTGTAACTCCCGATTAAAAAAACAGATCACAACTTCAAAAACCAAGCGAAGTTTCAGCCAACGCGGTCGACATCCAGCTGTATAAGCCATGCACAAGTGTTGTCACACAGTGTGCGGCGACACTCAGAAAAGGTCGGACGTCGGATTGGGCTCCCATCGAAATCATGTGACTCGCCAAAATAGCGCTTGGGGCTTGAGCTTGAAGCTTGAAAGTCCCGACTACGATGTGGCAATATTCACTTCCGAAAATGTGTGCTGCGAATGGGTAGTGGTTTCTGTTATGCCGAAAACACACGAAAACGAATGTGAGGGAGACAAAGGACAATTCTATTGAAGAAAGAAGGGGGTATAGTACGCAAAATGTGTCCGCAGAGACGTCACAAAGCATTCATAGTCAAGTCACGAGCGCTCGGACTCCGAAGGGGTAAGTTACTTGGACCACAACTTGTGTACCGGAAACTATGAACCCCGCTCTTGAGTTTCGGAAGTCCGCTCAGGTACGAAAATTTGCGGGGGACACAGTGTTATAAAACTCGCTGTCAACAAAGGTTTAATTTTCTGGCATTTTCTGCCTCACCCACCCTTTGCCGCATTCTCCCCGACACAAATTGACTCCTTGGCCATTATCTCGACGCGCTATATACCTAGCTGTATCGGGTGGTTTTACCGTTGCCTTTCCGCTCTCTCTCTCTGTTTCGACACGTTATCCTGCCAGTTGCTTTCTGTTTTCAAAATCATCGCGTTCGTTGTTCCTTTCCTCTTCCGCACTGTCGTTCGCTGACTCATAGATCATCAGTATCATGTCCTCTCCTCCGTCCCACCTTGTATATACGTGCTGGGCCGCCGCCGATGACTGGCGACCCGGATACGTTATGCTAGGCGCTAACGTCGACGCCATCCCCACCCCCCCTCCTCAGTCCCCACCCATCGTTAGCGTTGATGGCTTCTGGGGTCCTCACGAATGGACCGTTTACCCTCAGCCGTATCGTCGTGCCTTTCCCTACCTCGCGTGGATCGCTCTGTCCTCGCCAAGTCCCTCCGTTTCTTCCGATGTCGTCAGTCGCCCCGTCGAGAAGACAATGTGGCAAGCTCATCCCAGCAAATCCGATACACACGTGATCAATCCCGATCTGTTGGACGAGCTCGAGGTCAAATGGAGGTCGACCAAAGCGGCCCTAGAAGCTTCACTTCGCGCCTTTTCTGCCGTTCCTTCGCTTTCATCTGTCGAGCAGCCAATGAAGGCATACGCTAGGGGATTCGAAGCCCTGGAAAGACTGAAGGTGGAGTTCAGAGCTTGGCGAGATTTCGTCGAGGTCTTTCGAAACCTGCAGCGGTCTTTGTTGGAGCTCTGCGCTTTTCTGGCCTGGTGGAGTGAGGTTTGTGCCGGCGACGCCCATCGACCACCCATTCGTGGCCCAACTCGCGGCGCCATCTTTCAAGATGAACAGATGTATGCCGATCACGCGCGTTGGTCCGTGGCGGTGTATCTTCTCATCCCAGAGTCAACCTTTGCGCTCGATCCCAGAAAGAAAGTCCCATTGTCCCCTCGCAACTTGTGCAAGACACAACCCATGTCCTATTTTCGTCTCGTCCACTCTCTTCCTCAATGGTGCTATCCCCCACTCGTGCGAGATGTCGTGATCGATCTGGAGACCACCACCCGGGGCTACGCAGAATGCTTGGACGACTTCAGGCCGACGAAGATGCTCAAGCGTAAGCTGGACAAAGTGGAGAACAGGGCGAACGACGAAGGTGAGTACATATTCCGCTTGTCCTTGATTCAGACTAATGACCTATGTACAGCCAGTCGCAGGGCCCAGAAGGCGAGGACCAGCTCGGCCCTCCTGGTCACTCAATCGAGTAACCTGGAGCTAAGGCGTTTCGCTGGTGCCGGGTCAGTGCCTCCTTGGTTTCCGAAGATACAAGAGGTCTGGGCCGATGCCATGAACCACGTTTGCCACCTCGACCTCGCTTCCACAACGTCACCTCGTCGCTTCGCCCTCCCTCCTACCCATCTCTTTTGGGGTGGCAGTGAAAAGAGCCAACAGACATTCTATCACCATTTCCTCCTTCTTCGCCACGAAATCAAGGACCGATGCACGCGCGATGTTGAGGGCCTCACCACAAAAGAATGGAGGTCCATCCTCAACGACGCCTACTGGAAGTTACAGTGGCCGAAACTAGACAACCCATCACAGGGCTCAACGTTTGATTCCAATGTTTTCTGGAAGTACGGCGGCCCTCTCTTTTTCGGCAAGGAACGGAGTGAGGACGTCGCTGCGGAGCGTCATGACCCCAAGAGCATCATTGCGACGTCCAGATGACCACCTGTGATGATCCGGACGTTCACCAGGTAGTTTTATACTACCTCAATCTATTCCATACCGTCGAGGAGGTCAAGGAGATGGAGCGCTCCCAGTTCCCGGGTGAGTTTGAGAGGCGGTGGAGACAGCAAGGTCAGGTAGTCGAGCTTATGGCGGAAATGTGGGACCCTTGTGGCGGGGCTAACAACTTCGACTTCTTTCACAACAAGAAGGTGTGGAGAAATTGGCTTCGGTTGGTACACGAGGTCGTGTCGGGCTGGGATGGCTTTGATGACTGGGACTGGGCCGGTTTCTCCAACGTGCGGAGTTTAGGCATTAATGCGCTATCTAAAGAGGACTTTTACAGGCTCACGGTACGGCTTCTGTCGTTCTTTATTTATTCATTCGTCTCTCGCCTGGGGTATTATCCGTCGCCCCTTCTTTGTCCTCCTGTTCTCGCTACCGTCTCTTGCACCAGCTCCAAACACCGTCGGAAGTTTGGTTACGGGTACGGTCATTTTATCATGTAATCTACTATACCAAGCTTGGATTTGGGACTAGTTGTCGTAATTACAGTAAAATGGAATCCCCTTCACGGTCGTGGCTTTCGATTTCAAGTTTCCTCGCGCACTCTTTGGCGCAGCTTTTCACACCGTCGTTTCCCTCCTTTCCAGTGCTGCTGGGCGCACGCCCGTCGGCGTATCCGTTTCCTATTTTGTTTTGTTTTCGCACGAGCGACAACGCGCGACCGTCCCATACTTTTGTCTCAGCCCAAATCTCGGCCACAATCCAAACGTGAATGTCTCACATGACTTATCTTCTCATTGCCGTGCTCAAGGTCCATTCGTACCACTTTTCACACCGCGACGCTCTATGTTTCCATTTCCTTCCTTCCTTCTTCCACTGTAGCGATATCTCCGCGGTGCGCACTTCTATCTTCTTTTCCTTTCGGCCACACCGTCTGAATGTCAGATTTCCACAAAACCTTGTGGATGAGCTGAAGTTCGTCATACTGTCACGTCTAGTTATGTTATGATATTATGACAAATACAAAAAAAAAAATTTATTGTCTCGAGTCTCGACTAAAGTGCGTTCGGGGGCAAGTTCGGGGGTGCGACGGTCGTCACCCGGAAACAAGCGGGGGGAAAATATATGTCACGTGAAAACTCACATCCCGATGCCGTTGCCACTTACCTTATCCGCTGACACACTCTCACTCCCACTCTGACATCATTTTCCCTCTTCTCCCGGGTCGTTCATGTTTTTTTTTCTCACTCTCCCTGTACGCTACCCTTTACGAGCGACCTTGACATGCCGTCCGGTTGCCTTGGTGGGGGTGTTCGTTGCTTCTTCCCATCTCATGTCGACGTTCTTCAAGCTTTTCAATGAGTGGTCGGTCGGTCCACTGTCGTCCCCTCCATCCGTACGCCGCCCTTCACGAATGACCTTGACGTGCCGTCTGGTTGTTCTGATGGTGACGTTCGTTGTCTTTCCTCCTCCCCGTTCTTGCCTGGCAGCCACAATCTTCAAGTTGTTCAAGTTGTTCGAGTATTTTCTCGTTCTTTCCGCTCAGGTTGGTGAGAGTGTTCTGCGCCTCCCCCCTTTTTTCGTCTGACCTCTGTTGCAGGTTCCCTGGTTCGATTGCACACCTCGCGTGTGAAGCGCAATCTTCTCAGAGTTCTCAGAGCACTGCGGAGATGCACAAGTCCTGGGTGAGTTGCTAGCCACCTCCACAGAGCACCGTCACTGGCCTAGAGTCCCCCGGGAAAAGTGCGCCCCCGCTACCCGGGCCCTTTGTGTCACCCGGGGAAGTCCCTAAACGGACTGTAACGGAGGCCTAGCGTGGCGGTCCCCCTGCAGCCCGCGAGGGCACCGACGAAGTAGCCGCCATCGCCCTTGTGGCGGTGGGAGATCCAAGCCCTATCCTGTCCGGAGGGAGCGGTCCCTTTCGGGGGGTACGGGTGCGAGGAGTGCTGAAGTTGGCAGGGGACGGGAGGTCAGTTTAGTGACCGGCCTGGGTTTTGTTGTTGATGCCGAGCGGCGTGGATCATTGCCTGCCTGCCTGACTGACGAGGAGCGGTGCGCCTGTCCGAAGACGAAGTCGCGTTGTCGACGGATTCGGGCAAGGCGCATCGCGCGTCACTTACTGCCGCCTCGAAGAAGAGGACTCACGCGTCCCGTACCTCGTGCCCGCCAAGCACCATTGCTGGACCGAAAGCCCCCGGCGAAGATGTGCCCCCGCTATGCGGGCCTCTTACCCACCGCCGGGGAAGGCCCCGTGAAGCCTGTAGCTGGGTCCGAACGCATTGGTCCCTCGACGGCCCGCAAGGGCAACCCCCAGGTGGCCCCCGTCGCTTGCCTAGTGCCGGCGGGAGATCCGAGCCTCCTGCAGACAGTGGAGCGGTCCATACGAGCAGGGAGGTAGGGTCAGTGCTGACAGGGTGTCGAGCAGGGGCAGCGGGCCTACGGTCCCGCCTCAGTTCTCCGATTCAGGTGACAGTTTCCTGACCATCGGGAAGAGGGCACATTCGAGGAGGAGGTTGACTTTTGTCACCGTCACCTCGAATGTCATGGCAGACTCATATGCCTCCGCGCTTCGAGATTCCAACCCAAGGGGAAGGGATGATTGATATTTTGTCGGTCTTGCTTCCTTTCCTGTTGGTGTGTCCTGTGCTGAGCGACGGCGTGAATCCGACTTGCTCGCTGGTGCTGCGAAACCGGCTTGGAGCTGAGTGATTCCTCGCCTCCCGCGCTGGTACGTGTCCCTGATTGTTGGGCCTTGTGGGTGTCTGGACACTGGTTTAATTTCAGGGCATTTTCCGGCCTCCCGCGCTGGTACGTGTCCCTGATTGTTGGGCCTTGTGGGTGTCTGGACACTGGTTTAATTTCAGGGCATTTTCCGTGAGCGACCTTGACGCGCCGTCTGGTTGCCTTGGTGGTGGGAGTATTTATTTCTCCGATCTATTGCCGTCACAGAGGTGCTGCGTTAGCGAGCTGTATGGGGAGCTTTTGGCACCAAGGTCACGGAACACCGTGCTCATAGAATGGTCGAAGCGGTCAGAGATTACCCCTCTGGTAAGTTTACCCATCACAATCTCGCATCGCCTTCTGATTCTCTGGTTCCTGATGACGCGCTCGTAAGGACTAGAACTATCGGAGAAATGCTTCCATCGGACGCATGTACCAGTAGCCCGCAATTGACGCCAGCTTACAACTCCCACCCTGCCCCGCTTTCTTTCCACCTGGTCCTCTTCACAACACCTCCCAGTGCCAGAAATTAGACCCCTCTTAAAGAAGGCGAGTACTCACGGCTGTTTGTCAACCACATTAGCCAAGCAATGCGCGTATTTTCGATTTGACGAACGTCGGACGCTGTCGTGCTCCTTCACAAGGATCTTTCGCCCTAGTTTACACGATCCCTCAACCGTTCATTAGTGTGCTGTATGTGAGTAAGCCAGGTAACAATACATCTTGCAGGTGCGTTGTTCGTTTGTCTATCCACTTCATTCGAACTTTGTTTTTGAGAATGCCTGTGTTGTAAGTTGTTTACGTCTACATCGAACAGCCTATGTTGAACCCCTGGTTCAAGTCGATGCCTCTCACCCGTTTCCTTAGGCTGTAAATGCTGTGCCATGCTGATGTATCTCTGTTCCGGTCTTCCAATATTCTAACAGATCTGGAACTGTCGAACAGCGCTAGAAGCCCAATGGTGTCCTAAATCACGGAACACTGCGGAAGATAAGATACGTTCCATCTATGTTTATGTCACGTTTTGGATCTTATTCACTATTCACAGGACGGCGGTCTGTGAGAAGTTGATGATCTAATCGGGTCACTTAACCAACACGTGTTTCAAAGTTCAACTATATGTTCCTTACTCGACTGAGAAGAACATAGACGCTGTTCGTACGTTACTAATGATAGTTGTGTCCTGTGCTTCCGGCTTACTCTTGATCTTAAAAATCTACAATATAATAAAACGGAATGTCATCCCGCGCGCCTTGTAGGCTTTCCCTGGTCCTTACTTGCGCATTCTCTGGCGCATTCTCCCGTGAATGGTTCGCACGTTGTGCGTGTTCGTCAATAAAATCACTAACCTGTGCTTACATTAGCCTCATGACTTCCGTGATTTGACTTGGCCGCCATGGCCACAAGCACGCGATGCACGGGTGGTAAGACTAGTATTATCCTGGGTTGATCTTTAATCCATAATCAGGTAACAATGAAGATGCGTCGTGATAGGCGCGAGCCCAGAACACTAATACAGAAGTAGGCAACAATAACGATGTGTTGTCCCGATTCGCGCCAGAGCGGGTTGCTGAGCTGCTGCGTGATAGCTTTGAATCTTCTTACCCCGAAATATTGACAATGCATCCTGTCACGGACAACAATGTATGCTGGGAGCACCGGAGATAATTTGTACCCGTCGTTGTCCATTGTCTAAGTGACTCAGTGATTTTTAAGGGCTCTTTTCGAGATCCAGCTTATCAATGATTTGAGATCGGATTTGTATACACTGCGTATATTTGACATTGCCTTCTGATCCAACCTTTAATGGTTGGTGTCAACTTAAGACCTCGCGGCCGCGGTATTTAAAGGCGCATGCGTACACATTTTGGATACGCGGGAACGTTTAACGCAACGAATCTCGGAACTGTCTGCATTTTGAGACCCTGCTTCTCAACCAATGGCCGAACCCGACTCCCAGTTTATCACTTCACGTCGCAAGGTGCTCAGTGTTAGCCGGCCTAACCGTCCGCTTCGGTCCAGTGTGTTCTGCTGGGGCAGTTCATTTCTTCCTTCCGCTCATACCCCTCGCCCCATCCAGCATCCGAACGTCATAGTCCTCGCCGTATCAAGGACGCAAGTGTACTTGAGCAAAATCCATTTGAAGCAGGTATGCTGGCAGACGATGAAGAAGAAGCGACCACCACTGATGGTGAGTGCGCATGCCAGTTTTGTGAAGTTCAGGCTGGAGACATAGAAGTTAAAGACATGATACCATCATCTTCGAGATCTGCAAAGCGACGCTCTTCCCAAAGTAGTGACGGTAAACCTCCTGCACTTTTTGCCAAATGTTTTGTTTACTGATGTACATTCTTTCGCCGCAGACTCGAGGCAAAGGTCAGAGTATGAGAAAACACGTAAGTGCACGCATTCACTGTTACGGCGTACGATCTTGATGTCCTCTAAGCGCGAATCAAGAGGCGCATTCGCTTGGATACTGGTGTCCGATCTTCTCGGATCATAGGCGCATATCCCAACTCTGAGCCAGAGGCGCACTGCGTTTGTTACTATGCACTGACACCTTGTTTGATCAAATCTCATCTTAACCGACAGTTCGATGACATCGTAATTACTCCACGTGCGGCTGTACTTGGTCAAGATCCTGGGAAAGGACGGGCAGATTGCAGTCCCCGTCCCAGAGCAAGCATCCGACAAGAACAGGATGAAAGGGTAAGTTTTACCTTACATCCGGTATCACCAAGGTTCTCAGTCTTCATTTCGCCCAGGGAAACATCCACACAGTGGATAACCGAATGCACCGGGATATTCACGACCGTAGCTCTGTGGAAGTAGAGGAAATGTTACCACCAAATGAACCGGTAGAGGATCCTCGACACTTTTACGCCTCTGACTCCCCAGTGTGCGAAGATTTTAACTCAGACTCGGAAGTGTACAAGTCAGCCGAGGACCTACCTGAAGCTATTGAATCAGAAGGTGAGGTTGAGAACGTAACTAGTAATACACAGACGAACATGCGTCTGTTTTGTTGGACTTTTTTGCCGCTAACTCGATTGTTTCAGTCACCTCCGCATTTTCCCCACAGTCTATTCTTCCACCGTCCCAACCGCCTCGACCTTTGTTACAATGGGTTTCACACTCACAGCTGCGGACTTCCTCACCACCACCCCGAAATGTAGGAAGAGTAGATGAATGCCAGGATTTTCCAATAAACAGTTATTCTGTATGTGGGATGGCCCATTTGTGGAGTGACGTAGCTCATGACTTTCCTCCCAGAACCCTGGTTGCGGTGAACAGGGAAGCAAAGTGAACATCCTCACTCTTCTCAAGCAGATTGCAAAGAACACTGACCCCACTCGCGGAAGCGGGAGTCACGGTAGTCAAAGAGTGCACCGCAGACGTGGGAGGAGCCCCGTGCGCCGAACCGCTGAACACAATGCACTCTCCGTCAGTTACAAAGTCCCAATCTCAATTATCTACTGCGCCGTACTGATCACACTCAAATCAGAAACTGGTCCACGAAGAACTCTCTTTCTTGCTGAATGGAAAACCTCCTTATGGCAATGCTCCTTCAGCTTCTTGACTTTCCGCGTTTGTCGCTGCGTGGGAGAGCACCAGCCAAGGCGCGAAAGCCTGCGAAGCTACCCCTGCAGACTTCATGATTTACTTGGCAGGCGATCCAAAGTCACCGTGGAATGTTTCTGCTGGCCGAGTCCTCGCTGATTATCTCATCAAGAAGACTGGACGCGACGATACGCCAGAAATGCGGAAATTGATCGAGAAGGCATTCATTACCAGGGTCAGGGGTTTAAAATGCCGATTTAAAAAAGACACGCTACCACAGGCAGAGAAAGTGGCAGAACGGTCAAAACATAGTCGAAAGCAGTGTAAATATGAAGTAAGCTTCTGAGTGTTTCTTCCTAAGGCCGCAATCGCTCATTTATAGTGCAGTTGTTTCAGCGTCGCCGTGAGATCGCCAAGTTTTATAGTCCACTGAGAAAGCACGTTGGCCTCTTGGATGCATTGGGAGTGAATGGAATGTCCTCCAATGAGTCTGCCGTTGATGCTGACACAAACCGAGTTGCCTATACAATCGTCAAGCCCAGCTGGCGACATTCTTTGTTGCATAATTGGCTCAAGGTTTTTGACCAGTTGCACAACCGAAATCACATTAATAGCTGGTCTACTGACAAGCGCGGCGCATTTGCTCATATCCGTACTGGCTCCCACAAGGTTCACGAGACAGTACACGCACCTCCACGTCTCCCAGTCAATGCCTATGACCCCAAGTGGCTCGAAAGCAGAGAGGCCCTTTATGTGAGACACGTGCTGTGCCCTCAAGAAGAACCGTACGATTTCGGTCATCCATCTGATGTGATTGCGTATGTGTGCCTGTATCGTTTCGTCGTATTTAATAATCTGATTTACGTCCTCTATAGACTCTTGACTATTTAAATGTGAGGTTAACAAAGTCGTTGGGTTGGTAGTCGTTCTCTGTGACTGTTACTGCTTGTGCTATGACCCCATCTGTATGGAGGCTATATCAGTCAAGGTAGGTGGTTGAAGGGACGAGTTGGGGAAAGTGGATAGTTCGACATGTACATATAGGCGGTCGGTGGGGACTTCGGCTTTATAAACGGACTAGCGGCTTTGGGCCCCTCCGGGGCCCCAGATAGCGTGAAACGTTGAGGTGACTACAGTTTAAGTAAAATACGACAGTGTGGTAGTAACGAAGGTTTCGGAAAACGTGGAAAGCGCAGGACAGATAAGCCGTTTTAGACAGTTTCTGGTCGAGTGAGGTGAGAGAACCTGCAGAAATGCTGTTTCGTGAGGCAAGTGGGTGCTGTATTGTGTTGTAGGAGAGTGCGGATCACGCGCAGCCACCTAATGTATATGAGTGAAAAGAAGGCGGTGAGCACCAAAGCAACACGGACAGGTCGTTCGTTGCTGCACGGAGCGAAGTTGTCTACGTTGAGCAGGTCGTCGAACACATGGCACGAAGAAGCACATCGAAAACTGAGCGCCAAAGTGAGCACGAGAAAGGTTGAAAGCCAAATAGGCACGGTCGTCTATGTGTGAGTGAAGGGAAGGCGGGCGGGTCATTGTAGCGGCAAGCAGAAAGGAAGGTTTTCTCAAGGGTTTACACATGGTCGGTACGAAGGATGGACCGAGAAAATGGATGGGAACGGAGGATTGTTTTGTAGGTGGAGAACACATTAGTGAGAGAGTAATTTTCGCAAAGGTACAGACGACGAAAGACGGTTGAGTGCCCTTCGTTGCTTCATGAAGCCCTCCATCTGTGAACGTTGTGTGGAATCGGAGAGTGCAGAAGCGAGGCAATGACACGAAAAGTTGAAACTCACAACATGATGCTATATAGAGACACGCAGATGCTGTCAATGGGTAGGCTTGATGCGCACGACAGACCCTAGATACATCAAATGTAAAGGGGTCTTTATTTGACGATGTAAATGACATCATGTATTATGAGCAGTGCTATTGTTACACGCGTGCTGAGCCCGCATGTTGCTGACTGGAGAGTGTATGTGATGAGATCCTGCGGGGCGGCAGGCACGAACACGGCGACGCAGACTCCTCCTGGCCTTCTTGTTTCGTCGACTATTGCGTACTCAGGACTGGAGGGTCTTTGATGTCTGTGAGCAGAGGTCCAGAGGAGGGGAATGTAGGACACGTACGGGAAGAAACACTGGAGAATATTGAGTCCACGCGTGCATGGTGTACGGTGCGAGAGAGAAGGGAGTGTCATCCAGAGGAAGTGTGGGCCTGTTACCGTCAGTAGGCAGCGCGTGAAGCAAGGATGATGTTGCGGCCACACACAGAAATGACTGAGTGACAGAAAAGTCAGGTGAACCTTTCGCGCTGAGATGGAAATTGTGGCCAAAATTAAATTGTAGAACATTGGGGGGTTGTCGAAGAATGAGAACACCTCGGAGAGGAAGTGCACATGTGGACCATATTTTACTGATGGAGGTCGCACGTGTCATACCCATGAGTAGGAATGCCGTCGATACAAAAGCTTGAGGCGTACCTCAAATGCGATGACGTTGCATCCTCGCACGATTAGACACGGGTGTTTTCACGAAGAGTTCTTTGATGGCAGCTGCGTGATTTTTCGAGACGGCAATTATAAGTGAGGCCAACATGAGGAAGATTGGCATGTCCCACGAAAATGAGAGATTGTAGGCACCAGAGAAATGTGTGTGTCGTCCAGACGTGGCCTGGCGATTACGCCGTCGATGAGCAGGCCTGACGTGCACGAAAGCCCAGATGACGTTGCAGCCGTGCACGGAAACGACCAGAAAACAGAGCTCACGTGAGATTTTCACGCTGAGACGAAACTTGAAGTTGTTGCCTAGACAAAACGATGGAAGACTGGCAGGCTGTCCAATAAAAGAAAAAAAACAGCGTTGTGGAGACCAAGTATGACACGTTCAAACTTCAGCGGTCGGTCGGTAAACTTGATGCAGACGAAAGAGACCTCTGCAGGCGCACAGAAAAAACGGAGAGATGAGAACTTGGATGAGAAGACGAACAGAAAACATAAGTCACGTGAAATTCTCCGCAAACTGTGGCTGAGACGAAAGTATTGAACAGTCATGTGCTGTCGAGGAATCACCGAGTGCGAAAAAGAAAAATGGAAAATGGATAAGCCAGCGAAAGCGTGCACGCGGCAGTGGAACGCGGGAGGACGGCGATGTGGAAAGGAGCACCAAAGGGAGTGCGAGAAAGGTTGAAAGCCAGATAGTAAGCCAGCCAACCCCGTGAACGCGATTCCATTTTATTATATTGTATGATGATGATATGATATGATATGATATGATATGATTTGAGTTTTTGAATGTGATGTGTCGTGGAACACGTTTATCTTTTCTCTGTTTTAAAAAGCACGTTGCTTCCCTGGCCATGGTCGTGTTACGACACGCAGAATTTGGGTCGCAGGACACGGAATTCGGGACGTCCTGGTGGCTGGCGGTACCAGCACTGTTTCTTCGTTGCCACGTTCCCATCACCATCACACCTCGATGTTCCGACTCTGCTACTACGATGGCATAACCATACGTCGTCTGGGTCCCTCTTTTCGATTGTTTCTAGTATTTTCTCATCCTTCCCACACGTCACGCGTCACTCTTCACGAGCAACCTCGACGTACCGTTTGATTGCCTCGGTGAGAGTGGTCATTGCCCCCTTCCTCCCATCTCGTGTCGACGCTCATCAAACTGTTCAAGACGTCGGTCGGCCCAATGTCTTCCCCTCTATCCACACGCCGCCCTTCACGAGCAACCTTGACGTGCCGTCTGGTTGTTTCAGTAGAAGTGTTCGTTGCCCCCCCTTCCCCCGTTCCTTCCTGGCGTCCACAGTCTTCAATTCTCTCAATTCTCTCAAGTCTTTTCTTGTCTTTTCTGTGGGGCAACTTTCATGAGTAGTATTGATGTACCATCCTGTACTTTCCCCCTTTTTTGTCTGACCTCTGTTACAGGCTCCTGGTTTGATTGCACACATCGCGTGTGAAGCGCAACCTCCTCAGAGTTCTCTGAGCACTGCAGTGATGCACAAGTCCTGGGCGAGTTGCTAGCCACCTCTGCAGAGCACCATCACTGGCCTAGAGTCCCCC
>WNGH01003181.1_pt1 | contig 15686 bp, 17 predicted proteins | sample 5400631 | NCBI WGS metagenome assembly WNGH01 (sample SAMN13153373, study PRJNA577476) | soil metagenome | isolation source: 115 cm soil or saprolite under Garry oak tree replicate 1 | place: USA:California | collected 2016-06-15
CGGTCTAGAATCCTGAACATTCCATTAAGATCGTTTACAAGCTCCACTTCGAGCTTGACGGGGTATCTGCGCCCGCTCATCCGGTAGAGATTTGAGATGCCTAGGAAGGATAGGAATTCTTTCGGGTCGATTGTCGCGCTCATGACGCGGAAAAGATTCTTTGCATTGGCCTCCTCCTTCTTTGCCAACGACATACAGAGTTCTAGCTGCGAACTCATCTGGTGGCTCTCGTCAAAGTAGATTGAAGAATCGTGGATCGAGTTCTCGGCGAGCATTCTCAGCAAGACCCCGTCTGTGACTATCTTGATCTGGCCGTTGACATTGATCTGAGTGTCCTTCGTAATGACTGCCAGTTCATGTTCTAGTTCCGGATGAAGCGCCTGGAGGGAATAGTAGAGAGCGTTGCATGCGGCCCTTGAGGGCTCGCGGATCACTATCTGTCTCATCCCCTTCGACAATTCGTATTCGTGAATCGGGGTGACAGTGCTCTTCCCTGTCCCGACATCGCCGATGATTACGAAATGTTCCGAGAAATCTATCGAGTCAAGGATCGAGAAGATCGGAAGAGGCGGTTCCGGCCGTTTGTCAGTCGATTTTTTTGGTTGGCCGTCTACTCCAATGCTTGGGACAGATGGGGGACGGTAATCATAGTCAACGCCAAGTTCGTTGCCAGCCAAAGTAGACTCGTGCCCTCCGGGATATTGTTTCTGTGGGGCAGAAATAAACCAGCGCCGATGGGAAGTTTGTCAGCCACGCGACGGCTAGTCTGCGGTACGCTCGAGAATTACTTGGACGATCTTGTTTCTTGATTTTGCTCCTCTCACAATGGAGATTCTTGATTTTGGGATTTTGTAGTGTTCGGCCAGGATCTCTAGAAGTCTCTTGTTCGCTCGGCCACCCACGGCTCTCTCATCGACCCAGGCCTCAACATAGTCCTGACTGACCACGATCACACGGGCTTCTCTCGCGTTCGGAGTCACGTAGACCCTTATCAGCGTACTTAGACAACCAGGTGAAGCTGTTCAGGAGGGGGGAAGCGTCCCGGCACGTTATCTTGCCATACTTAGTTTCTGCCGGGACCTTGTAAAGCGTCGGCGAGAATTGTCACAGGGCTACTATCGCTACAGGTAAACGAAACCCTGTTTGAGCCTCCGATTCGAGTTATCAAATAGTCAGTTTCGGCCTGGCCGGAAATCGCACTAGCCGCGTTCTGAAATGGTGAAATGCCCTGACAACTCTGATCATCGTTTATAGCAGTGCTGACTATCACGAAATCTTCCCCACCGACAGCAGAGAAACTAATGGTACACGATCTCGGATCGTTACAATCTGAAGACAGTGCTGCTTCCGTGGGTAGCGTCCGCGACGGGTCCCATGGATGCTCAGTATTTGCTCCACTTATGCCCAACGCGACGAAGCCGACAAACGGGTTGGAGCCTGACCATGTGACGTTTATTCTGTCCGAGGAAAGCGGCGATTCAGCTATGGTGAAATATTCCCATATGGGACGGCCGTGCTGGGGCGTGTATGCTGCTCGCAGAGTCCACGCGTGACCGCCATCATCGACAATTGATGTGATGTTATCAACAGATGAGGGTGAAGGGCAACACGATCCGCAATTCTGGAAGATTCCGCACTGGGCGACTACAACTATCACATCATTGGCGATAGTCGTTGTAAGTGTTGCAGAAGCAGTTCGGTTGTCATGGTCGAACGTGCTGCCGATGGCAACGCCATCCAGCTTAATGGTGGGGGCTGTAGCATAGACCTGCGGAACGTAGATCAGCATAACTATCATAGGCAGTAGAACTATTCCGGAAAGTCCTGATCTTGATACCATCAAGAAACAGCCTTTTCTTCCTGCCATGTTCGGTCTTTTAAGCAAGGGGTCGGAGCGTGGCACATCTCGGCTACGTCTCGTGCAGTTTCATTTTTCTCTCTTGTGTTAGGGTTCAGGTGAATCCTGATCAGGTTCGTGCCTTGTTCGCGTATTATTCGCGGCTACCTGTGATCTTGGGATCGGAGGTTAGAACTTGGAACCATCTCATGGTGTTGCCGTCGGGGTCGCTGAGGTCGAAGTAGCTTATCACGTTGGGAACTGTCTTGATCTCCGTCGCCGCAATCCTAGCCTCTCGTAATCGCTCTCGCTCGCGCGACAAGTCTTGGACTTCGAGCTGAAGACTCCAGCTTGAGGCCTGAATCTTGCCTTTCGAGATTTGCACCCAGGCGCCACCGACCTTGAACTCGACATTTCCGGGAAAAGGTTCTAGGTCGGGCCCCTTTCCAAAGAGCCGTGAGTACCATTCTCGCGATTTTGAGATGTCGCTTACTGCGATTACGACAATAGCCTCCTTAACATCGATTACTCGTTGCGTCCCAGCGCTTTGCACGCTCCAGCTCGCCCTTGAGAGACTTAAGAACTTAGAGCGCTCGAGCGCGTCTCAACTACGAAACTTAGTAACCGAAGAAGAAGGACGAATTTTCGGAGCGAATATGCGAAGTCCCAGCCAGAAGGCTAGGGGCAGAGTACGATTCCAACAAATGTGTTCAGAAGGCTTAGTCCCCAGTCGTATTCGAGAAATGTTCTCATTCCATCCCCATAATGCTGAGTTTAGAGAATGCCAAGAAGAAGCCCACTTTCCCCATCGGATTCCTCGGCCCTCAATAATGGTCGAGTTCAGCCCCGACCCTGGAATGCTAGGTGACGGTTCTAGGATTCTGAGGCTTAGAGGCACTTTCTCAATGATTACTGGTTAGGCTTCTCTTTTGGTGACAGAGGCTCGGCGTTGGTCGTCACCGTTTTCGGGATCTCCTCCGGCGGGCGAGGGGATGAACTAGCGAGGGTGGAATTTGCGCTCGGGATACTCGTGTTGCTCGGGGGGTTCAGAGCTGGTTGTTGCGTCGTCTGCAAGGTTGCTGGTTCCCCTGATTCTCTTGGATGGGCGAGTTGGTTTCCGCAGTAGGGACATTTCTCGAGCTTCGGGTCTACTCTGGCGTGGCACTTTGAACAGAGGACCTGACGCCTCCTGGCGAAGAGGAGGAATGCAAGAAGAGCGCCGATGAGGGCTGTGATGAGAGCCGCCGCTATCAACCAGTAAATGGACGGGAATGAGCTGTTGGGCGGATTTGGTGGACTGATTGGCGGAGGATTCGATGGTTGGGCAGAGCCGGAGATGGATGTGAGGTAGATACTGACCATGTTCGAGGCCTGATCTCCAGCAGTATCGTTTGCGACTGCGCTTACAACATACGTGCCGTTGGCGAGGTTTGCGCCGTACGCCCAACTTGCTGCAAATAACTTCTCAGGCGCCGCGGGGTTGGTCGTCAATGAACTTCCAGCCGCGGAGAAGACTGTTGTGGATCCGGGTCCTGTTATGGTTACGTTCGCGTTGGCGACGTGGTAGGCTCCAAACGGATCAGCCACGTGCATTGTTAGAAACACGATTCTTTGGGTAGTTGTCCAGTTGAGGCTGAAACTGGATTGTGAGGTGAAGTTTGCGTTGAATGTCTCGATGAGATTGACGGTGGGAATGTTCGAGACGGGTATCACTAGAGCGGACGAATAGCTTGCGCTGTCATACCAGACGTACAATTGGGAGACCTTGAAGACTGTCAGGGATAGTTTGATTGTGGAGGATTGTGTGAAGGTGTGGTTGATGTTGAATCCGAGCGTCTCCTTGTACGGTACAGTTGGACTAGAGTTCAAGGTGATGACCGCGGATGTGCTGACGACTGCGAGCTGGCCAGCAGCGCTGGCGTCGTAGATGGTCGCGTTCAGCGATCCCGGGGCACCGGAGACTGTGACCCAGAGAACTATGGAGCCGGGTCCGATCGAGGTCATCGAGGAGGTCAACGCAGGGTATAGTGTGAAGTTGAACACGTTATACCGGAGGTTCGGGCTTTCTGTCGTCCCGTCCCATAGGGTTGTCGTGTTCAGAACATGGCTTGTCTGAACTCCTGAGACGGTGACGTTTCCCGGAAGTTGATGAAGGTAAAGCGGGATTCCAGGATTGTTCGAAGCCGCTACGGTCGGAACATGAGAAAGCCAGAAACCCCCGACAAGTAATGCAAGAATGAGGATCAGAGTTCTGGCTCGGTAAGACCATGGGAAGCGGTAGGCCAAGAGTGGACGCAGATAGCTAACAAAATGAAGAGGATGAAATCCGTACTGTTACCTAGTAGTCCCCACTACCTTCACAGTAAATCCGGAAAGTTCTTATCGAAAGTAGACGTAACATGGATCGGCTGAAGGGCGTTTGAGGGTCGCGAAGGGCGATCTTATCGCGTCACTCTTTCTAGCCGTATTCACGACTGGGTTCTTCGGTCTCGTTTACAACATCAATCCAGAGAGCAGCTGGCCTATCCTGACGACCATTGGACTATTGTCTTTTCTGGGCATGGCCTATATTTTGCAGAACCAGAGGAAGAACCAGCGGAAATGGGAGAAACGGCCGATCACGTTTCCCAATCCGGAAGGCGGAGGCATTCTAGGTCTGTATACGGAGCGTCCTTGGTACAGTGAACTGGCGGAGCTGGGCAGACGGTACAAGAGGAAGAAGCACAAGTCTCAAGAGAAAAAGCGCTAACCTGTCGCAGATTCGCAGGAGAGCGTGGCGTTTAGTTATTCCCTGCAAAAAAAGAGAAGTTGGAACTGGGTTGCGTTTTGTACCCTCGAGTGTCTTGTGTTTAGGAGTGGAAGGATACGTTGAATGTGTAGGTTCCGCCTACGTTGAAGATGCCTTGGATTGTTCCTGTTCCTCTAGTTCCCGTTAGTTGCGCAGTTCCGGTGCCTGGAAGGAAAGCGGCGTTTATGTTCAACTGTCCGGTGATTGGGCTGAAGGTTCCCGCGAAGCCGATTCCGACTGTTCCGGTCTTGCCGAGTATTGTGCCGGTGAACGTTCCGCTGCCAGCTATGAACCCGGATCCTGTAGATGTAATCACCGCGACATCAGTACCCGACAATGTCCCAGAGATATCGCCTATTGTGTTGATCGTTAGGCTCTGAGTGATTATTGTGTTGCCATTTACCACTTGGACATTGATAGTTGTCGCGGTAGTTGTGAAAGTCCCCGTGGCTGTCTGAGTCGTGGATGCCTGGGCGGCGGGCAAGAAGAGTAGAAGGACTGCGGGCAGTAGATAGAAGATTCTCCTGATTGTTTTCGTCAGTTCTCACCTCCCCAATTTCTCGTCCGGTATCTTATGGTCACCGCGCCTCCTCAGCGCTCACGTCGTCTGCCCCAGATCAGATCCAAAGCATCCATCTTATTTAGCAAGCAAGAGTCTGAACTGGATAGAACCCCAAGCCGAATCCGACTACTATTAATTTTATCGATAGTCGAGGAAACTATGGAAGCAGTCTGAAAGGCTCAAGGGACAGCCAAAACTCAGCAGCGTCGGTAGTGTGGTCTTCTCGGAAATTCGCTGATATACACTCGAATGATAAGAATCAGGCCGTCGAGTGTACCAATCCATTCACATAATAGCAACCAAATCAAACGAGGCCACTTTAGATGTCTCTACTAGGAAGGGCAGGGCTCGACCTGAGATCGTGGGCCAAGAGCCTGAGAGCCTCAAAGCGAATCATCGTGGCCTGCATCATAGGATTCGTCATTGCACTACTCGGTCTGCGAATACTCGGAACTCCAGCAGACGCGTACCTAGCCCTTGCCTTCTACCATTCCTTACCCAGTGACACCTTTGTCCCTCTAATCTTCGGGATAGCAACCTTAGGCGATATCATCTGGGTCCCACTAGTCTTCTGGCTCTACGTCTTCCGCAGGGACAGCAATGAATGGACAAGCTCATTGATACTGGCTGTGGCGATGGTTTCTGCAATGGCTCTAACGGACATCTTGAAAGCAGCTTTCAACCTTCCAAGACCATCTCAGGTAGCTTCGCTCGGAATAACGCCCCGCGGTGAGATCCCAACAAATCCCGGATTCCCTTCAGGACATACAACAAACGCGTTCACAGTCGCTACGGTGATATGGTCTCGGTATCCTGCTTGGCGTGTTCCCTTCCTTCTACTCGCGGTCGCTACCGGGGTCTCGATGATTATTCTTGGGCTTCACTTCCCGAGTGATGTTATAGGAGGTGTTTTTCTGGGAATCTTCTGCGCGATATTCGTTCTGGGGTTAGCCAAACTCAGGTCGAGTAAGTGATATTGTCACTATCAAGACGGGTTGAGGCTGCGGGCCGAGGCCCAACCGACGATACTCACGGGTTGAGTGAATCTCTGGTCTGCGAGTCTGCGAAGAGCTGAACCCTTCCACAGTTCTGACAGAGGAACGCGTCCGGGTGGAGGACATCTTCTCCGAGCTCCGCCCAGTTTCCCAGGAAGATGTGAGCCGCCCCGCTGGTTCCTCCGGTCCGGAATGGAATGTCGCCCATGTCAACCATAGCCGTGTTGCAGCTCTGACACTTCACGGCAAGGCTAGTTTGAGAAGTGGATTCAGACAATGCTCTCGCTTGGGGAGTTGCGGCGATCTGACCCTTAAGCTTTCATCGCTCACATCGAATTTCGGACGCCTGGATTTCGAGGCGAGTCTTCATGTAGAAGCAATTTCAGGTCAAAGTGAGAGCGGAATGGACTTTTTTCCAGATTTCTATGCCTTGAGATATCTCGCGCTGTCCAATTAGGCGATAAGCTTTAAACCCTTACGGTCAGACGCGCGTCTTATTGTGAGATGTCTTGGAGCCACTCAGGATTCTAAAGGGAATCCAAGGAGTTCCTTCCAGCCCGCTCTTGGAGGGATGAGAGAATCTTGAACCTTAGACTCCTCCCTGTCCTTTTGATCATTCTCGCGGCTCTAGTTGCGATTCCAAACCTGAGTATCCCCCCAGCCAAAGCATCAAGTTCTTCGCCGTGGACCTTCCGTGAAGATTTCAACTACACGTCGATAAGTCAGGTACAGGCGGCGGGTTGGACTACAGAGTCAATCGCGCCCGCGTCCTATTACAGCGTGGGTAACTCGATACTTACACTCTTGAACGATGGGACGGTTGGTGCGGGAGCGGGCTATAGCAATGTGCCCGCTAATGTTTCTGACTGGAGCGTTTCCACGCGCGTCGAGTGGATTGGAAGTTCTGGGAACGTGTCCGGCTACGTCGGGTCATTACAAGTCGCTGTTGGGACCGTAGCCCACCAGTACGACTGGATGGCGGATGGCTATTACGGCAAATTCTGGATCGGCATGGACGGCCGCAACGTAGCCAGTTTTGCGAGCTATGCTAAGCAGCTCAACGTTTGGCATGTTCTTCAGTTAGACATGATCCACGGAACGCTTTTCGGATACTTTGACGGTTATCTCGTCGGGTCATACACCGAGCCGGATACGACTCTAGGAAACACCAAGCTGATCAATATCCAGGCTCTGGCCTCGTGGGATACAAACAACAATTTCGATTGGATGCAAGCAAATAATTCTCCTTCGCAACCTCCAGCATCCCCGACATATCCGTTCTTCACCATGTCGGTCAATCCTACCTCCATCGCACTCTTGGCCGGACAATCTGGCAACTCCACGATTCACCTTCAAAGCCAGGCAAACTTTTCGGGTACGGTGAGTCTCTCTGCAACGATAGGGTTCAGCGGGCCCTCCGTCCGGATCGCCCCATCGACCGTCACCTTGTCAAGCGGGGGTTCCACAACCGCGACTCTCACTATAGCTAGTCAAGCGTCGACACAATCCGGCACCTATTCTGTTACAGTTACAGGAACGGGAGGCACCGTGTATGCGTCCGCGACACTAATAGTCACAGTCAATTCAGGCTCTGCGGACTTTTCCATCACTGAGAGCGCCGCGTCCATCACGATTCCAGTAGGATCAGAGAGACAGACCACAGTTACGGTGACGAGCGTCAATGGCTTTTCTGGCAACGTAACGCTGGTCGCAACAGCGTCATCGACCGCCCTGAGATGTTGGTTTACTACCCTAACGAATACTGCCGCAGTTGTTGTTCCAGTTGTCAACTATTACCAAGGCTATGGGGATACGGGCTCCTATCCTCCCACCTATGGGCCTGCATATCAGTATCTAACATGCAGCGCAGCCCGTCCAGCCGGAGCTTATGCTGTGAAGATAACTGGGACCAGCGGTTCGCTAAGCCACTCTGTCAATCTCAACGTAACCATCACAGACTTCAACATGTTAGGTCCCTCCTCAATATCCTTCAACGCTGGCACTTCCAAGACTGAATCTATCAGCCTGTCAAGCCTCTCAGGCTTCTCAGGCAAGATAAATCTCACCGAAACGTCCTCACCATCCCTCTTATCGTCCTGCCCAGCAAACGTAATCCTCGCATCAAATAGTACAGCAACCGTAGACTGCTCACTGTATTCGCCTACCGCGGGCACCTACAATTTCAGTGACAGGCACCTTCGTCTGCGTCGACTGCTACTATGCCGGGAAAGACACCAACTCCATGGTGACCAGCGTGACGGTGATCGGGCCTTCAGTCTCCGACTTCTATGTCTCCGCCAATCCTTCTATCTTCACGATAATGCTCGGGACGTCAATCACTTCAACACTCACGTCAACTAGTTTCAACGGTTTTTCAGGCAGTGTCTCTCTTTCAGCATCAGCCCCTCCGGGTCTTACGGTCTCAATCAGTCCGACGACTGTTAATTTGGCGTCCGGGGGCACAGCGACATCAGTACTAACTATTAGTTCGACAAGTTCGACGCCGGTAGGCTCCTACAATCTTTCAGTAACCGGAATGGGTGGTTCTCGAACCCACTCGCTTACTGTGACAGTGACCGTTGTCAATCAGGACTTTACAATCTCTGAGAGTCCGACCTCCCAGGCAATTCCCCTCGGTTCAGAACAGCAGACTATCCTCGACCTCGACAGTGTCAACGGGTTCTCTGGCGACGTGACTCTGGTGGCGACCCCGTCGTCTAATGCGATAGCCTGCTGGTTCACCTACACACTGACCAGCACCGCGACCCTCTACATCCCGCCCAATGGTTCAGCATACCAGTATCCAACTTGTGGAGCCTATGGTGCGGCAGGAAGCTATAGCGTGACGTTCTCCGCAACTAGCGGGCTTCTCAGTCACTCAATCACTCTCCCGGTCACGATCCTGGACTTCAGCATCTCCGGATCATCCGTCGCGTTCACAGCTCCTTCCGGAAACGGTGCCCTCAGTTTAGCTAGCCTTGCAGGTCTATCGGGGCCCGTAAGTCTTAGCGTCTCCACATCCTCGGCGGTCACAGTCTCATGTCCATCCAGCGTGAACCTCGTCTCCGGGAGCACAACGACAGTATCATGTTCATACAGCTCCACTATTCCAGGTAGCTACAACGTCACAATAACAGGAAGCTTTGTCTGCAGCGGCTGCTACTACGACGGTACTGACTCGCACTCAGTGACAGTCTCGGTAAGGGTCTCGCAGCCTTCACAGCCCGACTTTTTCATCTCAGCGAATCCCAATGGTCTGGCCGTAACACCTGGGTCCTCAGCAACATCCACTATCAGCCTGACGAGTCTGGCAGGATACGCCAACACAGTGAATCTCATGGCCACAGTCTCTCCGAGCGGACCATCTGCCTCGTTGAACCCAACGAGCGTGAGTCTCGCGTCCGGCGGAACTGGGACCTCCACCTTGACCCTATCGACAGCATCCACAATCGCGACCGGGACCTACACAATCACGATCTCAGGAACCAGCGGAACTCTCAACCATTCCGTAACAGTAACACTCTCGGTCTCATCCTCTGAGTTTACGATCTCTGAGAACCCGACTTCCCAGGCCATTCCTCTAGCCTCTGAGAGGCAGACTATCATTGATGTTGACAGTGTGAATGGCTTTTCTGGTAACGTGAACCTTGTGGCAACTCCTTCCTCTACAGCTGTCGCTTGCTGGTTCACTTACACATTGACTAACACAGCGACCGTGTACGTCCCATCCGGTGGTTCAGCATACCAGTACCCAACGTGCGGCGCTTACGGTCCCGCGGGCTCTTACACAGTTACGATATCAGGGACCAGCGGATCGCTGAGCTATTCGATCATTCTACCAGTCACCGTGATGGACTTCAGCATCTCCGCGTCCTCTGTCTCATTCACTGCCGGTTCATCCGGGAATAGCACCGTCAGTCTGACCAGCCTCTCCGGCCTGTCCGGGCCTGTGAGCCTCTCGGTAGTAGCACCATCTGGACTCACTGCGTCATGCCCCTCAAGCGTCGCCCTGTCCGCCGGCGGCACATCGACAGCTTCATGCACATTCGCCGCGACAGCTCCAGGAACCTACTCCGCGACCATCACGGGAACGTTCGTCTGTAGCGGCTGTTACTATGACGGAACAGACTCACATTCCACAACAGCAACTGTGACAGTGACGAGCACTGATCCGCCTGTCAGTAGCAATGTGACCTTTCTCGGGATTACCGTGACAACGAGTGGTAGCCTGACAATCAACTCAGGAGCCGTTTCAGGAACCGTCTCTGTCATGGCCACGAACAGCAGCAGCGGCACAGTACTGTTCTCGAAGACCTACACCATTACAAACGTTCAGGTTGCCAACAATCATGCTAGGTTCCTGTTGAATGTGGCTGCGGGCCAGTATCCTCTCTCGGCAGACGTAACACTCAGTCTTACCAGTGGCGTCTGGTCTGCTTCAGTCATGGTAACTCGACAAATCGCCATTACCGGGGCTGGCACTGTGGGCATCGTCGACTTCTCCATAGTAGCCCTCGCCTACGGGTCCTCACTTGGCACTACTAGATACAACTCTGCCGCCGACTTTACTGGCAGTGGAACGATAGGAATCGTCGATGTAGGCATAGCGGCGCTCTACTACGGAGCAAAAGTGTTCTACTAGCAGTTATGTTCGGGGGCGACTCATGAACAAGAGAGTCTCTGGCTGGCTCGCGGCGTTGATCATGGGAGTTAGCATAGCTGGTTTCACCACCTCGATGCCAATAGCCTATGCTAGAGGCGACAACTTGATGCTAGATGGCACGAGCTCTATCTCTCAGAATAAAAATTGTCAGATTTCGACTCCGACGCTCTCCTGCGCAGCTGCCATTGGTCTGAATACCACACGCGCGAACGATGTTGTGATTCTCGCCATGTTTGCTGATGGAATGTCGGCGTCGCAGATAATCGACAAATCAGGGCTCAATTTCACGGCTCGCTTCGAATCGGCAGGCAGTCAGATCGCTGAATACTACGCGATCGCCCCGTCAGTTATGATCAACGATAATACGACTGTGGTCTTCTCTGCCGCGCGCCACGCATTGACGTTTGCGGTAACCTTTGCCGTTGCGGGCGCGAATCCAAGCCGTGTCTTCGACCCTTCAACAAGTCTACCTGCAAACACCGTCTGCCCTACTCCCCCGATACTTCCCGCATGCAGCCTAAACATCCCAACCAAGCTAGCGGATGAATTTGTGTTCGCAATCACTGCCATAGGCGACAGCCCCCGCTGCGTAACAGGATTTGCTAACCTCTTCAGTAATGGTTGGCTAGAGGTAGACTACACTGTGCCGACAGCGAGAGGCACCATAACATTCTCTTGCAGTCGAATAGATGGAACCGAGCCCGTAGCAATTGTTGCGGACGCAATATTTCCTCATCCGTCCAACTCGTTGTCAACAAGCTAGCTCCTTCAATCGTCACCAGCGACTTTTCCCATCAGGAAGCCGGCCACCTCAAGCAGATAGGATATTTGACTGGCGAAACTCCGAGATGCGTCGTTTGGTTTCGCATCGCTCTCCTTGAGATAAGTAAGGCATTCTTCTCAACTTCTCCACCTTGCAGAAGAATCCCGATTTCTACGCCCGGTTGCTGCAAGTCTGGTGCTGGACGTGCAGCAGGGCCACGACGCATGAGATAACCTTCCGGTGGGGCGGAAGATGCTTTCTCTGCAGAGAGTGCGGAAACATCGTCGTAGAAAGCTGTGATCAGAATAGACTTCTTAGTGTCCAAGCCGGGCCCGGGTGCGGCCGGCTAGGAAACCTCGCTTCCACGAGCCGAGGGAATTTCCGAAAATCTAAGCTTCTACTAAATAACTCGCCAAAGACGAGGCCTACGGGACAACGATGGGCTTCGTAAGAAGGCAGTTGTCGATATTTGCTCCGTTGAACATCAACCGCCGCGGCCTCTCCTTTCTAGGAACGCTTGCTTTCATGACGGCCTTCTTTGGAGCCCGAGTTTTCGCAGTTCTGAACCCAACCGTAGTCGTCGCGCAAGGGAGTATCCACTTTCACCATTTCTGGTACGGACTCGGAATGATTACCCTTGCAGGCTGGCTCGGCATAGCCTTCAACAGGCCAAGACTACTCAGAACATACGCGATAGTCTTCGGCCTCGGCGCGGGCCTCATCGGAGACGAAGTGGGACTACTCTTGACATTCGGCGATTATCAGTCGAGTCTAACTACGGATTTCTTCGTCGGGGTGATAGGCTTCATCATTCTCGCAAGCACCCTCGTCAGGTACAGGAAAATTGTGATGAAGGACGTGACGCATACGAGTTGGAATGAACGGTTCATCTACATTGGAATAAATCTAGCCGGACTATCAGCAATCTTCTTTGCAGTAAACAGCATCACACCGGGTCTGGTACTGGCAGCGATCGGAATAATTCTGATCATTGCAGCATTCGAAGCGGCGAGAGCAGGCATCGCTGCCGGAATGATCTCTGGAAGTATCGCAGCTTTCGGGAATTTTCTACTTGCTCAGAACTACGACATTATCGGAACGACTTTCGAAGGGACCCCGTTAGCGCCCACAAGCGCGATTGAAAGTCTGGCAGCTACCACAATTTACGTTCTAGCCGTAGACGTGTTTCTTTCTGGAGTCATCGGCGGCGCTATTCTCGGACTAGTCTTCGCGAGAGTACATGACCGATACATGAAAGGGCGCAGCCTTCGAACTCGCGGAATCATATTCGGCTTGATCCTCTGGATACTGCTCAGCCTATCCAGTTTCGGCTCCGAGTTTGGCCTCCTATACGACACCATCTCAGTAATAATCGGACTAGTAGCCTACCTGACCTATGGAATACTACTGGCCCGATTCTTTCCAAGATTCAAACGAAACATACTCGACCCTACAAAAGAGTCCGATAGGCAACGGACGAGCCCTGCAGGAATAATGTGAGAAAGTCCTCTCGGGTTTACAATTCGAGATTTGGTTGGGATGCTATAATCAGATCTTGCTCTGAACGGACCCGATCACGGGCACGATCTCTCGCCCGACTACTCCTGCTGCTATGGCTTCTATCCCAACGAAGAGCAGTCCGATGGACAATAGAAAGATCAACGTACCAATCCCCAATGCAGGAAAGGCTAGAAAGATGACGGCGAGAATGATGCTCAATACTCCAACGATTCCCGAGCTCGCTCTCAATCTCGTAGGGAACATCTTACCTGCTCCTGCCATCGTCAGGGCCGCGATCCCACGAACAAACAGGGCAAAATAGAGAAAAATGACCAGGGTCGCCACGGCAACGCCAGGCGAAGCGAGTACGATCACGGAAAGAACAAACGCCAGTACTCCGAAGACGATGTCAGCAATGCGTAGCCATCCGGGCAGGAAGGTGCCCATTGCCCCTAGGACAATATCTCGTGACCCCAGAAAAATCAGACCCGCCGCGAGTATAGCCACCAGCGTGAAGAATGCCAAACCCGGATATGCTATGACCAATAATCCTACAAGTAGTGACACTAGTCCTAGAACAATTTCTGCTGTTCGCACCCATCTGGGCATTTTTTCGATACAGACCAAAATAAATCGGTTCTAGCGCTCTTCCGGTGCGCACTTAACGGTATGCTACGATTTTTCGGAAAAATCCGTGTATTCCTCTCGGTCAGCCCCGCCTGCCCGAGTTAATACCGAATCAGAACGCGTCAGATCGGGGAGCAGAGTGATGCCCATTTCTTACTCCTGGACCCGGAATGCGCTCCTAGAGAGTTAAAGCAAGTTAGCACAATCAATCCTTTGAGCTCTGGGCAGAGGGAGAGATGCAGACGAACTTCAGTTCCGAAATAGTCGACTCGTCCCCCACAACACAACGCCCGCGGCCCCGAATCGAGTCCCTCACTGATCTCGTCTTCGGCCTGGCTCTATCAATAGGCGCCATCATTCTAATCAGCAAACAGCCTGCAAACCCAGTAGACCTCTACCGGGCTATCGCCGGGTTCGGTTTCAGCTTCCTGATCCTAATCCAAATCTGGTTCCGCTTCACCGAAGTAATGTCCGTCCTGCCCGTTCAGACGACTTGGACTCGTGTCCTCAACACAATCCTCCTCTTCCTCGTCGCTCTCGAACCTTACCTGTTCAACATTCTGCCATTCTTTCTCAGTCCTCCACAAACTTTTACCGAGCTCTACGATGTTACATCCTCCATCTACGCCCTGGATATAGGCGCCATCTATGGAATCCTAGCTCTGTTTACCCACATTCTCACATCTGAGGAAAGGAAGCTAGTGGCTCCTGATCTTGTGAGAAAATACAAGCTTAGTCGTAACCTTGAGATTGTCGTCGCAATCATTTTTCTGTTATCTGCTATTCCGCAAGTTTGGGTCCTAAACGTTCGTTACACCATCTGGGCATCAACATTCTTCGTTTATCGTGGCGGAAGTTTGGTGAGAGGACTGCGGAAACTTCGGAAACGGCGCCACAGTCGCTAAACTTTGACCATCTTCAAGGGCAGATCTTACTGGCTCATCTTCGTCGATTGTAACTGTTCAATATGCCAACAAGTAAGAAACCCGATCCCACTTCGACACACACTGAAGTCCTTAGGGAGATTGTCAAACTCAGACGCAAATACTGTGGCGCGTTGAATCTCGAGACGAGCCAGAACTGCTCGAATCGCGGAGCTCATCTCTGACAACTTCGGTCCCGATACTTGACACTGAAATGTGAATACTGAGAAAACGACTGAATTTACGGACTGCACGTGACGATTCCGGAGGAACTTATTCTCCGGAAATTGGAAGGATGCGTACCGCAAGTTAGAAAGTGAGAGAAATACGGTAATTTTGGGCAAACAATCCCAGAATAGTTATCAGTTTTGAAAACATCCGCAGAATACAATAGATTTATATTTAAAAGTCAGCTTATATGTGATACGGTGAATTCGGGACGCGAGCTAAGCCCAAAAAGAAGAGTAAGAAGTAGAATCCGACGGATTATCTAGTTTCTACTTCGAAATTCCCGAGTTTCTTTTCTTTCATACGAGATGGATGCAGAACCGTGTTCGGGGGAACGCGGCTCTAAGCTCCTCTGTAATCCAATAGCGCCAGAATGAACATGGCGTGAGACCAAGCGAGAGGCGATGCGGATATCGGCTCTCCATTGTCCTTGTGAACCTGCTCAGCAAAGAGTTGCAATTCGTCAACGTGTTTCACGCACCACTCGATAAGGGTCTTCGCCTTCTCATAATTTCCCTGCTGGCAACGGTAGAGCGCCATCCAGAGGGTTGTTATGAACCATGGATTTCCCCCGTGGTACGTGTCGCCCGGGTACCGCCCGATCCCCTCGGAAGCATACGTGAATGCGTTCTCGATCTGTCGAGAACTACTGAGGATTCGTGGATCGTCCGGTTCAAGAACTCTGAACGGATATGTGAGGCCGAGGATTGCTGTGTCTATGGAAGAGTCATGGGGTTTGACTGATTTCAAGAATCGGCCGCTCTGCTCGTCCCACAAGTGTTTAACGATTGCAGTCTGCA
>WNGH01010204.1_pt1 | contig 15685 bp, 23 predicted proteins | sample 5400631 | NCBI WGS metagenome assembly WNGH01 (sample SAMN13153373, study PRJNA577476) | soil metagenome | isolation source: 115 cm soil or saprolite under Garry oak tree replicate 1 | place: USA:California | collected 2016-06-15
AGTTGGAGCGCAGCACGCGCACGGAAGATCGAAGACAGTGTGGCGAGGAGTGTCGTGAGAGAAATGAGCATCGGCGAGAATTATGACAGAAGTATAATTCCCGTCCGCTCAGACATTTCGAGATTTTCGAGAGGCACAGTAGAAAAATCATATTCGGGCCATTCGCCCGATGGATAGGAAATGGCGTGGACGATGTCTTGCACCGCATTTGGGTGTGTTTCATCGCCATGGGGACTCGGAAAGAGTTCATCTGTTGTAGGCGAAAAGAAGAGCCTTTCCCCGAAGGACCGGAACCGATTATTATGTGTCTGGACACTGTCTTGACAGACTGGGCAGCCTAATCTATCCTTATTGTGAAGGTGGGTTTGTGAGGAGGCCCGTATGTCCGTGAGAGCTGTCGCCTTGAAAGAGGAGGGTACGCACCCGCCTTCAGAAGGCGTCCTCGCTCGCTTCGCCGAGGTACGACCTATCCGGTCCTTAAAAGATCTTGAGAAGGTGAAGGAAGAACGGCCGGATATCGTTCTGATGGATTTTCGGATGCCCCACGTCGAGGGGAAAGAAGCGGTCGAAGTGCTTCGCCAATCCCGCCCGGCGCCGGTGCTTGTGCTCTTCGATTCCAAAATGCAACCGGCTATCCTGCTCAAACACTTGAACAGCCTAGGCACACTCAAGGCGACTCGCCATGGTCGGTCGCCGAGTCTCTCTCAGATCGTTCGACTGTTGGGAGTGTCGCAAGAGGTCCTCAGCCGAATCTTGAATGTTTCCGCCCGGACCGCGCATCGTTGGCTCAAGGGAACACGCCCCCGGCGGACTCGAGAACTGGACAGGCTTCTTGAGATTGTCGCCCTGCTTGAACAAACCCTCCCCAACGATGAAGCCATTCGGAGCTACTTGTACCACGCCAACCCCATCCTCCAGGGTGAGAAGCCTATCGACCTGCTGATTCGAGGGGAGTTTGACCGCGTGGCAGCGGATCTACAGGCGGTTCAAGAGGGAGTCTACGTCTAATTGGCCCTTCCCCTGGACCTTCCTCGGTCTTCCCTTTCCGCAGTTGTCTTGCGAGTTGTTCGTGAAGGCTTAGACCCGTTGGCGACAACAGGAAGCTTGAGGGCCGGCGGCCGCTTCAATTCGCCGAGTCAATTCGGCGCGCTCTACACCTCACTTGAGGCAGACACCGCAGCCAAAGAAGTGGCGAGAGGTCTGAGACAGCGAGGGATTGATCCCGACCAATTCCCGGAACGTGCGTGGTGGGTTTACGAGCTGGAAGTGAAGCTACAATCCGTTCTCGATCTCACGGACGTGGAGGTTCTTCAGAAAATTGGAATTTCAGAGAGTTCACTAACCAGTAGCGAAATAAACGCACCGAGGGAGATCGCTGCCGAAGCTAGAGAACAGGGCTACGAGGCGTTGCTGGTCCCGTCCGCCGCCGTTTCCGGCTCCAAAAACTTGGTTATTTTCCTGGATAAGGTGTCGGCGCGCCCGAATGTACTCAGTTCCAAGCCAGTGAGCCTCAGTGAAAAAACTACCTAAACAGCGGGAGAAATCGGCGACGCATTTTGTGCGGGAAACAGACACGTTAGCCGCAAGTGATAGTGATGTATCCTCGTTCTGCCGATCCGCCCTTTGATTTCAGACGTTTCTGCCAATTGCAAAGTGCGTCTTCCATCGCTTCGACGTGTACGCCGAGATGCTTTCTAAAACGCCTGATCGTGTCCTCCACTTCCACGGTAAATTGTCCACTTCGCTTTCCCGTGACCATTTGGAGCGCTCCCGTCCCCGGGCCCGTTCCTTCAGCTAAATAGCAATGTGGCGGCGAGATTTGCATAATTCCGAGGTTACCGACGAGGCAGAGAAAGTCGAATCTGCCGGTCCTACCAAAACGAGCCACGGAGATTTCCTTATATGCGTTATCGAACGCAATTTCAGGAGTTCTTCCCTTTGTAACGGCGCACAGTGCTTCATACGGACTACTGGCAGTCTGCCTCACCCACTCGACGAAGGACCGGATTACTGCCGGCGTGCCAATCGGGCTATCGGGATTGTTGGTTTCGTATTTTCGATGGTTGCCGAACTTCAGGCGTTGAATTTTCTTGCGATTTGCGTGCATCCAGTCCTCAACTGCGCCGGGGCGCCGATAAATGGTTTTCCAGTCCCAACGACCCTTGCCGAATTTCCCATAGAACAGCCGCACCGTATCTCGGATTCGCGGTGATCTTGGGTCCCACCCGAAGTGGGTGAAAAGGAAGGCGAGCCATATTGATTCATCGCGATCACCCGCATTGAAGGCTTCGACGACTGCCCTGAGCGGGTGGAAGTTTTTCCGAGACGGGTCTGTGGAGCCACCGAATTTCTGCATTGAGAAGGCACGGAGCTTCTTTTCTGACTCGAAGAGCTTTTCGGCGAATCGCGCCTGTGATTCTCTCGTACCAAGACCGGGCAGCTTGTGCGATGCGTGGAACTTGGCAATTCGCGTCTTCAGTTCGTCAGCTGAGTTGATGCGCATGGCCTTCGTTTTTCTGCCGGCCCACCCTTTGGTCAGAATTCTAGCCAGTCAGCCTATTTCTCTCAAACCCAAGACCTGAATCGGAGCAGCTCTCCCAGTCCGGATGCACAGACAGCAACCCGGGGAGGAGGTGTGGTGTCGATGCGTTGTCCATATTGCGGCGAGAGGCGATCGGAAGTACTCAAAACGGTTTACCGCGGCCACAATTCGTATCGCCACCGGCGATGCGTTTATTGCGGGTCGCGGTTTAGTACCCAAGAAAGGCCAGTACGCTGGAGCCGTGTCGAGCGAAGGTGGCCTGGGCCGCGCCCGTCGCGGAACGGATGGAAGAAGCACCGAGTTTCTGCGTTGCGTGGAAAGTGCGAGGTGGCATCCTGTGGAGTGGATTTCAAACAGGCTGGCGTTCGACGCCATGTGGACCACATCGTGCCGGCTCGGCTCATCCGACGATTAAGCGCTGGCAATCCAGACCGTCGTGAAAACCTTCAGTGCATCTGTAGGACCTGCCATGGGTACAAGCTCCAGGCCGATCACAAGCTGTGCTTGGGCGATAAGCTAGGCTGCCTGGCGATTCTTCGCACATACAATTTTGATCTTGTGCGAGTCGAGCGGGCGCTGGCTTTATACGGGTTATAGTTTGGCTGAGAAATTAGGGCTCAGATTCAAGCTCGTCCCTGTTCTGGCGAATCGCAATCCACTGCTTCACATCCTCCAGCTCAACCTGCTCCATCCGGGAATTCTCCGGGTGTCGTGCAATTGCGTGGCGCAACTTGGCAGCCAAGTCCTCCAGTTCTCCGAGACTCATCTTGTTTAGGGCAGCCATAGCCCTAAATTCTAATCTGAAAAAGGCACGCTTGTTTCTTCAATCGCGGAAGAACGAAAGGTCTTTATTGTAAATTCTTGCAAGTTGTTGAAGCTCTACGAAATCCACGCGCCTCTCGCCGAGTTCACATTTTGAAATGAACGAATGAGCTTTCCCCAGCCGCTGCGCGACATCGACCTGAGTCAGTCCGGCCTGCTTGCGAGCTTCAATCAATCGGCTGAGAAAATTCTTGTAGGCGTTCTGGTAGGCTTTGTCTCGGGCATTCACCCCCAATGTATATTGAATCGTTGACGAATTCCCCAAAATTGGGAATCATCCCAAATCGCTGGATTAGCCTTTGCACCGAACCTCCAACGGCGGGCTAAGCATCGGAGTGACAAAGGGTTCTGCCGTGGCTGATTGCGAGATTGAGTCTCGGGCACCGATAATCGGGCCACAGGCTGGTAGTACTAAAGTTACTATAGAATCAATAATTGTCATGCAACCTCCCCTCGTCTCAAGTCGTCTATCTCTTCAAGAGGGTACTCGTGCCCTCAAAGCGAGAATCGAACCCCAGTCCCCCGATCTTGCTCAACTCGGTCGATCGCTTGGGCCGACCGATCGATCCCGCCGTGCTGTCTGTCGCACAGGAGATCGCCCAACAAGCGGTTTCCTACGCCGAGAAACTCCTCGGCGATCCCGCCGTCGGTTTGAATCTTTTCGAGGAGGCTGCCGCGGCAGTCTCCCAAGCCGTCAAGAACCGGAAACAGTCTACGCAGCCACCGATCCGAGATCTCCGTGCTTACCTATTGCACAGCTTCAGGCGCCGCATCACACAGGAGAGGCGCAAGCAAGTTTCCTGGAGGAACGAAAGTGAATGGATCGAGGAACGGCATCGAACAACGCATGAAATTACAAGTCTCGAAATGGACCTGCTTGTGGATGAAGTGATGGCCGCGTGGGATAAAGTGACGCAAGAAATCATCTTGCGTCGTCTCGAGGGCTTTTCGTGGGGTGAGATCGGCGAACGCTACGGGATCTCAGCGCACGTCGCACGAATGCGGTATAGCAAAGCTTTGCAACGGGCGCGAAAGATATTTAAAACGCGCGGCATAGGAGGATAAGGGGGCAAATACCTTGCCGTTTCCTAGCAAGAGACGCAAGAAGGCGTTTGATACATTCGAAAGGAAGTTCCTTCGCATTCTAAAACGACATCTGTCGCGCGATTTTCCGAATCCGAAAAGAATTGGCTGTCCCCCGAAGCAGAAACTGGATCTCCTCGGGTCGCAGCCCGCGCGCGTTGAGGAGTGGGTCGTGAAGCACCTCTTGTGTTGCTCGCCTTGCTATGTCACGTACAGCAGGATTCTGCGGAAGCAAAAGATAAGAGGTGCTATCCCTAAGCCTAGGGGTAGAGAGCGAACAGCTGCAGCGGGAGAATAGTGAATATTTTGCAGAGGGCCGATACAATCTCTCCACAGTTTTTGGCCAGTTCAGACCCATAAGGTTCCATCCGACCGCCTCCCGAATAAAATCGCGCAATCCCCGAAAAAATCGGAGACAAATTTCCCCCCAAGCCCCTCTATATAGGTGAAAGCTCGTAATGAATTGTCCGCGCTAGCTCCGACCGGATCCCAGCCCCGCTCGAAAGTTAAGGCACGAACAGTTCGGGTTCTCAATTCGTACTAACGGGGCGGATAGGTGTCCCCGGTGACGATTTGCCAGCCCAGAACCGAGGCACGTTTTCAGTTGGGGGAGGGACGGAGGGATCAAGTATAGAAACATGGGCAACGGGCGGGAAGCGATGAATGTGAGCAGTCGTTGAGAGAATCCCCGCTCGTATCACATTTTGTTTTGCCGACAGGATAGTGGTTGACCGTCCCCGGTTACCAGCTCGGCATGCCAAAGAGGAATCAGACGGGTAAGGCTATCGTCTACGGGATGCCCTGCCGCAAGGATTTTGTTCTATGCGGGACCGTCGACGCAGCGAAAATGAGTGGGATTCCTATCGGTTCTTCAGTCCAGAACAAGTCGATAAGATCTTGTCAGAAGGCGCAAGGCGCGGCCGGATCAGTTCTCATGCAGCAATCGAAAGAATTCTGAAGTTAGAGCCCGGAGTTGAACGAGCGGAACTCTGGCAACGCATACGCCAGCTCAAATTTCCCTCGAACGGTACACCCTACCGCAAGAGCGCCTGGGGCACGGAAGACGATCAGATTCTGTCTCGCGGGTACGAAAAAGGTTGGTCAGGAAAGCAGGAGGCAGTCCGCGAGCTCCTAAGGCGCCATCCTGACTGGCGGCCGCATATAATCTGGAAACGCGCCGCGAAGCTCCGTCTGTCTCACAATATCTCTAAGCGTGGGCAGGACCGTTCTCACTCAGCCTGGTCAGAGCATGACAACCAAACCCTTCTAAACCTCGCTGGCTACAAGAGTCCGCGGGCGATCGCGAGGATGCTGCATCGGTCCGAAGCTGCGGTGCGCTGTCATCTCATGCTTCTTGGCAAGAGCAGCCGTGTTCACTTAGAAGGCTTTTCGCGCCAAGGACTCGCAACGGACTTGCACTTAGGAAAGAACACCGTCCAGCGGTTGATCGTGGAAGGGCTGCTTGAGGTTCGGGATCCGCGCATCACACGAGAATCGCTCGACCGTTTGTATGAGTCCGGCTGTTTACGCCCGGCGCAACTGGGTCAACCGCCGGCATCGGCCTCCATTAGACCAGATAGGAATCGTGAAGGCGGTGTCTCGACGCCCGGCAATCCATCTGCCGCAACCAAACTGTCTACCCCATCAGGGAAAACCTCGCGGGCCCAGCGGGTGTGGGCGGAAACCGCTAATTCGTTAGGTGCGCCCGTCGAGACGATCAAAAGGCTCATTGCAAATCGTGTCTTGAGACTATACGACCCCACGATCACCGAGAAATCTCTCAGAGATTTCTGCCGGCATCACGGTTCGCTAATTAATTATGACTTTCTGAACCGCGAGACCAGAGAATGGCTTCAGAATTCGATGGGTTTCGTTCGGGCCTCGGGCGAATCTGCCTCACGACGCCTCATATCCCTACGCAAGCACGCCCGCATCGTCAGACAGTGCACAAAAGGCCATACGATCCGCGGCAATGCATTCTTCAGTCATATCAGAAAGTGTGAGCCGAAGGTTTCGGAGAGCTCCCAAAACAAGAGCCTGGTGGACCGCCTAGTTTGACAGAGCGCGCCGCGGCCCGCTCCCACTCGCGGAGAGAAGGGTAAGGAAGCGAGTGACTTACAATCCACTCCTTTGTCCAACGTGCGGCAAACGCGTGCGTTCTCACGTGCCACGGGTGACAACGCGCTTGCTCAAGAAGACTGTCAGCCCAACCCGCCTCTCTTGCCTGCGATAAGAAATGCTCCTTACCCCAATTGCAGATTCTCTGCCAAGTGCTCGATCTTGGCTGAGGGGGAGCCTCAGCGGCTGAGGGCCTGTTGAACCTGGAAACTTCGGGGTACTTGCGTCTTAGGTCAGTTAGTACGTGGGAAGGCATGTTGAGATCCACGCTGAACAGCGGACGAAGCCATAGCACGAGGGCCTCCCAAATTCCATCGCCAAGCGCCACCATCGCTCGAAGCTGGGAAGCGAAGCCGGGCGCTTTCGATTCCACTCTTTTTCACAGTACTCCCAATATGCCCAAGCTCCTCGGGAGAGAGGATGGCGAACTCCATAGAAGATCAGCGCATCAAGCCAGCCTTGCTGCTTTGCATAGCCGAATCTTTGAGTGTGAACCCATTCGAGCAGGCGAAGGGCTAGGGGTTCGGGGTGTTGCGACCGCGCGCTGCCCCCTAGGAAACCTGGACAGCGCTTTTTGACAGCCGCCAATACCGAGGAAGGTGCGTGGCCCTCCGTCCCACTGACAGCCTCGCTCCAGAGCGCCAGAGCTTGCCAGCGGGGATACTCCTCGTAAGCCCTGCGAAATCTGCTCCACGGGACGCGCAACAGTTGGTTATTTGCCTGGCGTCTGGCGATGGCTTGGACTTTCAATTCAACGCTAGAGAAGCGTGGCGCCTTCATCCCGTTCTTCATACGTGGCACGTAGGCAGTTCCCGAAAAACCGCTCCTGAGAGATCCGGCTGAGCCGAGACTACCGAGAACCAGAGCATGCTTCAAGCGGCACTCCAGTGGAAAAGTTAGCTATGAAATCCCGTCTTGGCGAAATATTTTTGCTCCGCCGGCAAGAGGCTAACCACATGAAGCGCCGGCGGGAGAATCGTGCCGCCGGTCCTAAACAGATCGCTCAACTGACTGAAAGGTAGCGATGAAAGGTCGGATCGGCGAAATTTCTTAGCCCCTCCGCAGACGGATTCGCCTTACACGAGGTTCAGCGCACCGCTCGAAAGGTAGCGATGAAAGGTGGGATTGGTCAAAAAAGTTTTGGGCGAGCGCGCATCTCCCACCCAAAGAACTTTTGGAGCTCTTCGCAATATCCTTATCGCTCTTCACGCCAACGACTTGGCGCCTCGGTGTGAATCCATCCACCATTCCGATCGACTCAGATTTGGAATCGCAAAGGCGCTTCCCGCCATGAACGGCGCAGAGAGATAAGCCTGGCGCTTAAGTGCGAACCGGATTGACCTGGCGTATGTTGCGACCGCATTTCAGAGGTGGAATCTGTGTTCGCGTCGGTCAGAGAACTCGCCAAGGGGCTGCGCGATGCGCAGTACGTGATCGATCCTGTAACTCTTGAGGTCGTCTATCTCGCGGCCCGAATGCGGAAGCCGCTGCTAGTGGAAGGCCCACCGGGATGCGGAAAAACAGAGTTGGCGTATGCGGTCGCAGCCGCGGCAGATACCGTGGTGGAGCGTCTGCAATGCTACGAAGGCATCACCGAAGAGAAAGCCATCGGCAAGTTCGATGAAGCCTTGCAGAAACTCTTCCTTGAGACGCAGAAGGAAGCCCTCGGCCAGGATTGGGATGGAATCCGAAAACAGCTGCACTCTCTCGATTTTTTCGTAGAGGGTCCGCTGTTGCGCGCGCTTCGGCACAACTCAACGCCGTGTGTACTGTTGGTCGATGAGCTCGATAAGGTAGACCACGCATTTGAAGCATTGCTCCTCGAAATGCTGAGCGCGTGGCAGATCACAGTTCCGAAGCTGGGAACAGTCAAGGCTGCAACCATCCCTTTCGTCGTGTTGAGCTCGAACGAGGAGCGGCGCCTAGGCGACCCGTTGCGCCGACGATGTCTGTATCTGCGGTTCGAGTATCCGACGGTCGAACGGGAGATCGAAATTCTAACTACGCGTAGTGCCAATCAAGAAGCACCGTTACTCGGTCAGATGGCGGGCCTGGCACACGCACTTCGCGGCTGGAACATGGAAAAGCCCCCTTCCATTGCCGAAATGCTCGATCTGGCCCAGGCCCTGCAGATTCTTGGGCTGAAAGAGATCGCGCCAGAACAGAGAGATGTTCTTTTGCCGCTGCTGGCAAAGACAGAGGGAGACCGAGGGAGACTTCTGCTCCGCGAGGGTTTCGAGGGTCTGATCGTGGATTCCAAGATCTACAGAGAAAAGTTGGATCCGGCGAGGATTGCAGCTTGCGCCGCAGCTTGAAAATCCGATTGACGGCCGCGCTTTCGAGAGCGCTTGTTTTCTCGATCGTGGTCACTGCGCCTGCAGTGCGTGCTGCTGAACCGGCAGGCGAGCGCGAATTCTCAGCCCGGTGTGCGGCCTTTTACGCATCGTCTTACCAAATCCCCGTAGAACTGGTGGACGCCATCATCCAGGTGGAGTCGGCTTGGAATCCTCGTGCAGTTTCGGCCAAGGGTGCGGCGGGATTGATGCAGCTCATGCCCGCGACTGCAATCCGATTCGGCGTGCGAAACCGATTCGACATCGAAGAAAACATTCGGGGTGGAGTTGCCTACCTAGCTTGGTTGATCCAATTGTTCAATGGTGACCTACGGCTAGCCGTCGCGGCCTATCAAGTGGGTGAATCTCAGATCCTTTCGCGGGGACTAGCATACTCCTCTCCGGAGGTTTTTCAGTACGTCAGCCGAGTGGCGCAACTGTATCGCGCGAGGCGCCAGGAGACTGCGCTGAGGATCGCTGTACCCACTAATGTAACGGCACGATGGAGTGAACGATGAGAGTGTTCGGCAGGCTTTTGCTCTTGTGTTTTGTTTGGGGGACTCCTGGCGCGTTTGGGCAGGTGACCAAAGTGGAACCACAGATCGTTACCGAGACCAGTTTGGAAGGAAAAGTTGCAGTGGTCGAAGTGGCGCCAAGATTTGTCACTACAGTTCGTTTGCCAGAACCTGTCAACTCTGTGGTCGTTGGAGACCCGTCCCAATTCCAGGCGGAGCACTCGGAGCGGGAGCCAAGACTCATCTTCGTCAAGGCAATATCCACGAAGCCAGCAGAGACGAACCTGTTGATCTCAATGACGAATGGACACCAGGTCAGTTTGTTGCTGGTCAATCGGGGAGAAAGCCCGTCGGGAAACCGAAACCGCGTGGATTTCTTAGTCAGGTATGAGGCAGCGGGTAGATTCTTCGTTGCACCCACCGGTTTTCCTTTCGCACTCATCGGAGAAACCGTTCCTCTAGCCCAAACTCCGCAGGTCTCAACGGATGCGTCGGGGAAGCCTTACAAACTCGGAACGGGCCCAAGCCTAGCGTCCTTCCCCGCAGCAGATCCTCCGGCAACACAGGCACCACACGCTGATGTCCAGAATGAGGGCCTCGATAAGCTTCTCGAACAGCAAGAAAACGCACCGTTGCCGGTGCTTTACGGAGAGCACATCACTGAAGAATCCCTCTCGGGAGATCGGGTGCGCGCGGGCGTCAGCCGTGTGATCGACGGCGGGCAACAAGTAGTTGTTCTGTTCTCAGTTGTGAATCCGACTAAGCACGCGATTTTGTTGATGCCACCACAAGTTCAACTTGGCGGAAGAACGACTTCAGGGAAAGTGATACGGCACAAGAAGTGGTCAACAGCCGAGCAATTACCGGTCGGGGATTTTCGGTTGAGCAAACGCCGCATTGGTCCCGGAGAGCGCGCGGATGGCGTCGTGCTGTTTGAGCGTCCGCCCTACAAGCAATCGAATGAGACGCTTCTGTTGCAAGTGGCCGAATCGGGGGCCGTGGACCGCCCCGCTTTAGCCCCTATTGGATTCGGAATCAGCACTGCCCTGGAGGACAGAAATGGCAGAGGAAAATGAGAAGCAACCCAGTGTAGTAGATCAGGGTGCCTTAGAAGAAACGCAGGCCGAGGAGTCAGATGTTTCAACTCGGCCAGGCTGGCGTGAAATCTTTCGTCAAGCGTTTGATAAGGCGAGACGGGAACAGCAGCCTGCGAGCCGGCGGGAGCTAGGGCGCGACAAGAGTCGTTCTCTTTTCCTGCTTGCAGGAGCAGCAATTGCTTTGCTTCTGCTATTTCTCGGCGTGTTTTCGTCCTCGAACACGAAGAAGGCTACGAGTGGAAGACCACCGGGTGCGCCGGATTTGGGACGCAGAGTGACTCCGGGACAGCAACGCAATGGAGAAGCGGGATCGGTGACCCCTCTTCTGAGTGCACAAGGGGGTCAGCCGGATGTTGCGGCCGACCAGGATGTAACTCCGGAAGAGGTGGGCAGAACGGCGCGGCCTAGTCAGTCGGTTCCTGCATCGCAGCCTGCAACCAGCACAAATCCGAGCACTGCGGGACCCTATGCTCTAGGGAGAATCAACTTCTCCGATACTGTGCCACCCCAGGAAGCGATCGCGCCAACCGGCTCATCAATGCGAACAGGGTCAGACGATTTGCGTAAACCTTCATTGGTCTTCGTCCGGAATATTCAAAGTAATGCGGTAAGTCCCAACACGACGCTAACTTCGGGCGCAATGCAAGAAAGCCCGATCGCTGTGAACCTGCCCGCGGGAACGCGCCTAGTCGCTCGGCTCCAATCGGTTGTGAACAGCGCAATCAAAACGCCTGTTGTGGCGGCCATCGAGTACAACTACGAAAGAGACGGGGAAATCGTCGTCCCTGCAGGGGCCCAAGTACTCGGCAATCTCCAACAGGCTGACAGGTCTGGTTATGTGGCGATCCGCTTCGACACAATCCAAATGCCAGACGGATCTACAGAAAAGATCGATGCCACGGCCATGACCTTGACGTTCGGGCCCTTGAAAGGGGTGGTGAACGGGAAGAGAACCGGAACAAACTTCCTTGTGCGAACTTTGACAGGTTTAGGGCAAGCAGCGACGTACCTGGTCGGCTCCAATGGGTTGAACGCACCGTTGTCGGAAAGCGCATTCCTGCGAGATCGGATTGCGACCAACATCGGTATCGCCAGCGACCAAGAATTGAACAGCCTGGCTTTCAATCAAAACATCGTCGTCACTGTTCCAGGAAATACTCGGTTTTACGTTGTGATTGAAAAGGGCGCGACGGTGCGTGAGGAAGAAGCGCGACCAGCCACCACACAGCAGGTAACCAATGCGCGTCCCCCGACTGCAGAGGAACTCCGCCAGTTAATGCAACTCAGACAAGAGCTGAGTGAACTGTATCAGCAGCCGAGCGCGCAAAACACAGCGCAGCAAGTGCCGCAGCAATGAGGGAGGTCGGGAACAAATGGAGCCGAATTGGAAGCCGTTGATCGCCAGACTTGGCGAGAACCGTTGTGCCGGCTTCATGTTTACATTGCCCGCAAACACGATTCCCTGCGAAGAGCGGGCCTTCCGCTAAGACGAATCGAAATTCAACCCGAGGACCTATCTATAAACTAGAACGCGCTTCCCGTTCTCAGGAACCCCCTCTCGGATGCTTGGTGTCTCCTTCTTCATAGGCTAGAGTATGGGCGGGAGAAAGGCGCGTGTTTTCCAGGGGCTATAGCGGCTCTGGTTTGGCCCTCGCGCACCGGCTAGGGTGGCATTTGGGCCGTGGAGTGAAAGGATTTTTCTCCCAACTCAACGATTCCTTCCATAGCGGCTTTCAATCGTCCGCAGCAGATCCACCGGCCTCAAACCGTCCAGCTAACCCCAAAAGGAAGCCCCTTCTTACGCTGCTCTTGATCGCCGTCCCGTTAGCTATCGTAGCGGCGGTTGGCCCGGCACAGTGGTTTCTGAATTGGCCGACGATGTTTGGGGGAGCTTTCTTGCTCGCGGCGCTGTTGCGCGCGCCGCTGTCGGGCATTGACTACGCGGGAAAGAAGATCGTAAAGTTGGTAATCTCGATTTGCCTTCTCTACGGTTTCTGGCTCTTGCTGAATTGGACGCCTCTCTGGAGCTTACTTAAACCCTTCGGCGTCACTCGGAATGGAGCGGGCTTTCGTTTGATCGTGGCCGCTATCCTCGTATGGTGGGCGTCGGTTCTTTGGATCATCTTCTCGCGAGCGAAAGCACAAAAACCAGCGATCGCAAGCGGACCGAACGTGGTGCCTTCGTCACAATCTCAGTATTCCATGCCAAATCGCGCTTCCAGCTCTCCGCAGCAACAAATGCCGATGAACGTGCCGAAAGTGCGTTTTTCGGACATAGGAGGACTCGAAGATGAAAAGCAACAAATCCGAGAACTCGTTGAGAGCCGGATGCAGCCAGGGAGATACAGTAAGTATGGCGTTGTAAGAAATGGGATTCTCCTGTACGGGCCGCCGGGTAGTGGGAAGACATTCCTGGCCGAGGCTACAGCCGGAGAGTTTGGTCTGCCGTTCCGGCGCGTCTTAGCTGGCGATCTGATTAGCATGTGGATGGGTGATACCGAAAAGAGAATTCACGCTGAATTTGAAGACGCGGCAACTCACGCGCCCGTACTGCTGTTTTTCGATGAGGTCGATTCCCTTGTGACTGCCAGACAGCCGCTGGGAGCGGGCGGAGATCCAACCGGTTCCGGCCGGTCATTTAACAGTGCCACCACAAAATTTATGGAAATGATGACGAAATACAGGGACGTACGGGGTTTGGTCCTGATGCTCGCGACTAATAGGATGGAAGGATTGGACGAAGCTGTAATCCGCGACGGACGAATTGACCTCGAGATCCGAGTCGACCTGCCGAACGAGGCGATGCGACTGAAAATTCTGGAAAAGCAACTGGAGAAGAGGCCCTGGCGGCCCTTCGATCTCAAGGAATTTGCCCGTAAGACGGCTGGAACAAGTCCAGCGAAGATACGCACACTGGTGGACAAGGCCGCTACGTTTGCGGCTGCGGAGGGGCGCCGGATTGAAGAACGCGACTTGCGGCAAGCCTTCGAGCAAGCGGGCGGTAAAGATCGGGCAATCGTTGAACCAGTGGAATGGTCCGATCTGGTTCTCGAGGAGGATGTCGAACGTGATGTCAGAACGCTGGTCAGACTTCTAACTGAGCCGGGTCTTGCAGATAAGATGCAAGTTCCAATTCCCAGCGGAGTGCTTCTCGTCGGGCCGACAGGAACAGGCAAGACCACGATTGCTAGGCTTATTGCGACTCAAACGAATCGCAGTTTTTACACGGTCACACCTGCGGACGTTCTAGGAAGGTACACCGGAGACTCCGTAAAGCAAGTTGCGGCGTTGTTTTCTCGGGCAAAGGGACACAGCCCCTCCATGATATTCATCGATGAAATTGACGCCCTGCTGCCCCAGGCAAATGCTTCCTTAGGGCAGCACGACGTTCAAGTAGTTGACCAATTCCTTATGGAAATCAGCAGCTTGCAAGCTGAGAACAGAGTTTTCCTTGTAGGCGCTACGAACCGTCCCGAGGCCATCGATCCCCGCGTGCTCCGAGGCGGTCGCTTCTCGGAGAAAATCAAGGTTGGCCTGCCTGGCCGCTACGGTCGTGAGAGGTTGCTCCGCAAGTACCTGGGGGCAGTTCAAATAGAACCTGGACTAGATGGGGGAGTTCTCTCGGGCCTCATGGAGGGCTTCGCCCCAGCCGATCTGAAGGCCGTTTGTGACGCTGCAAAACGACTGGCATTTATGAGAGCCGATAAGAACCAAGCTCCCCCTCCCCTGAGCCGCGCCGATTTTGAGGGTGCGATCGGTCGTATTCGCGGATAGCCCTGAAATCCTCGTCGTCCTGCGTGGGCTTTTTTTGACTCCCATCACCCAGTCACTGCCCTATCACGCTCACTTTTTTGACAAACGCAACAATTCGTCTTAGGGTGCCCCGCACTTGAGTTGCTTTTCCGCCCCGGTTGTCGATCGAGGGGGAGGCGGCGAAGCAGAAAGGGGACCCGATTCCATGAAGGTAAAGGTGGACGAGGCATTGAGGCGAGCACTGGCCGTGTCCGCTATCTGCCTCGTCCTAGCAAGTCAGTTCGTCTGGGCGCAGAACCTTGGAACCCAGCCGCAAGTAAACGTGGCTGTCCAGGGGCAGACTGCCGCTCAGCCGGAAGGGGCCTTCCTGAATTTCATCAACTGGATTGGCAACGTCATCGCCCCTGTAGGGGCCGGAGGAGCTGTAGTCGGTGCCGTCGTCTCTTGGCTACATGGGCGAGGTGTTGGCCGGTGGCTCGCCGCAGGTGCGGGATTGCTGGCGGTTTCGGGAGTAACCAGGTTGATCGAATTCTGGATTGCCAACGGGACTGCGGGGGTGCCGTAGGAAGGGGCAGCACTCGCGCGCTCACAGCGGACCTGGCGGGCAGCTTGGGAAAGGAGCCAGAACAAACAGGCTGCCTGCCAATTCCGCTCCGTTTGCTATTTCGCGGCTCTGTTTACAAGAGGAGGGAAAGACGCAGCAATGGCCGTACCACAGCTCTTGAATGACATCATCCAGGTCCTATTACAACTTGCTCCTGCAGCCGCCTTCGTTTCACTGGTTCTGGCAGGAATCAGTTTGAGGCGCGAGGGTGGGACAACGTTTCTAGTGGGCGGCAGCTTCACCAAGTGGATGTTTTGGGCGGTCGTATTTGTAACCCTCGGTCCCCTTCTGGGATGGTTCACTTCGTTCGGTGTTGCGGCTCCCGTGCCGGGCGGGGGAATTGGAAGTTCGTGGCTGGCCTCATTTGAGTCAGACGTGTCGAGCTTTGTCACAAACTTTGTCGCTGGGCGGATGGTGACAACGCTCGCGGCGTTTTTTGTTCTGCGGGCAATCCTTGATACAGCTTCGGGCGGACATCCATTGCCGTCCATCCTCGCAGCCATGTTTTTGCTCGGCGCGCAAACCACGTACTCCCTGATCCAGAGCTACAACACAGGGACACAGTTCGCCACCGTAGATGTGCTCGACAGCCTCTGGAATTACTTGGCTGGAACCATCATGCCGATCGCGGCAGGACTCGCAATAGTGGGAGCGATCATCAATTTCACTACCCGCCGGCCGGCCATGCGCCTTGTAGCCGTCGCATTAGCAATGCTGTGCGTTTCAGGGATCTGGAAATTGGTGCTTTCGATGGAGGCGTAGAAACTCCGATGTCGTTCACGAACGGGATTCTGAATCTGACGAACTGGGCAGGAAAC
>WNGH01003579.1_pt1 | contig 15684 bp, 21 predicted proteins | sample 5400631 | NCBI WGS metagenome assembly WNGH01 (sample SAMN13153373, study PRJNA577476) | soil metagenome | isolation source: 115 cm soil or saprolite under Garry oak tree replicate 1 | place: USA:California | collected 2016-06-15
GAGGAACTGTTTGAACGTGACCGGCGACGGAACCTGTACCGGGATGGGATTCCTGCGCAATAGCGTGTGAAGCTGGGGCATGAAACGCGGCCCGAATGGGAATGTGCCGTGAAACCGCTGGCGATGACGAAGCGAACAACTGGGCGAATCCGCAATGGGCGATCAGCCGAACATTTTATTCGTTGATGACGAAGACAGTATCCGGCTGACTCTTCCGCCGCTCTTGCAGTCCTACGGCTTCGAAGTCACTTCCGCCGCAACCGTAGCGGAAGCGTTGGGCCTGATAACGCGGCACAAATTTGATGTCCTTATCTCTGACCTCAATATCGGTCATCCGGGAGATGGCATCAAAGCAGGATTCGCCAACGTCTAACCGAATCCGTAGTTGAAAATTGGTTGCAGGCAGTTAAGAAGGACTCGGAGATCAGTTCCATTCCCGTCCCGGATTCTGCACGCAAGGAGCATGTGCCGCTCCTATTGGAGGTGGCCACGGATGTTGCAGAAGGCAAAGCGTTGACCACTGAGGACAGGAAGACTTATGTGCGACATGGGGCGATTCGTTACAAGCAAGGCTATACGGTTCCACTGCTCATCCGGGAAGCAAGGTTATTGCAAGCTTCCCTCGCAAGCTGCATCCAGCGTAGCTTTACCGAGATCGAGATGAACTATCTCATCCCCGATACGATTCATTTTATGGGCACAATCGATGCTCTACTGGAGGACTCGGCACGTGGATTTATTCAGCAAGCGAACGCGGAAAGAATGTCCGCTCGTCGGCGTAGCAAGAAGAAGGAGTTGCCCGAATCGGATGCCAAAGCGAGCTGAGAGCTGAGGTGCAGATGGGCGTCTGCGAAGTTATTGAAATAAGAAATTCAGCAGATGCGGTTGGCTATTCCTGCCCAGGAGCGGCCAGCAAGGAATGTTCTGATTGCGGGATTCAAGTGTGCGAAGATCATGCCGAACCGTGTGGAACGTGTTTCTCGATTTTCTGCCCGCCCTGCCGTTTCTTACATCGAGCGCAGCACTCGAAGCCCGCGCACGGGGAACGTCGAGAGCGAAAAAGGGCTTAGAACCCCTGACAAAACCTCCATGCGGGAGTTTGGCGAAGCAAGACTCAAGCACTCTCGGCTCTGGTCGATTCTGACATTGATGCCATCCATTCCAAGTTGATGCAGGAAGTATCGCTGTTTTGCGGCGGCAACCTTTGCCGATGATGCAACGCTCGTCTTGCTCTCATACAAGCAGCAGGGGCAGAGCGGACGCGCCGAACTGTCCTAAATCGACAGCTTAAAAACAAAGAGACTTGCTCGCCCGACTGCGGCATCGCTACGAGTACGAGTGGCGGATTTTCCTTATTCTGACCTAACCTGAAGGGTCAAACACCCCGATTCGTGCGCGGCCAATCGATTCGCCAGCGTCCTCCCGGCACTGCCACCCAGAATAGTCGCTTCGGAGGCGTTCCACGCGCATGGTGGTCCAGCGCCGCTGTGCGCTCATAGAATCCGCGAGTGTGCCACGAATCCGGAAATCCGAACCGCTGGAAGTCAAGATGATGGCAAAATTCGTGGCAGAGGGTGCTCACGAACGTGCCGAAGGAAGTGATTTCCTTCCGCACCGCCGTCCGCATCCACACGCGGATCAGCATGGTCTCAGGATTGTAGTCGCCGAAAAGTTCACTCGCCCACTCTTCGCGGACTCGCAGCGGTCGGGCCGCGAGCACGCTGATACCGCATGTTGGTGTTCTGTAGAACTCCGAGGTGGCTGTCAGAAACTCTGTACAAGCTTGGCGGACACCTACATTCGTCCCGGCCTCCATTGCCATTTCGATGGATTTTGCATGCGCGAGCAAGAGCGCGTCCTGTGGCAGGTCGAGCGCCCTGATCCGGTCGCTTTCGAGAAATGCGGCACGGTTCGCCTTGCGCGGTAAAGCTTCGGTCAGCAATGCATCCTCATAGACAAGTCAGGGGATGAGACGGAGCGCCGGATCGCATGGCATTAAACCGCTATCCATCATCATGTGATCAGCGGTTTCCGAGGATTGATGGACAATGGAAACGATCAAACCCCGTACCGCTTCCACAGCCGGAACCACGGATTGTGCGCGTACATCTCGTCGTGCCTTTGGTTTGCGGCGCAGCGGTCGGACAACCGGAGCGGTCTGGTGTCCAGCAGTAAGTAGAGTCGTTCGAGCCACTCGATCTCGGCAATGGCTTTCTCAAGGTTCATCTTGTTCTAAAGTGTTAGATGCGCGGCGAAGAGCAGACTCGCTTCGCGGGCAGCGCGTCCAAGGCAGGGCAGTATAACCTGAGCGCGTTTTGAACGGATGCGTCCAAACAAGTCCCTTCCGCATAGCAGCCAAGAGAAGTCTTTTCCGCTGACTCCCTGATCAGCTCTCCTTGGGGTCAGTAGCGTAACAGAAATGGGGCTCGGAGAAATAGACCGTCAGAATATCTTCTGGTCAGAGATGCTAGTTCATCCGCGAGGGTCGGCGACCCTTCAGTGCCGGTAGGATAGCTTCTTCTTGGCGAATGGAACCGCGTATGCGGCCGCAGGATTGTGCGAAACTGCCATTGAAGCTTTGCGGTAATACTCCACGGCTTTTTGCTTCTCGCTCAATTTCTCGTAGCTCTGGCCAATCATGCACTGGATGAACGGGGCGTTCTGGTTTGCCTGATTCAGTCCTTCAAGCGCCGCTTTGTAATCTCCCGCATAGAAGGCGACGTAGCCCCTCAAGTACGGGAAGAACTGGGCTTGCTCGGGGATAGTGCCTTTGTCGAGGATCGCCTTAGCCGCAGCAACATGCCTTTGCGCTTCTGCTTGGTCGCCTCGCCGAGCCGCGATGCGGGCCTGCGCGTGCTCCCACCGAAAGTTCCACAGGTTTTGCCGGGCGGGTTTGATTTCCGGTTCCTTCAGTCCCGTGTCGTGACCTATCTCGTACCACTTGGACGCGGTATCCGAATCCCCGGAGTCGAGGCAAACGCGAGCCGCCTCGTCCGCAATCTCTCCCTGTTGAAAGAAGTTCTTCACGCTGCCGTAGAAGTCGAATACCTGTTGTTCGTACTCGACGGTTTTCTTGCAATTACCCTCGAAAGCGTATGACATCGCCATCGCCCTTCGCGCTCCTGTTTTGTGCTCAGGCGTGTCCGCCACGTCGATTGCCTTCGCGAAATACTTGCGTGCTTCTTCACCTTTTCCCATGATGTCGAGTACGCTCCCCGCCGCGATGTTGGCCGGAACCGAATCGGGGGAGGTCTGGAGGGTCTGACGGTAGAGAGCCAACGCCTCTTCAGGTTTACCTTCACGCATCAATTGCTGCCCCTGTTTGACGAACTCAGGCTGTTGCTGCTGGGCGGGAGCTTGTGCCAGCACTGGGGTGATGGAAAGCAGGACGACCATGATTCCTGATGCGACGGGGCGGAGGGTCAATTTCATGGAGCAAAATTATACGCGGCGGTAACGCAAGTAGCATCACGGATAGTGCACATTAAATCGAGTACCGCCCTTTCGCCTGCCTGTTCCCGCGCAACGCGGTCAGTAGCCGCCCAAACACAGAGCGGCCCGGTCGCTTACAAACATTTACCTTCCGTGACCGACTCTTTACCCCGTGCAGCACCAAACAGTGTTCCTATCAGAAGAACAATTCAGGAATTTGCTGGAAACGAAATGCACAAGGAGAGCGTAAATATGTATCAGGATTGGGAAGAAGCCTATCGCGCGGCTGTGCTAGAAACGGATCATAATAGGCTGATTGACAAGATCGATTCGGCAACAACAGTGCTTCGGAAATCTTTGCTGGAAGCCAGTTCTCCGCGTGAGCACATCGGCGAGCGGGAACGCATCGAGGATGCATTGCGGACTCTGGATATGATACGCCGGACCGAACTCCAGATTCCGGCTTGATTGCTACTCGGCGCTTCAACCCTGCCTCCGAGCGAACGGCGTAGCTCCCGGAGCAGAAAATGCTGTTCTCAAAATCGTCCAGCAGAGTTGATATATTGCGCCCATGTTGAACGTCTTCATCCAAAATGCCAGACGGAATCGCGGGCATGGCGTTACCTCGATGTTCCGCCACTTGGGAGCACTGGGGCTTTTCTTCCTCGCAATTCTCGATAGCTCTCCACTGCCAACATTTGGCGGCCCCGACATTCTGACGGCAATTTCCGCTGCCAGTCACCGCAATCCGTGGTACGAGTATGCGGCAGTCGCGACAGCAGGGTCGGTGATCGGAGCCCTCCTCACGTTCAGAGTCGCACGAAGGGCCGGATCGGCCTACCTGCACAGCAAGTTCGGAAATAGGAAGCTGGATGCCATTCTCAGCTTTTTTCACAAATGGGGAACCAGTGCTCTCGCCGCCTCTACAGCGGTACCATTTCCATTTCCTACAAGCGTGTTTTTCGGGGCGGCAGGTGCTTCGAACTATGGTCTCGGGAGATTTCTGACAGTCGTGACCATCTGCCGTGCTGCTCGTTATGGAATCATCGCAATTGTCGCCGATCACTATGGCCGACATTTCATACGCGCTCTGCGCCAGCCGAGCCAGTATTGGGGCTTGGTTGCTGCTGTTCGCGGCAGTCATCTTCAGCTTGATCATCGCTGGAATTGCGGTCAATAGACGACTGCCGGCTACAACGAGTGCTTGAGGCTGGCTGCCCGTCCACGTGAAACGCTCATCCGATCTGCCATAATTTCCCCATGTGCGGGCGCTATCGACTTTCGAGGAGAAAGCAGATTCTGGAAGAGCACTTCGATAACATCTCAAGCGAAGAAGACTGGAGTCCGCGCTACAACATTGCCCCGACTCAGTCTGTCCCAGTCATCCGCCAGAATCCGAAGGAGCCCATCCGGGAACTGTCGCTAGTCCGCTGGGGACTTATTCCCTCGTGGGCGAAAGACACGTCCGCTGCTGCCAACATGATCAACGCAAGATCGGAAACAGCGGGCACCAAGCCTGCGTTCCGCGAAGCATTGAAATCCCGTAGGTGCCTGATCCCGGCAGACGGTTTCTATGAGTGGCAGAGGATGTGGAGAGCCAAGCAGCCGTACTGTTTCGAAGTCAATGAAGGGGAGTTGTTCGCGTTCGCAGGAATCTGGGATCGGTGGAAGGACGCCAGTGGCAACACACTAGAGACCTGCTCGATTCTGACCACGATCCCAAATGCTGTGACCGCACCTGTCCACCACCGTATGCCAGTCATTCTTGATTCAAATGCCTACAAACTGTGGCTCGATCTGCAAATGGAGGATGTGAGTGTGGCGTCCGAACTGTAAGCCCTACGATGCGCGGCTGATGCGGTGCTATCCCATAAGCACTCGGATCAATCACGTGGCAAACGGCGACGCAGAATGCTCCGCGCCCGTGGAACTGGCGCAGATTCAGACTCGTCTTTTTTCGTAGGGGGACTATAAGGCTACTCGGAGAGTGCCCTTACTTGGGTCAGCAGGTGAACGATGAAGCGAGAGCAATTCGTGAAGGTGGTCGAGGATGAACTCGATTCGCTTCCACAAGAATTTCGCCGTCGAATCCGCAACGTTGCTGTTTTGGTGGAGGATTTCCCGCCGAACCAACCATCGCCGCAGACGGGGCGGCAAGGGCGGCTACTTCTGGGTCTCTTCCATGGCGTGCCCACGACCAAGAACAGCATATTTGACCTGCCAACAGGGCCCGATCACATCGTGCTTTATCAGAAGAATATTGAAGCAGTCTGCTCCAGCGAGGCCGAAGTCCGCGAGCAAATCCGCCTGACGGTCGTCCATGAACTGGGGCACTATTTCGGGATGGATAAGAACCAACTGAAAGATGTTTAGGCTTTAGCACAGGCGCGTAGCCGTTGCGCTGCTTCCAAAGAAGAGCTTATGGAATCGAATGCAATCACGCGACTGAAGCGGGTAGCAGGAAAGCAGACCACGACGCTGACCCATTACGGTCGGAAGACCGGAACACCCCACGAAGTCACGATCTGGTTCGTTCTGGATGACGACAAGCTCTACATCGGCACCGCAAACGTCAATCGCCAGTGGGTGCGCAACGTGCAGAAGACGCCGCAAATCAAGCTATCCATGGGTGGCGAGACCTTCAGCGGCACGGCTCGTTTCCTCACCGACCGCGCTGAGCACGAACGCGCCATGAGTGCCATTCGGCGGAAGTACTGGATATTTCGACCCCTCATCGCACTGGGGCGGGTTCTCACCGCCATCGGCGTGATGCGTGACAAGACGGGATCGTTCGAGGTGACATTGGCAGATTAGATGCAACCAGCCAAAAAAGCTGGGCGGAGGAAAGCACGGGCGGGTTGCACTCCGACTGCCTAGACCTTGCACGTTTCCCGCTCTTACTCGCCGACCTCCCTAATTATCCGGCAAGGATTGCCGACGGCTACGTGGTTGGCTGGGATATCCCGCACGACAACGCTCCCGGCTCCAATCACGCTGTTGTCGCCAATCGTCACGCCCGGGCAGATGACGCAATGTCCCCCAAGCCAGACATTGTGCCCGATGTTTACGGGTTTCGCCCCCTCCAGCCCGCTGCGTCGAACCTCTGCATCAACCGGGTGGAAAGCGGTGTAAATGTGAACGCCCGGCCCAATCTGAGCGTCGTCCCCGATGGTGATCAGATTACAGTCAAGGAACACACACCCGTAATTGACGAACCCGTTCCTACCAATGCGGATGTGTAAGCCGTAATCGCAACTGAAGGGTGACTTGACGTGCGTGCCGCTCCCGATCTGCCCGAGCATCGCGTGCAAGATTGCGAACCGCTGCTCGGCATCTTCGTTTGCGATAACGTTCAACCGCCGTAGTTGCTGCTGAGCCTGTGCCATCGCGGCTTGAAGTTCGGGGTCTGTAGAGCGGTAGAGTTCTCCCTACAGCATCTTCTGTTTTTCGCTAAGGGTCATGTTTCTAGTGCGATCAGACGATACCTCAGCACATTCACAAATTAGTCGAGCCCATTCGGGAGGTCGATGAAGTAGCACCAACTCCCACCCGACTGGCGACGAGCAACTTCGATACTGGTGCCAGAGGTTGACACACGTCCGCCGTCGCGAGCCGTTCCGTGGAATTGCCAATCTGCCATAAGCAACGCTGTGTCCTCTACCTGAACGACTTTGCGCGTCGTGAGTTGGATCGTGGGCTTCATAGCAACATACTCAGCTAGGGCGGTACGGATTGCCCTGATGCCTCGCGCAGGCCCGCTACGCGCCATCAGGAATCCGTCGAATGCGTACAAGGCAACCAGCGCGTCGAGATCGCCCGAGTTTAAGGCCGTCGCAAAAAGTTTGTGGAGGTCTTCCGGTGCTGCGGTCGATTTCACGCTGCTCTCCCGGTGTATGTACAGCGTCGATTCCAGTATCGGACCAGATTGTATGGCTGCCCATTAAGAATGACATTATCAGCTTGTACATCGCTCACCACAGACTTAGGATTTCGGGACGGACTGTGGGCAGGTGCATCATGGCAGCTTTGGCCCCTGATGAGAAACGCACGGCAGTTCGCGGACTCGGCGAGATTGCGCTCCGCGTCAATGATTTGGACGCCATGCAGAAGTTCTACGAGGAAGTCGTTGGCCTGCCGCTGATGACCCGATTTCCAAACACCGCATTTTTCAAGATCGCGGACGGCTACGGCGGTCACACCCAAGTTCTCGCCCTCTTCGACCGCACAGGGAGTCCCGGCTATCGCGGGTCGGATGCCGCAACTTCCACTATCGACCACATCGCGTTCGAGGTTGCTCTCGCTAATTTCGCAAATGAAAAAGAGAGACTGGAGGCGCTGGGACTCCATGTCGAAACCGCCGAACACGCTTGGGTGCATTGGCGCTCGCTTTAGGTGACCGACCCCGAGGGCAATCAAGTCGAGCTAGTCTGCTACGACCGCAGTATGTAAGAAATCGTGGGGTAACATGCGGCGGCAGGCAGAAACGCGGAGAGCGCCATTTGTTTGACATTGGCTCCCCTGCACCTCAACAATCTTCCCCTATGCACAACGTCTGCTGCTTCGTCCTTCTGCTGCTCTGCTCTGTTCATCGGCACGCCCAGAGCGCCGAGTCTCCGACGTTTCGTATCAACCCGCAACGCCTACAAGGCACGCTCGAAAAGCTGTCCGACTTCGGCAGAAACCCTCAAGGTGGTGTCACTCGCCTCGGTTTTTCGGAAACCGATCTGGCTGCACGGGAGTATGTCACAGGGTTGATGAGGCAAGCGGGGCTTGAAGTACGGGTTGATCCTGCCGGGAATATCTTCGGGCTGCGGGCAGGCTCGGAGAAGTTGCCAACGCTGCTTTTCGGCTCGCATATTGATTCGGTGTTGCACGGCGGAAACTTTGATGGCGACGTGGGCAGCATGGGGGCGATTGAAGTGATGCGGGCTCTAAATGATGAACGCATCAAGACGCGGCACCCGCTGGAAGCCGTCATCTGGACTAACGAAGAGGGTAATCATTTTGGGATCGGTACGCTGGGTTCGGGTGTTGCGGCTGGGTCGCTTGGGCCTGAGATTCTCGAAAGGAAAGACGAGCAGGGGTTGACACTGGCAGATTGGCTGCGCCGTTATGGGCAGAATCCCGCACAACTTACTGATGCACGCATTCCATCCGGCGCATTGGCCGCTTATCTCGAATTGCACATTGAACAAGGCCCAAACCTCCACGAGACCGACGTTCCAATCGGCATAGTGCAGGGAATTGTGGGTATCAAAAGCTGGGATTGCGTCGTGACAGGCTTCGCCAACCATGCGGGCACCACGCCGATGAATCGCAGGAAAGATGCGCTCATCGCTGCTTCAAAGGACGTGCTCGCCGTGCGCGACGTAGTGCGGGGCGAACAGGGCAGCCAAGTGGGCAATGTGGGATACGTCAAGGCAGAGCCCGCAGCGGTCAATGTTGTTCCCGGCCGCGCAGAATTCCCCGTCCAGTTGCGCGACCTCAACGCTGCAAAGGTTGACCTAATGTGGGAGCACATCCAGCAGAGGTTCGCAGAGGTGGACAAGGAGGAAAACGTCGAGACCCGATGCAGCCTGCTGGATCACTCGGAGCCTGCCCGCGCAGACCCAAGTTTGCAAGCCGCTCTCCGCGAAGCAGCGAAGTCGCTCGGCCTCGCCACGGCAGACCTGCCCAGCCTCGCTGGGCACGACGCGCAAGAGATTGCCCGGATCGCCCCGATGGCGATGATCTTTGTCCCCAGCAAAGAGGGCATCAGCCACTCCCCCAAGGAGTTCACGTCTTGGCAAGACGTAGCCAACGGAACCGAAGTCCTCTACAGGTCGATATTGCTGCTGGACGGGCAACTGGACAGGAAGTGATCGCGGCAGTTGTCGCAATGGCCAGTGACGCCGAGCCGCAGATATAATCCCGTGCGATGATCAAGAGGATTCTCGCAGCCATGGTGGCCTTGCTGGTAACCGCCGCCGCTGTCGCGCAGAACACACCTTCAAACGCACGACCCCGTGCCTCTGACTTGGGGCTCAAGCTCGGCATCCTGCCGACCGGGCCGCTCAATGCAATCACCGATGTTGCTGGCGTTGAGGTTGGGCACACGACCATCATCCGTGGCGACGACGTGCGCACTGGCGTGACCGCCATCCTGCCGCATTCCGGCAATCTGTTCCGCGAAAAAGTGCCCGGTGCGGTTTTCGTGGGCAATGCCTTCGGCAAGCTGGCTGGCTCCACGCAAGTGAACGAACTTGGGGAGATCGAGACCCCGATCCTGCTCACATCCACTCTGAGCGTGCCGCGTGTTGCGGACGCGCTCATCGACTACATGCTGGGCTTGCCGGGAAACGAGGATGTGGAATCGATCAACCCGCTGGTTGGCGAAACGAACGACGGATACCTGAACGATATCCGGGGAAGGCACATCACGCGGGAGGACGTATTCGCTGCCATCAAGAACGCAAAGAGTGGGCCAGTCGAGGAGGGCTCGGTCGGCGCGGGTGCCGGGACGGTGGCTTTCGGCTTCAAGGGCGGCATCGGAACCTCCTCCCGCCGCCTTCCTCCCAAACTGGGCGGGTACACGGTTGGCGTGCTCGTTCAGACGAACTTTGCGGGCGTGCTCACAATCGCAGGCGCTCCCGTAGGCCGGGAACTGGGCCGCTATTACCTGCGCGAAGAGGTTGGCGGCACCGCCAAAGACCGAGCGAACGGATCGGTGATCATCGTGATCGCGACCGATGCACCTGTGGAGGCACGGAATTTGAAACGGATCGCGGCGAGGGCGATGCTGGGGCTGGGTCGCACGGGCGCTGCGGGTTCCAACGGAAGCGGAGATTATGTGATAGCGTTCTCGACCGCGCCGCAGGTGCGGATACGTAGCGAGGAAAAGGCATCGCCCCGGCATATCGAAGTGCTAACAAACGATTCAATGTCCCCGCTGTTTCTGGCTGTGATCGAAGCCTCCGAGGAGGCGGTGTACAACTCGCTGCTGCGAGCAACGACGATAACCGGACGGGGACACACGGTCGAGGCACTGCCGATTGATAGAACCACCGCGATACTCAAGAAATATGGAGCTATCAAGTGAAGGAAAACAAACTCAAAGATCGCCTCGCCCGCTACCGCCAGATCAAACTCAGCGTCACGGGACGGAAATCCGGGAAGATGATCTCCATGCCCGTGTGGTTCGTGTTGGAAGGTGAGAAGCTGTACCTGCTACCAGTGCGAGGCTCGGACACGCAGTGGTACAAGAACGTACTCCAGAACCCGTCGATTCGGATTGATGCGCGAGGCGTGGAAGCGGAATTCAGGGCAACGCCAATCAGCGAAGCGAAAACGGTGAAATCTGTCATTGAGAAATTTCGGGAGAAGTACGGGGCGAAGGATGTGAAGAAGTATTATTCGAAATTCGATGTGGCGGTCATTTTCGACTTAGCCTGAAGTTGCGATGATGACTGAGGAGCCGAAGTGACTTTATTCCAAAAACATGTCGGGATTCCTGCGCTTGCTGCCGTGACGGTCGCAGCCGTGTTCATGGCACTCGACGGCAGCTTCGGGCCGCCCCCGCTTGTGTTGCCTTTCAGATACGGAGCCGTTGTGGTTCACGTCCCTTGGCTGCTCACCCTCCTTCTGGTCGGTGCTGGGGCAACTCTTCTTGCCAAACGTGCAGGGGCAAGCTTCTCTGAGCGTGTTCTTGTTGCACTTAGTCCTGCACTGCTCATCGGAGGTGCTGTTAACGTGCTCATGGTAGTTGTGGTCATCTCAGCGAGTGCCAGCGGACAGCGGGTTCACCCTGTTGATTTCGTGGGTCATTTCATAGTCGGTTGGCTCGCATGTCCCGCAATTGCGCTGTTTCTCGGCTCTGTTTTCATTTCTGGGAAGCGGAACTCTTAAGTGAACTGACGCCGTGCGTACAGCAGTCATCTAGATACCGCAGCCAGACTAAGCTCAGGAGGTCTGCCATGAAACACGAAGACGAACTCGCCAACCAGTCCCTCTTTCACGCGGAGCAGTAAGCGCCGTAAGGGATACCCCTCCGAAACACAAGTTAAGCGCGGTCATAGGATCGTGCACGGGGACAAAGAGCTTCGAGAGAAGCTCGGTCGTAATGACCTTTGCCCGTGCGGTTCAGGACGGCGCTTTCAAGAAATGTTGCATGCGCTCAGGCCGGTTGCGCGGCTGAATCAGCGGTGATATAAACACGCTCCATGACGCTATCCTCACGTCGATACTTCTTTTTCGCTTGCATCATTGTTGCTCTATGCACCACGGCTGCTGCGTACCCGACCGCCAAATTCAACTCTGAGCAGGTTTTCCCTGCGGCTTCATGGCAGAAGGTAAAGTCACTCAGAGCCGCTGGCTGGTCAGAGGATAAGCTCGACATAGCGCGGCGATACGCCGAATCGATCCACTCCTCGGCAGTGATGGTGATCCAAGGTAGCGAAGTGATCGCCGAATGGGGGAACGTCGAGCAGAAGATCAATTCCTATTCAATGCGCAAGAGCCTGATTAGTGGGATCTATCAGGCGGGAGCAGAGACATTTCTGGTTGAACGCTTGTACGAGTACCTTATGAGCTTTGTTGAAGTTCAGTCAGGTGACGTCCGAATACTCTTTCCAGTAGGCGAAAATGAATTTGTAGCAGGACCTACGTTTCTGGCTGCCCAACCGACGGAATGGCAAATCACTTTTGCTTATGAATGGCGCGGGTGACGCAACAAGTCTGCAAGCTGTTCAGGGTGGGAAACGCCGCGAAGCAAGGCAGTTCGTTTTGCATCGTGAGGACGTGATATTCCACAACGGCGACGTCACGTTGGCGGGAGCGCTAATTTCTCCTGCTGGACGCGGTCCCCATCCGGCTTTGGTGTTTACTCACGGTTCCGGCCCAGCTACCCGGCAGTCGTATTTTGGACTTGGGTTCCTGCTTGCTTCGCAGGGAATTGCAGCATTGATGTACGACAAGCGCGGGAGCGGCGACTCAACGGGAAACTTGACACGATTCACGTACACAGATTTGGCGGATGACGCTGTCGCTGGTGCTCGTTTCTTGCAAAGCCGAAGAGAGATTGATCCAGCACGAATTGGTTTTTGGGGGATCAGCGAGGGAGCCTGGACCGCGCCCTTAGCGGCTTCGCGTCTGCCTGGAACAGCGTTCGTGATTGCCGCATCGGGAGGAGGTCTTAGTCCCGCCGAAGGGGAGCTACTCGATAGTGAGGACCAGTTGCATACGGATGGTCGTTTCTCCGATGTGGACATCGCAGAAGCACTCGCCTTTCAACGAGCGCGAGATCGCTACATGAGGACGAAAGAGGGCTGGGAGGAGTACGCAGCGGCACAGAAGAAGGCAGTAGAAAGGCCTTGGTACGGCTATCCAACGACAGATCTTTTCGGCCCAGAGCGCCCGGATGATCCCGAGTGGCACAACAAGGCCCTCTACTATTTCTATGACCCTTCTCCTGCACTACGGCGCTTACGGTGTCCTTTTCTTGGCATTGCGGGAGCTTTAGATACACCCGCCGCGACGGAGCGTAGCATGGCTGCCATGCGCAGCGCGTTGACCTCTGGAGGAGACAAATACTTTACTCTGCGCGTGTTATCTCAGGCGAATCATGACTCTTTCGAGGCTACTACTGGAAACACAGAAAAACTGAACGGTGTGAAAGTCTTCAGTCCAGAATTCTTCCCACTGATTACAGACTGGGTTCGGAAGGCAGCGCTGGACAAGAAGTAAGACGCCCAAGCGCCCGGATGATCGCGATCCTGATGAACCGCGCGCGGACGCAAAAGATGCGGTCCGCACCTAGTCCAGTTGGCGAACCACGAGCGACTCGGAAGCGATCCACATTAATGCACAAATGGCCACATTCGAGAGGGGCAGGCCGGTAACTGTCGAGAACAGGCGATTACGCTCAGAACCCCGGTTGGTTTCCTGCCCTTTCAATTCTTCCATTGCGCGCTGTGAACGGCTCCGCGATCGCGCGCAACCCGCTGCTCCGCATCCGCGATCTCTAGTGCCGCCCGGAACTCTTCCATGCACTTTTGGGCTTCCGCCAAATGCTGTTTCGAGAAATGCACGTAACGCTGTGTCGTTTTCAATTGCTCGGATCGATCGCCACACCTCGTCATGCACTTTGGAATAGTCCACGTTACCGTTCGGGAAGTTGATCTGGCTGGCGTCTACACCGAACGCGACCATGGGTGCGTTGTAAATCACGTTCCCGGCATTAACGATTCGGACCAATGGACCATAATGTGTGTCCCCGACGGCTCCTGGCGTCGCAAACTTCGGTGGAAATTCAGCACCGGGAGGTCCAGGAATAATCTTCCTGTCAGGCGCAAAATTCACCGTGCCTGCATTGAAAACGATATTCCCTTCAGCATCCAGGTTTCCCGTTCTAGCAGCCAGTGAGGAGAATTGAAGCTTAGTGGAGAAATTCAATCCTAGCTCGGCGGCTACATTGGAATCACTGACATCGGTCAAGATATACCAGACGTTCCTATTGCTGCCCGCGAGCTTTCCCTTGTACAGCGGTAGGGTAATCGTCCCATGGGCAGCGTCCACAGTTCCGGATTTCAGCAATTGAACCGGCCCCACCAGGCTCTGATTGGTCTCAGACGGACTCGGGCCAAAATATGAGAGAGGGACGGTTGCTCCCACGGAAGGTGGCGCGGGAAATAGATTGCACCCTGGGCCGGGACCGATCGGTCCGGGGCCAGGCCCTTGGTCGGAATTGAAAGTGGCCGAGGTCGCGGTGGTAGCAGTCGCAAGCTCCAAGCTCGTCGGCGCCGCAGCTACAGGACGCTTGGCGAGAGCGTGCATGGCCAGGATTTGTGGCGAGATCGCATGGGTAATGCGAGCCTGGGTTGTTAGGCTTTGAGGCGATGTTTGCGCGGCAGCAGAATAAGTGAGCAAACCGATAAAGAAAATAGCGAGAGCGGCGATGGATGGCCTGCTCGCAGGGGAATACCACGATGTGCCTTCGTTCGCATTTCTTCCAACCGTCCACAACAACGTGCAAATTACTCTTTGCATTTCCTATCTCCTGATTTCATGAGTAGTGCTGTGTTACGACCAGCACGGTGCACATGGGATACGCCAGCAGCTAGAAAGCTACAAGATAAGTGGTGGCCGAATTTGCTACTTGGAAGCGTAGTGTGTCGGGCTACGGTTGTGACAAGTTTAGACGTCTTCTGAATTCAGTTGGCGTCAGACCACAAAAGTTCTTAAATTCGCGATTGAAGTGGCTGCGGTCGATATTGCCCAGCTTCGCTCTAATCTCTTTCACGCTTAGGAACGTTTCCGACAGCATCCTCTGTGCCTCTCGCATTCTCAGTATCCCATATAATGCGACGGTGATTGGGACATTTCGATCTTGAAAAGATGACAGAATCGCCAACGAGACATATTCACAGACCGGGCTAAGTCGGCAACCGATGTACGCGTGCACAAATTAGCGTGTAGGTGTTCAACAACGAATCGTTCGGCGCGGACGGGAGGTTTGCCTCACTTTATGCGCCAAGTTTGGGGCTCATCGAAGCATCTAACCGGGTCCGTTTACGCCGCTTAGGAAGCCGCCCAAGTGCCCGGTCAGCACCACCGCACCGACAGCCAGAAATTCAATCGCCAGGCGGTAGCTTGGCAAAGCTTCTGCCCGCCGCCTTGCCTGGAAATTTACCCACCAGACCAGCCAGATCATCACGCTCGAGACGCACGCAAGTATCAGGTGCAGTAGTAGAATGCCCTTCAGTTTCTGCCCGTCGAGCTGGTACTGCCACGCGAGGATACCCGTGACTAGAACCGGGAGGGTCGAAATCGCTGCCGTTAGGAGGTTGTAGTAGGCTGCGTCCGCCAGGCCGCGTCGCTTCGTCCAGTGCGCTATGAGGTCGAAGGCTACTGCCGCAATAAACAGCGCGATCGGAAAATGGATGAGCACCACATGCTGCGCGTGCTTGGCGAGCAGCACCGTTTTCAGATCAAAAGGATTCACTGGAGTCCCCAATAGCGCTATTGCCATGTCGATGACCTCAAACGAATAGAACTGACGCTCCTAGGAAATATTCCCGTCGTCAGCCAAAGCGGCAAATGTGCCCGAGCTGCTTGCGCTGAGCACTACTGCGCGGGCGCGATATACCACGCGTAATACGTTGCCATGCCACCGAGCAGGACAATCCACCAAAGCATCAGTTCCGCGCGCATCCACAGTTTCCAACGCGTAAAGCGTAGCGACTGCGGAACTATGTTCGTACCCGCCACCAGGATGAT
>WNGH01012765.1_pt1 | contig 15677 bp, 13 predicted proteins | sample 5400631 | NCBI WGS metagenome assembly WNGH01 (sample SAMN13153373, study PRJNA577476) | soil metagenome | isolation source: 115 cm soil or saprolite under Garry oak tree replicate 1 | place: USA:California | collected 2016-06-15
CGGTGATGTTTTCTGTTTTGTCGTTCCCCGACAGCGCTGGCGCAGCCGAAGATTTCAAGAAGCTAAATAGCGCGCAAATACGACGGTCGTTTGCTGCAATGGAGTTTACGGATCAGGTGCATTGGGTGGAGCGATATGGTGCGGACGGCACATTAACGACACGCGAAATGGGAACGACGCGTGTTGGAACGTGGCGCGTGGAGGACGATCAGCTGTGCGTGGACCTCGGCAAGGAGGGAGGCCGCGGATGTTATGAAGTATGGATTTCCGGCAATAAGGTCCAGTTGAGAACTCCGGGATCGTCTGCCTATCCGGCCCAAGGTGTATTGCAAAGACCGAATCGATGAGGGGCGCAACGGGATGTGGCGAAAGGAGAATGTCATGCGTTTGGTTGCTGCGTGTTTGTTCAGCGGTGCGGTTTTAGTGTCGGCGACAGCCGCTGGCGCTCAGGAGATAGACTGGCAAAAGGTCGACGACGCGTTTGGCCGCAAACCTGCGGTCGTGTCTGGAGACGTGCATCGCTACGGGTTTCCGCGCACGGACCTTAACGTCGCCCTCGACGGGGTCACTATCAAACCTGCTTTGGCGCTTGGCGGCTGGGTAGCGTTCAAGCCGATGCAGGCCCAAGCGATGGCCATGATGACGACCGGCGAAGCCATGGCGATGGGCGATCTTGTGCTCTTGGAGAGCGAGATCAATCCCGTGATGACAAAGCTGATCGAGAACGGCATCGAGATCACGGCGGTGCATAATCACCTGCTGCGTTCCAACCCCGCGACCTTTTACCTGCACGTCGGCGGTCGCGGCGATCCGGTCAAGATGGCAACGGCAATCCGCACGGCTTTGGCGGCCAGCAAGACGCCGCTGGAGGCGCCGGCTGCGGCGGCTACCCCGCCGGCCATTGATCTCGACACTGCGCAGCTTGATCAAATCATCGGCGTCAAGGGCCAAGCCAACGGCGGCGTCTATCAGTTTGCCGTATCGCGGCGCGACCCAGTCACTGAAACCGGAATGATGATCACACCAGTCGGCCCGTTGGGCGTGGCGACGGCGTTTGGCTTTCAGCCGACCGGCGGCGGTAAGGCCGCGATCACCGGCGACTTTGTACTGACTGGCGATGAGGTCAATCCAGTCATCAAGGCGCTACGATCCAATGGCATCGAGATGACGGCTCTCCACAGCCATATGCTGGACGAACAACCACGCCTGTTCTTCATGCACTTTTGGGCAAACGATGATGCCATCAAACTCGCCAAAGGGCTGCGCGCCGCATTGGACAAGATGGCGAATGCGAAGTCGTGACCCGCGAGTTGCCGCGAAGTGAAGCGCACGAGTCGGCCACAGCGAGAAAACAAACCGGTTGAAAGGCCGTGATGGAGGCAGCGCTGCTGGAGGTTGCTGGCATAACCAAGTGGTATGGCGAGCAGCGGGCGCTCGCTAATGTTTCGTTTGATATCCGGCGCGGCGAAATCCTTGGTCTGATCGGTCCGAATGGCTCGGGTAAGACCACCCTCTTGGAAACAATCGCGGGATTGCTGCCGATCGACGCAGGTAATGTTCTCTGGCAGCACTCCTCGCTGCCCGATGTGCGGCCATGGGATGGCCAACATGTCATCCGTGTTCTGGAATTTTTTGCCCGCGCATTCGGCCGGCCTGCTGCCGAACTTGATGAGGTGACTCGATCGGTCGGCCTTGAACCGGTTCTCGGCAAGCGCGTCTGCGTATTGTCAAAGGGCTACGCGCATCGCTTGACGCTCGCGCTGGCATTGCTGACACCACATCCTGTGCTGCTTATGGACGAGCCTTTCGACGGTTTCGACATCCGGCAGACGCGAGAAATTATGAATCTCATGCGCCGAGTCGCGGCGCATGGCCGCACGTTCACCCTAGCTATTCATCAACTCGCTGACGCCGAACACGTTTGTGATCGGTTCATTCTGCTCGCAGACGGACGCGTATGCGGGATCGGTTCGCTGGATGATCTTCGCGCGGGCATCGGTCAGACGACGGCTAGATTAGAGGATGTATTTCTTGCGCTCACCTGACGCGGTGACGGTTCGGCGAGCTCCCCTTCGTCCACTGCTAGCCAAGGAAGTGGGCGAGCTTCTAAGCGGCCGCGCGCTATGGACGATGTTACTGATACTTTGCCCGCTCGTCGGATACAGTTTTTTTCAGGCGGTCGCGCTTTATGGCGAGGCGAGTGCTGCTGCTCGCGACCAACCGCAACTGGCGACTAGCCTTTCACCGCTCGACGGTATTCTCGTGCCCACTTTCGGCGCCTTTTATATCACGGTCACGCTTCTGTTTCCATTTGTTGCAATCCGCGTGCTTGGACGTGAGAAGGAAACTGGGGCGCTTAAGCTTCTCGTCCAACTGCCTCACCAAATCCCAATACTGGTTGCGGCAAAGCTCGCGGCCGTCACCGTTGCTTGGCTGATAGGGCTTATTCCCGCTGCCACCGCTCTCCTCCTTTGGCTTTGGTTCGGTGGACATCTTAATGCGCTCGAAACCTCAAACCTGCTTTTAGGTCATCTGCTCTATGGAGTTTTGATCGGGGCCATCGCGCTTTTTGCGGCCGCAATTTCGGATAATTCTGCGACCGCTGCCATCGTGACGCTGGGCTTCACGATTGGGTCGTGGGTGCTGGACTTCGCACTAGCTGGCCAATCCGGCACTTTGGGTTGGATATCTCATCTTTCTCTGACCCAAGCCTTGCGCACGTTCGAGCAAGGGCTTTTCTCAGCCGCGCTTGTCTTGGGTATGTGCGCCGCAATCGTCGGCTTCGCCACGCTGGCGGCCATATGGCTGCATCCCGGTACGTCGCTCCATAAAAGGCTCACTCGCACGATTCTTTGCGTGGGACTTGCTGGGGTCTTATTGGCCGTAGCGACGCAGCTGCGAAAGTCCAGCGATCTGTCAGAAGACAAGCGCAATTCCTTTCCAGCCGCGGACCAGCGGGCACTGGCCAGGCTTAAAGAGCCGCTCATCATCACTGTTCACCTTGCGCCGGAAGACCCCCGATACGTTGACCTGCAGCGCAATGTCCTGTCGAAGCTGGAAAGGATCGTTCCGAACGTCACAATCCGTCTGGTGACGGCCGGGCAGAGCGTCATTGGTAGCGCCGGCGAAGAATCTTATGGCGAGATTGAATACAGCTACGGCGGCCATTCGGCGAAGAGTCGCTCGACCAGTCATCGCGAGGCTTTGCCGCTTATCTACGGCCTGGCCGGCATCCCCGTACCGACACCCGAGCCAGGAGAGGATTATCCGGGCTACCCCTTAGTCGCGGATGGATGGATCGCGCTGCCCTGGTTCTTTGTAGCTCTTCCGCTGTTGATTGCGGTGGCCTGGTGGTGGAACCGCCGCCCGCCGCGCATTCCCGCACAGTTCGCCAAGAATGGAGGCCAACTATGACAGTCAGCAACCACGCCAAAGCCTTTACAGTGGTAGCCGCCAGCTTGTTCGCATCGCTGTTGCTCGCTGCCGCGGCACAACCGCTCAAAATCGACTTTTCGAGTGAGAACGTCGGCGCGGAGCCAAAGTCCTTTTTGAGCGTCGTTGGTGCCTGGAGAATCGAGACTGATGGCGGGAATAAGGTCCTGGTCGTCGACGGACGCCAGTGGAAAGAAGGGCAAGCTTCGGCCGGGCTCGCCGACAAGGCCCGCGCGCTCTATGGCGAGCGCTACGCCGAATTTCTCGATCGCGTGCAGGCCTATGCTTATTTTCCCTATGCCATCGCTAAAGACGTAGACGACTTCCGCAACGGCGAAATCTCCGTACGATTCGAAGGTATTTCTGGGCGCATCGATCAGGGCGCCGGCATTCTATTCAACCTCAAGCCCAACGGCGATTATCTGACCGTGCGTGCCAATCCGCTCGAAAACAATCTCGTGCTCTGGAAATTCGAGAAGGGCAAGCGTTCTTCGGTGAAGTGGATTCGCAATACGCCAACCGCCACGCGCCAGTGGCACGATCTGAAGGTCCGCATCGCGGGTACCAAAGTTGAAGGCTATCTCGACGGCAAGTTATATCTGGAACATGTGCTGTCGGAGCCTGTCGCTGGGCGCATCGGCTTGTGGTCCAAAGCAGATAGTCACATGTACTTCGATAACTACACGGTGACGCCAGCCAATTAAGGCGAATGCCAAAAACTGAAGCTAAAATGCTAAGACAAGGTCGCAGAATCGCGTCGCGTTGGCTCGATGGTTGGCGAAAAAGCCAAAACCAAAAGGTCGACAGTACGCTGAATTCGCGTTCGAGTTTGTTGCTCCTCTACGCCGCGCGCGCCTTGCGCGGCTTTGGCGATGGCTTCGCCGTCATCGTGCTGCCGGTCTATTTGGCGGCGATCGGATTTAACGCAGCGCAAATCGGGTTGGTTGCCACGGCGGCTTTGCTCGGGACGGCCGTACTTACGCTGACCGTCGGGCTGATTGCGCCGCGCCACGACCTCAGACGTCTGTTGACTGCCGGTGCGATCTTGATGGTCGCCACGGGCGTGGCCTTCCCGGCTGTCGAGCAAATCAGCCTCATCGTCGCGGTGGCATTTTTTGGCACTGTGAATCCCTCGACCGGCGACATCGGCGTACTCATCCCGATCGAACATGCCGCGCTTGCGCAAGGCGCAGCCGATCACGAGCGCACCCGCGTTTTCGCGCGCTATAGCTTGGTCGGAGCCCTGGCGATGGCTGCCGGCGCCTTGGCAGCGGCAACGCCGCAGTTTTTGACACGCACCGGCATCGGCGAGCTGAGCGCGCTGCGGGCGATGTTCTATGGCTATGCAGCGCTCGGCGCCGCCAGTGCCGTGATGTATCATTATTTGCCGCGCCGAAATTTCGAGCAGAGCTCGGCCGCGGCGCCGTTAAATGTCTCGCGCGGCGTTGTGTACAAGCTCGCTGCGCTGTTCAGTCTCGACGCATTCGCCGGCGGCTTTGTGGTCCAGTCGCTGCTTGCGGTCTGGCTGTTCGAGCGATTTGAAATGTCGCTCGCGGCCGCCAGCCTGTTCTTTTTCTGGTCCAGCGTGCTCAGCGCTTTTTCTTATCCGCTGGCGGTGAAAATCGCCAACCGCATCGGGCTGGTGAATACGATGGTATTCACGCATATACCGTCGAGCGCTTTCCTCATCCTCGCCGCAGTGTCGCCGAACCTGCCCGTCGCGCTCGTCTTTCTGCTGTTGCGATCGGCGCTGTCGCAAATGGATGTGCCGACCCGCAGCTCCTACGTGATGGCCGTTGTGACCCCGCCGGAGCGGCCGGCCGCGGCAAGCGTCACTGCGGTCCCGCGCAGCCTTGCCTCTTCGCTCAGCCCGGCCCTTGCCGGCATGCTGCTGTCCGGCCCATTCCTCGGCGCCCCACTCATAATCTGTGGCACCCTGAAAATCCTCTACGACGCGGGGCTTTTGTTCATGTTCCGGCACATCAAGCCGCCGGAGGAAGTCCGCGCCCGGCTCTAGCCGCACGCCACCATTAGCCGGCCGCAAAAATGCGCAGAAACGCTCGACCTTTCGCCCGTTGTCGATTCTAGTGGATCCTTGCGAATCAGCGGTGGGCGCAGCCATGGCGAAGCACGTCGCCGTTCTGATGGGGGGTTGGTCGGCCGAGCGCGAGATTTCGCTGCGCTCCGGCAAGGCCTGCGCCGAGGCCTTGGTTCGCCAGGGCTATCGGGTCACTTCGCTCGATGTGACGCCTGATATTGCCACTGCGCTGACCGCCACCAAGCCCGACGTGGCGCTTAACGTGTTGCACGGCCGCCCCGGCGAGGACGGCACGCTCCAGGGTTTGCTGGAGGTTCTAGGCATTCCCTACAGCCATTCCGGCGTGCTGGCGTCCGCGCTTGCCATGCAGAAGAACTACGCCAAGGCGCTGTTTAGCGCTTGCGGCATCCCGGTCGCGGAGGATCGGGTGGTGTCGCGCTTCGAAGCGGCCAAGAGCCACGTCTTGCCGCCACCCTATGTGGTTAAGCCGATCGCCGAGGGCTCCAGCGTGGGGGTTTTCATTGTCACCCAAGAGCACCCGCACCCGCCCCAGGAGCTCTACCGTGACGACTGGCCGTTCGGCGATATGGTCATGGTCGAGCGCTACGTCCCCGGCAAGGAGCTGACTTGCGCGGTGCTCGGCGATCGCGCACTCGACGTTATCGAAATCGTCCCGACGACGCGGTTCTACGACTACGAAGCCAAATACGCGGCTGGCGGCTCCAAACACCTGCTGCCGGCGCCAATTTTACCAAATGTTTACCAGGAGGTCCGAAGACTGGCTGTCGCTGCGCATAACGCGCTCGGCTGCCGTGGGGTCAGCCGCGCGGACTTTCGCTACGACGATCGGGGGACGGGAAAGCTGGTCTGCCTCGAGGTCAATACCCAACCCGGCATGACCGAAACCTCGCTCGTGCCCGAGCTCGCCGCCTATGCGGGCATCACGTTCGACGAGCTGGTGCAATGGATGGTGGAGGACGCCTCGACCAACCGCTGATGCGGTCGGGGCAATCAGCGGCAGAGCGGAGTGGCGCGCCGGTTGACCGCCCGGATTCCGCGCGCGTCCAAGCCGGTCAGCAAGACCACAGCGCTCACCGCATTTTCTCTTTCTTCGCGAGCCGCGGTACCCGCCGTTGGGCCGCAAGACTGGCGCGTATCCCCGCCGGCATGGGCGTCGGCGGATCGGTCCTGCTGCTCGCAGCCACGCTTGGCTATGGCGCAATCGTCGGCGGCCACGTCGCCGCGGTTGCCGATTGGCTCAAGGATGCGCGCGATAACGCTGCGAATGCGGTCGGCTTTGCCATCACCGCGGTGTCGGTGAGCGGCGCAAGCCAAGTCAGCCGCGAACAGGCGATTGCCATTGCCGGTGTGACGGGCCGGTCTTCGTTGTTGTTCTTTGACGCCGAAGCTGCGCGCACGCAGCTCTTGGTCAATCCGTGGATTGCCGATGCCGCGGTACTCAAGCTCTATCCGGATCGCCTGCAGATCGCGATCACCGAGCGCCGGGCGTTCGCGCTCTGGCAGAGGAATGGCCGGGTCAACGTCATCGCCGACGACGGCACCGTTCTGCAGCCTTTCATGGAGCCCCGTTACCGCGGCCTGCCGCTTGTGGTCGGCCGCGGCGCCGAACGGCAAGCCAAAGATTTTATCGGGCTGATCGATCGCTATCCGGAAATTCGCTCCGCGCTCCGCGCCTCCGTCCTGGTGGCCGAGCGGCGCTGGAACTTACGCCTGACGAACGGCATGGATGTCCGGCTGCCGGAAACCGACCTGCAATCCGCGCTCGATCGGCTGGTCGGGCTCGACCGCGAAAAAAAGCTACTGTCCCGCGACATCACGACCGTCGATCTACGCCTGCCTGATCGAATCACGGTGCGCTTATCCGATGCTGCGGCGCAGGCGCGCGACGAAGCGCTCAAGGCCAATTCAAAAAAGAAAAAAGGCGGCGACGCATGAACACGCTCGGTCACGGCGTCACGCCGAAGATGAAACCGATCTCGCCGCGTCGCAGCGTCGTCATCGCCGCGCTCGATGTCGGATCGAGCAAGGTCGTTTGCCTGATCGGGCGGCTGCGCCCGCGCGGGCCGCAGCAGGTTCTGACCCGCCGCAGTCATGCCATCGAGGTCGTTGGCTTTGGCCACACGGTCGCACGCGGCACCAAGGGGGGCAGCGTCGTCAATCTGGCGCAAGCCGAGGAGTCGATCCGCCAAGCCGTCGACGCGGCCGAGCGGATGGCTTCGGTCGAGATCGAGTCAGTCGTGCTGTCGGTATCCTCCGGACGGTTGGCAAGCGAATTGTTCGCGGCCGAGGTTAAAATCATAGGCTCCGCCGTGTCCGAGAGCGACATTGCGCGCGTCTTGGTGGCCGGCAGCCACCATTCGCTGCGGGACGGTCGTGCCGTGCTGCATTCGCTTCCGGTCGGCTACTCGATCGACGGCGTGAACGGCATACGCGATCCGCGCGGCATGGTCGGTACGCGGTTCGGCGTCGATATGCACGTGGCCACCACCGAGATCGCCGCCGCCCGCAATCACTGTACTTAGCGGAGGATCGGATGAACGTGACATGATCACGGTCCCGCCGCTGAATGAGCATGAGCGCGAACAGGCGCAATTCGTATCGCGCGCAACGCTGGTGGCGATTATCAAGCCGCGCGTCGAGGAAATCCTTGAAATGGTGCGTGACCGTTTGGCCGTGTCCCCGATCGGGGGCGATCGGCGCGGCCATGTGGTCCTTAGTGGCGGCGCCAGTCAGCTTAACGGACTGCCGGAACTGGCGGCGCGGCTGCTCGGGCGCCCAGTGCGGCTAGGACGCCCGCTTGGCATTGCCGGCGCACCGGAAGCGGCCAAAGGCCCGGCCTTTGCGGCGGCGGCGGGGCTCCTCGTCTATCCCCAAGCGGCGCATCTCGAACATTTCGAAATGCGCCGTCGGCGGCAACTTATGACCGGCACGGGCGGGTACTTCGCCCGCGTCGGACGATGGCTTCGCGAGAGTTTCTGATGGCCCTCAGAAGCGAAGCTCGAAAATCTCAGCCGGTGGCGGACCGGATGGGCCAGGGCGTGGATCAGGGCGTGGATCGCGCCCGCGCGAGAAAAAAGAGGCAATCATGACCATCAATCTCAACATCCCGGATATTCGTGAGCTCAAACCCCGGATTACGGTATTCGGAGTGGGCGGCGCGGGCGGCAACGCCGTCAACAATATGATCACGGCAGGCCTGCAGGGCGTCGATTTTGTCGTCGCCAATACCGACGCGCAGGCGCTCACGATGTCGAAAGCCGAACGCGTCATTCAGATGGGCGTGCAGGCGACCGAAGGCCTGGGCGCCGGATCGCAGCCGGATGTGGGGCGCGCCGCTGCCGAAGAAGTGATCGACGAAATCCGCGATCATCTTTCCGGTGCGCACATGGTTTTCGTCACCGCCGGAATGGGCGGCGGCACCGGCACCGGCGCCGCGCCGATCATCGCCAAAACCGCCCGGGAGCACGGCATTCTGACGGTCGGCGTCGTGACCAAACCGTTCCAGTTCGAAGGTCAGCGCCGCATGCGGATCGCCGATGGCGGCATCGCCGAACTGCAGAAATGCGTCGACACGCTGCTCATCATCCCCAATCAGAATCTGTTCCGCGTGGCGAATGAAAAAACCACATTCGCCGACGCCTTCGCCCTGGCCGACCAGGTGCTCTATTCCGGCGTTGCCTGCATCACCGATCTGATGGTCAAGGAAGGCCTTATCAATCTCGACTTCGCCGACGTCCGCGCCGTGATGCGCGAGATGGGCAAGGCGATGATGGGAACAGGCGAGGCCGAGGGCGAAAAACGGGCGCTCGCCGCTGCGGAAGCGGCCATCTCGAATCCGCTGATCGACGACGCGTCAATGAAAGGCGCCAGAGGGCTTCTGATTTCCATCACCGGCGGCCGCGATCTGACGCTCTACGAGGTCGACGAAGCGGCAACGCGCATTCGCGAAGAGGTCGATCAAGATGCCAACATCATTGTCGGCGCCACGTTCGACGAGAGCCTGGATGGCATGATCCGCGTGTCGGTCGTCGCGACTGGCATCGATCAAGTCTTCGCGCAGCGTCCCGGCACTTCCGCTGCGGACTCTCGGATTGCCGATATGGCGCAACGGCTGCGTGCGGAAAAACAACGCGACGCCGAGCGCGTCGAGCGCCAAGAGCCGGCCAGACCGGCCGTGGCGGCGGCGGCCACCGTCAACGCATCGATCGAATCGGCTGCCAAGGCAGCGATCGCAGCGGCGGTCGAGGACGTCACGATTCGCCCGCTGGCGCCGAAACCCTCGCTGTTTATCGATCCCGCGGCGAATGAGCCCGAAGACGAGCAGCCGGCGGCGTTCATTCCACCGCAGCCGGAACGGATACCGCTGCGCGCGCCGCGGATGCCGCGAATCGATGAGCTGCCGCTGCCCGCTCAGAACGAAATTCGCGCCAGGCGCGGCGAACTTGCCGATGATCACCATCCCGAGAAGCGGCACAGGTCGCTGCTGCAGCGACTGGCATCGGTCGGCCTTGGCCGCCGCGAAGACCACCCCAAGATGCCGCAAGCGCCGCGCGCCCCGCAGATGGGTCCCGATCGGCTGCCGGGCCGGCCCATGCCACGCCCGACCGAGACGCGCCCCGAGCCGGTCTCGGAATATGCCAAGCGGACCATGCCTCAGGGCTTGGATCAGCATGGCCGGGCGAGCGCTGTGCATAACTCGGCCGAACAGGATCAACTCGACATTCCGGCCTTCTTGCGCCGACAAGCGAATTGACCACCGGCGTTCCTCAACCCGGTCGGCCGTGCTGTGGCGCGCGAGCGCCCGGGCACGCCCGGCCGAGTTAACTCGTTGTTACAACAAAAACTTTCTTGACACGGGCGGCGATGCTTTCGGCAAGCTGCCGAGACCGCTCCAGCTTGCGCCACTGCCCGAAAAATCAATCCGGCGCGATTTTTGGGCAAGGTCCGGACCGCAGTGCGGCCGGAAAAAGGTAACACTCGGTAAGAAACCGTGAATTGGCCTCTCGGCGCTGCAGCATTAGGGTTTGCGCGTCGCGGGGGATGTTCGGGGGATTAGAGTCTGTGGGCCATTGCGGCCCTCCCCAATTTGTAATTTGAACGCGTTCCCCTGCCGTCGGGGTGGCCTTGTTCGCGAAGTGTTTTGCTCGCGCAACGCGGCTGTGAGGTGTGGGGCAAAAGCATGACGCGGGGCGTGCCGTCCGGCAGGCAGACGACGCTGCAGGATCATGTAACCGTCGCCGGCATCGGCGTTCACTCCGGTTTACCGACCACGGTCACGCTGCATCCGGCCGAGGCCAATAGCGGCATCGTATTTGTTCGTTGCGGGACCGGCGGGGAAGCCGACCGCGAATTGCGCGCGAATTTCCGCGCGGTCACTGCGACCGAATTTGCTACCGTTCTTGGCGATGAAAACGGTCCCCTCGTCTCGACCACCGAACATGTCTTGGCGGCGTTGCACGCGCTCGGCGTCGATAACGCCATTGCTGAAGTCGATGGGCCGGAAATCCCGATCATGGACGGCAGCGCCGCGCCGTTCGTCGCCGCTATCCAGCAGGCCGGCATTGTCGCGCTCGCCGAATCGCGGCGCTACATCCAGGTGCTCAAACCGGTGCGCGTCGTCAAAGGCGACAGCTATGGCGAACTTCGCCCGTATTTGCGTGGCTTGAGAATCGAGACTGAAATCGAGTTTGACCACCCGCTGATCGGGCGGCAGGGATTCGCTGTCGATGTTGAGCCGGATTCATTCCGGCGCGACTTGGCCCGGGCGCGAACGTTCGGGTTCATGCGCGACGTTGCCAAACTATGGGGCGCCGGCTACGCGCGTGGCGCGTCCATCGACAACACCGTCGTGATCGCCGACGATCGTGTCCTTAATCCCGAAGGCGTGCGCTACGCGGACGAATTCGTCCGGCACAAGGCTGTCGATGCGATCGGCGACCTGGCCTTGTCGGGGGCGCCGTTGATCGGCGCTTATCGCTCGGTCCGCGGTGGTCATAAGCTCAATCATGCCGTCCTGACCGCCTTGTTCGCCGACCGCAGCGCATGGACCTATGTGGAAATGCCGGAAATCCGGCGTCCCCGTGGGTACGCCGACCTTGCCACCGGCTTCGCAATGCCGGCTTATGGGCCTGAGGTCTCTTAAACCGCTTAACTTTCGCGCCTTAATCCGGGCCGATTGTCGGCCTTAATTGCTGTATTGTCATAAGGCTGCGGTGCGCCGATGTGGCGGCGCGCGGCTGTCGCGACGGGGCTCCAATCACGCTCATGATGGTGCGGTTACCAGGATCGGTGAGATCCGCAGGCAGGTTGCGCGCGCTAGCGTCCTGCCTCGCCGCGGCGCTTATTTCCATTCCGCTGACTTTGCCGCTTACGGGCTGCAGCAGCCTGTTCCAAAAGGACGACGACTACGTTCCCGAAAATCCCGCCGACATGCTCTACAACGAAGGCCTGTATCTGCTGAACACGAAGCAGGACTACAAGGAAGCGGCCAAGAAATTCGACGCGGTGGATCGCGAGAATCCGTATTCGGAATGGGCGCGAAAGTCCTTGCTGATGTCGGCTTACGCCTATTATCAGGCCGAGCAGTACGATGACTGCGTGAACTCGGCGAAGCGCTATGTGACGCTGCATCCGGGCAGCGCCGACGCCGCTTACGCGCAGTACCTGATAGGCTCCTCGTACTACGATCAGATTCTCGACGTCTCGCGCGATCAAGCGCGCGCCGACAAGGCAATCGATGCGCTGCAAGAAGTGGTGCGGAAGTATCCGAACAGCGAATATGCCATCAGCGCGCAGAAAAAGATCGCGGCGGCGCGTGACCAGCTCGCCGGAAAAGAGATGGTTGTCGGGCGCTTCTACCTCAACAAACGCGACTTCATCGGCGCCATCAATCGCTTCAAGGTGGTGGTGACGCAATACCAGACCACTCGTCACGTCGAAGAGGCCTTGATGCGGCTGAGTGAAGCCTATGTCGCCTTGGGCATCATCGACGAGGCGCAAACCGCGGCCGCCGTGCTCGGGCACAATTTCCCCGACAGCAACTGGTACAAAGATGCCTATCGGCTGGTGAAGACGGCGGGCGGCGAGCCGACCACCGAGAACAAGGGATCTTGGATCAGCCGCGCCTTCCAGAAATTAGGGCTGGCGACTTCGCAGAGTGGATGAGGCTCGGATCTTAGAGGTCAGAGGACAGGATAAAGAATCACGAATATTATCGGCATTCTGACATCTGATCTCCGACATCTACTCGTCATCTCACACCGACATCTGGCCTCCGGCATCATGCTCGCCCGGCTCTCGATCCGCGATATCGTCCTGATCGATCGTCTGGACATCGATTTCGGTTCCGGCCTCGCCGTCCTGACTGGCGAAACCGGCGCCGGCAAATCGATTCTGCTCGATGCCTTCGCGCTTGCGCTCGGCGCCCGCGGCGAAGCGGCGCTGGTGCGTGAAGGCGCGGAGCACGGCCAGGTGATTGCCGCCTTCGAAATTGGGCAGGACCATCCCGCGCGCCGGCTGATTGCCGACAACGGCCTCAGTAGCGAAGACGAGCTCATTCTGCGGCGCGTGCAATTTGCCGATGGCCGCACCCGCGCTTTCGTCAACGACCAGCCGGTCAGCGTCCAGGTCTTGCGGGCGCTCGGCGCTGCGCTGGTCGAGATCCACGGTCAGCACGACGAGCGCGCCTTTGTGGAGGCCGCAACGCACCGGGCGCTGCTCGACGCCTATGGCCGCATTGAAGCGGACGCGGCGGACGTTGCGGATTTGTGGACGCAATGGCGGCAACGCGAAGCAGCCGTGCAAAGCCACAAGGCGGAAGTGGAGCGCGCCGGCCGCGAGGCCGAATGGCTGCGCCACGCCGTCGAGGAACTCGGCGGGCTGTCGCCGCAAACCGGCGAGGAAACTACACTGGCCGACCGCCGCGCCGCGATGATGCAGGCCGAGAAAGTCGCCGACGATCTGCGTTCGACCCATGACAGCGTGGCCGGCCCGAACTCGCCGGTGCCGCCGCTGGCCAGCGCGGTGCGGCGCCTGGAACGGCGCGCCGCGCAGGCGCCGGCATTGATCGAGCCCGCGGTCAAGGCGATCGACGCGGCGCTCACCGCGCTGGAAGAAGCGCGCCTGCAGCTCCAACAGGCGTTGCAAGTCGCCGAATACGACCCGCAAGAACTGGAAAAAATAGAGGAGCGATTGTTTGCGCTGCGCGCCGCCGGCCGAAAGTACAATGCGCCGGTCGACGAGCTTGCGGCACTGGCGCGCCGCTACGAAAGCGATCTGGCATTAATCGATGCCGGGGCCGAACGGCTTGCGGTCCTGGAGCGCGAAGCGAAAGAGGCCGCGGCGCGCTATCGCGTGGCTGCGCAAAACCTTTCGGCGGCGCGCCGCCGCACGGCGCAGGCGCTCGCCAAAGCCGTCAATGCCGAGCTCAAGCCGCTCAAGCTCGATCGGGCGGAATTCTCGAGCGAAATCACCAGCGAAAGCGAGGGGCCAGCCGGCATCGATCGCATCGAGTTCTGGGTCCGCACCAATCCCGGCACGCGGCCAGGACCTCTCATGAAAGTCGCATCCGGCGGCGAGCTTGCGCGCTTCTTGCTGGCGCTCAAAGTCGTGCTCGCCGATCGCGGCTCCGCACCGACCCTTATATTCGACGAGATCGATACCGGCGTCGGCGGCGCCGTGGCCGATGCGATCGGCGTGCGGCTCGCCCGGCTCGCATCCGGAGTGCAGGTGATCGCGGTGACGCATGCGCCGCAGGTGGCGGCGCGCGCCGATCGGCATTACCTCATCAGCAAGGACGCCATGGCCAAAGGCAAGCGGGTCGCGACCCGCATCGCCGAATTGGCAGGCGAACGCCGCCGCGAGGAGATCGCGCGCATGCTGGCCGGTGCCGAAATCACCGCCGAAGCCCGCGCCGCGGCCGAACGCCTGATCCGCGCGGCGGGGTAGTACACAACAGCAGCACGCCTGGTTATGAAGTTTGGGTATCGGGCTGCGGCCGAACCCGGAATAACGGATTACCGGCAGGATGGCAGTTAAAGATAGCTCCAAAGCTTCGGTGGGTGACCTCACCGAAGCACAAGCCAAGGCCGAGCACGCGCGGCTTGAGGCCGAAATCGCCGCGCATGATCGGCGCTATTACCAGGAAGACACGCCGACCGTCAGCGACGCGGAATACGACAAGCGGCGGCGGCGTTACAGCGCGATCGAAGCGCGCTTTCCGCAACTGCGCACGCCGGCAAGCCTGACGCAACGCGTCGGCGCCACGCCGTCGGCGCGCTTTGCCAAAGTGCGCCATGCCGTACCGATGCTGTCGCTCGACAACGCCTTCAACGAGGACGATGTGCGCGACTTCGTCGGCCGCATCCGGCGTTTCCTGCGGCTTGCCGACGACGACGAGATCGCGTTCTCCGCCGAACCGAAGATCGACGGACTGTCGATGTCACTGCGTTACGAGAAGGGCGTACTCGTCACCGGCGCAACGCGCGGCGACGGCTACGAAGGCGAAGACGTCACCGCGAATGTCAAAACGCTGGCGGATATTCCACAGCGGCTGAAGGCAACGAGCATTCCCGCCATCTGCGAGGTCCGCGGCGAAGTCTATATGACCAAGCACGCGTTTCTTGCGCTCAACAAGCGCCAGGCCGAAACCGGCGGCCAGATTTTTGCCAATCCGCGCAATTCCGCGGCCGGGTCGCTGCGCCAGAAAGATCCGTCGATCACCGCATCGCGGCCGCTTGGCTTTTTCGCCTACTCCTGGGGCGAGATGAGCGAAATGCCGGCCGAGACGCAATCCGGCATGATCAAATGGTTCGAGCGCTGCGGGTTTAAGACCAACCCGCTGACCAAACTGTGTCGCGGGCTCGACGCGCTGCTGAAGTTTCACCACCAGATCGAGGCGCAACGCGGGACGCTGGACTACGACATCGACGGCGTCGTCTACAAAGTCGACCGGCTCGATTGGCAGGAGCGTCTTGGCTTCGTATCGCGCTCGCCGCGCTGGGCCGTTGCACACAAGTTTCCCGCCGAGCGCGCCATCACGGTACTCAAGGACATCGAGATCCAGATCGGCCGCACCGGCGCGCTTACACCAGTCGCCAAGCTCGAGCCGGTAACGGTCGGCGGCGTGGTGGTGCAGAACGCAACATTGCACAATGCCGATGAGATCACGCGGCTTGACGTGCGGATC
>WNGH01003191.1_pt1 | contig 15675 bp, 15 predicted proteins | sample 5400631 | NCBI WGS metagenome assembly WNGH01 (sample SAMN13153373, study PRJNA577476) | soil metagenome | isolation source: 115 cm soil or saprolite under Garry oak tree replicate 1 | place: USA:California | collected 2016-06-15
AGGTCCTTGCCACCCGGATAGTAGGAAAGCCTTGTCGATCCCGTAGTTCTGACAGAAACCGGGGTGATTCCGATCTTCTCGGCCATAGCGGTTGTTGGGCCGAGGGTTGCTACTTCAAGTCCGAAGAGTTTCACGGTGGTCACGCCGGTCGATCCCGGGTATCGTGCCTCGCCTCCGGCAGCATTTATGCCTGCAACCATCGATTGCCTAACCGCCGTCGTGGCAAGTTGGAAGAACACGTGTCTACGCGTAACGAGGTCGAATGTTTCGATGCAATCGCCCGCAGCATAGACATTGCTGGCTGAAGTCAACATCCTTTCATCGGTTCTAATCCCACCAGACTCGCCGAGAAGTATACCCGCCTCCTTCGCGAGTTCCGTGTTGGGCCTAATCCTAATCGCCATGATAACAGCATCAACTTCGTACGGGCGGCCCGAGATTCGAACTCCGCTCACCCTTCCTCCGTCCCCGAGAATCTCCTCTAGGGTCGATCGCAGATGATATTCGACACCATGCTCCTCTCCTTTCTCCCTAACAAGAGAGGCCATGTCAGGATCGAGAATGACCGGAAGGATTTCCGGGACTATCTCTGCTTGCAACACAGCGACTCCTCTTACGAGCAAGGCCTCCGCCATTTCTGAACCGATGAGACCCGCGCCGATGATCGCGACCTTCCTTGCTTTCGTTTCTCCGAGATAATTCGCGAGTCGTTCCACGTCATTCATAGTTCGGATCGTAAACACGCCCTTCAGCGCAGAACCCGGAACGTCGAGGGTGGTCGGGCTGGCGCCTGTCGTGAGGATGAGATTGTCATACTGAAGCTCGGTTCTGGGATGATCTTGCGACTTGAGCTCCACAACACTGCGGTCGGGGCGAATCTTTGTCGCAGTAACTCCGAGCCTGAGGTCTATTCTGTTAGTACGTTCGTAAAAGTCCTCATCATAACCGACTAGCGACTGCATTGCGGGGACTATTCCGCTGAACGCGTAAGGTAGGCCGCATCGAGAATACTCCTGGAGAACTTCGTCGCCCACTAGAGTAATCTCAGCAGTCCTATCAGTCTTTCTCGAATAGAACGCAGCTGTGGTGCCAGAGACTCCGCATCCCACGATGACTATTCGCCTAGCCATATCATTCGGCGCGTCGAATCGTCCGATAACGGTTTCCCTGATAAGTCGTTGTCGGCCTTAGAGGTAGTTTAATCTGGAGGCTTGAGTCATGCCAACACGAGGATTATGACAAAAGCAACCATGGATAACTTCTTGAAAAACGGCAAAGGACTCCTCCTTGCGTATGATCAGGGCTTCGAACACGGCCCCTCCACAGACTTCAACGAGAAGAACATTGACCCCAACTACGTGTTGGACATCGCCGTCAAAGGCCAGTTCACGGGCGTGGTTCTTCACAAGGGAATTGCTGAGAAATATTACAATAGCAAAGTTCCTCTGATAATCAAGCTCAACGGGAAGACAAGTCTTCCCAAAGGTGAGCCCATCTCTTCACAGGTCTGTAGCGTCGAGGAGGCAATCAGCCTAGGAGCTAAAGGAGTCGGCTACACGATCTACTTGGGGAGCGCTAACGAGAATATCATGCTACAGGAATTTGGCGAGATTCAGGAAGACGCTCATGAGGAGGGAGTGCCTGCCATCGCCTGGATCTATCCTAGAGGGGAAGCTGTGAAGAACGATACGTCTCCCGAAATTGTCTCCTATGCGGCTAGGGCGGGTCTTGAAATGGGGGCAGACGCTGTGAAAATCAAGTACTCAGGAGATCCGACAAGTTTCAGATGGGCTGTAAAAGCGGCAGGCCTCGCCAAAGTCTTCATGTCGGGTGGCCCGAAGGCTCCGACTGACGAGACGTTTCTCACCCAAGTAAAGGGGGCAATGGATGCGGGAGCGACAGGGCTGGCCGTTGGAAGGAATGTCTGGCAACACACAGACCCGTTGAAGATGACGAACGCGCTTCGAGAGATTATCTTCAATGGTAAGGAAGTGGACCGCGCGCTTCAGATGGTTGTCGCAGAGTAAGAGTTCGATTATTCACTCGGCCCATCTCCGTTTTATTTCGCTCTCTGGGGGCTAGGCTCACGAAATCGCTGAGAGGATTACTCCTAGTTGTGAACTTCAAGACCTACATCGAGGCGACCGGCAAGCGCGCAATTGAGCTGGCGAAGATCGCAGAGGAAGTCTCAAGGGAGACGGGAGTAACAATCATCGTTGCACCGCAGTTCACTGATATCGAACCAGTCTCAAAAACCGTCGATATCCCGGTCTTCAGCCAGCACATAGATTCTGTGAAACCAGGAGCACACACGGGCCACGTACTTGCCGAGGCCGTCAAGTCAGCGGGTGCCGAAGGGTCTCTAGTCAATCATTCAGAAAAACGGGTCAGCGCATCTGAAATTGCTGGTACGGTGAAATTGTGTTCCGACGCCGATCTCGTATCTACGGTCTGCGCAGATACGACACAAGCTAGCGTAGACATCGCAAACATGTTTCCCGATATGATCGCGATCGAGCCTCCCGAACTCATAGGAACGGGTATCTCAATTTCGAAAGCTCGTCCCGAGCTGATTACCGAAAGTCTCAGGGAGATTAGGAAAGTGAATCGCAGCGTAAAGGTTCTGTGTGGTGCCGGAGTCACGACCGCAGAGGACGTTTCAAAGGCGCTGGAGTTGGGATCTGAGGGAGTTCTCGTGGCAAGTGGGGTAGTCAAGAACAAAGATCCTAGGGCGGTCCTTCAAAGCATGGCTAGCACGATGATTCCCGAGCGGAAGGGTCTGTACTAGGCGTAGGCTAATTATGCCGTGCAGACAAGCCTTTGAACGAGGGCGGTCATGGTTCACAAAGACTGGAAAGGCAATGATCGTCTAGTTCGAGTCTTTGCGTACGGTTCCGTCGTTTCTACTTACATCCTTATCGTCATCGGCGGGTATGTGACAACAAGCAATTCCGGTCTTGGCTGCGGAGAATCCTGGCCCTTGTGTAAGGGTGCAGTCCTTCCCTCGCTGAACAATCCAGAAGTCGTGATTGAGCTCACGCATCGACTCTTTAATTCTGTGGTGGGAGTGTTTATCTTGGGATTGGCTATCGTTGCTTGGACAAGACACAGAGAAGCGAGAAATATCGTTCTTTTGTCTACAGCGAGCCTCGTAGCGCTGATCGCGCAAGTGTTTCTCGGAATGGTAACAGTCACCACCTCGCTTAATCCTATTGTCAGCGACGCGCATCTTGCACTTGCGTCAGCAGTTCTTGCAATCGTCGTAGCCGATGCGGTAATGGTTCGAAATCTTACATTGAGACCGGCCGAATTGCAGTAATACATATCCATCGTTTACCGATATAGCTAGTGCAAAACGCTTTAAAAACAAAACACCCGGGAGCAGAAAAGCTCAGAGAATCCGCGGATGGCAGTCTCCAGCACCCAAGTCGAGTTCGACTCTCTCTTCGCCCTCTTCACTTATCTTGCGATACTGGTTTCGATCATCGTCTTCAGTCTTCTGATCTATTTCATAATCAAGTACAGAGAGAAACCATCCTCCCGACAACCGGACGACACCCCGATACTGGGCAAGACACCGCCGTCGAGAGGACATGCCAGAAGCGTAGTGATTACAGTCTCGCTCTCGACTATAATCTTGGTAGCTTTGATAATCGGAAGCTTCGGAGCAATCGACAATATTCTTAGTCCACCCGCACCCTCACAGGTTTGCAATGGCTGCGGTGTGTTGGTCACAGGGCATCAATTCTACTGGGCCTTTGCCTATCCTAACGGCCATCTGGACAACTTGGTTCTTCGAGTGCCCGTAGAAAACAAGATTCGCCTCAATGTCACGAGCGGGGACGTTTTTCATGACTTCGGAATAATCGGCCTCGACATAAAGACAGATGCCATACCTGGCCGCACTAACGTGATGTGGTTTACGACCTACAAAGTTGCAAACTTCACGATACAGTGCTTCGAGCTATGCGGCGTAGGCCATGCGACCATGAAGGGAATCCTAAACGTAGTAGACGAGACAACGTTTCAACAGTGGTATACCCACACGAGAATTACGTGCTCACCTAGCTCCGTCGTGGTGAACCAAACCAGCCAGTGCACTGCTACCGTAACCGATAGTTCTCCGATCGGCATGGGTCTCACCCCCAAAGGCAACATCACCTTTAGCACATCAGCAATTGGCAACTTCAACACACGAATGTGCACTCTCATACCAAGCTCCTCAAACGGTAGCGCAAGTTGCTCTGTCCTCTACACACCCACCGCAATCGGGACGGGCTCTGCAGAAATCAAGGCAGTATATGGCGGAGATCCAACCCAATCTGATAGCTCTGGAAACACGGTCATCCTAGTCACCTGAAGGAAGATTCGAATGAGTCAAAGATTCGCCGATTCAGCAAAGAGATGGCTATACACTACCAACCACAAGGACATTGGAATTCTCTACATCATCACATCACTATTCCTCTTCGCAGCTGCAGGCGTCCTCGCCATCACAATGAGGACGCAACTCTCAGCCCCTGACAATACTATCCTTACAGCAAATGTCTACAATCAATTCGTCACTGTTCACGGCCTTTTGATGATTTTCTGGGTTCTTTCTCCGCTAGCTTTTGGTTTTGCAAACTTCATAATTCCCTTGGAAATCGGCTGCCGAGACCTAGCTTTCCCACGTCTCAACTCGATGAGCTACTGGTTCTTCCTATTCAGCGGCGTGATGATGATTCTCAGCTTCTTCTTCGGGGCTGCTCCAGACCTTGGCTGGACTCTCTATTCCCCACAGACCGCATCCCAGTTTAGCCCGTCAATCGGAATCAATCTGGGAGCGGGAGCTCTCATATTGATGGTCGTCTCGATAACAATGAGCTCGATCAATTTTCTCGTTACGATGTTCAAGATGCGAGCGCCTGGGCTAAAGCTCAGGTTCATGTCCGCATTTCCTTGGGCGATTCTTGTAACGATTTTCATGATGCTTTACGCATTTCCATCGTTTCTGGCCGCAGTCGTCCTGCTTTATGTCGACAGAGCCTTCGGCACAGTGTACTTCTCATCGATCCAGGGGGGCTCGCTGCTCTGGGACAACGTGTTCTGGTTCTTCGGGCATCCCGAAGTATACATAGTATTATTTCCAGCAATTGGGATAATAGCGGACATAATTCCTACTTTTGCTAGAAGACCGCTTTACGGTTCCAAGTACGTTATCGGAGCGTTGATAGCCGCAGCTCTGATCAGCTTCGTGGTCTGGGGGCATCACATGTTCGTTACAGGTATTGGGATAGCCTCTACGAAGTTGTATACGGTAACCACAATCGCCGTTTCTCTCCCGTTCGATGTCATAGTAATCTCACTCATCGAGACTCTCGGGTTCGCTAAGCTTCGCCTCAAGGCTCCTGCACTTTTCGCGTTGGGGGCTGTAGCAAACTTCATTGTGGGTGGGATCACGGGGGTCTTTCTCGCTTCAGTCGCGCTGGATTATGCGCTTAGAGGGACGTATTTCGTCGTCGCGCATTTTCACTACATAATGGTGGGAGCTAGCATAATTGGTCTCATTGGTGGCCTCTACTACTGGTTCCCTAAGATTACGGGCCGAATGTATGACGAGAGGTTGGCCAAGGTTCACTTTGTACTCTCCATGATTGGATTCCAAGTTCTATACTTTCCAATGTTCCTCCTCTTGGATATGCCAAGAAGAATCGCGACTTATACGCCTCAGACCGATTGGGGGCTCCTCAACATTACCGCGACGGTCGGAGGCTTCATTTTCGGCGGAGCACAACTTCTGCTGTTCTACAATCTGTACCGTAGCTCTAGAGTTGGCCCGCCTTCCGGTCCGAACCCTTGGGAAGCGTGGACCCTTGAGTGGGCACTTCCCTCCCCTCCGCCTGCTCACGACTTCGACGTCATTCCTACTTTCCAGGCGGATGGAACTATCCGCTTCGGCTCAAGCCCAGGACTTCCAAACGGGTTAGGACACTCTAACGAAATCGGGCACCCGAATGGGTCGTCCATGTCAAACAAAACTTCACCCTTGCATCACGAAGGGCTAAGTCCTTGGCCAGTTCTAATGGCGTTCGCAGCGTTCATCTTCTTCCTAGGTTTGACAATCGGAAAGCCAGCAAACCCACAACCGGTTAGCTATCAGCCCTTCTGGCCTTTGATCGCTGACGGGGTCATACTAGGCATCATCTCTCTCTTCGGCTACAGCAGAGAAACGTTCACCGTTCATGAGGATACCCGGGTTGAGAGTTGGCCCTTCAAACAAGTTCCGAACATGAAGCTCGGAATCTGGACGTTCCTGGGGGCAGAGGTGATTTTCTTCGGAGTCTTGATAGGCTCGTACTTCTTCGTAAGAACCAACGACGCAGCGTGGCCACCAGCAGGCTCGCTTTTCGAGATCAGGAATGGATTCGCTATGACACTTGTCCTGCTAACCAGCAGTCTCACCGCGATAATGGCTCTCGCATCAGCCAGAGCAGGAAATCGGAACGGTCTAATTGCCAGCCTTGGAGGAACACTCGTTCTCGGTGCAGCGTTTCTCTACATCAAGGCAGGTGAATGGTTCAGCCTTGGCGCCAGCGGCGTCTTCCAGAACTATTCCCTTCCGGCAACCAGCTACTTCATCACGACCGGAACTCACGGAGTCCACGTGTTCGCGGGAATGTGCATGACAGTATACTTGCTAGTCAACGCCATAAAGGGCAAATATCTTCACGGAGATCACACTACGCTTGAGCACTTCGGCTTATACTGGCACTTCGTCGATATAGTATGGGTCTTCCTCTTTCCCCTGTTCTATCTCATCTAGGTGAGCCGATTGAACACGAACTACCTGTATCTGTTAATCTTCGCGGCTCTGATTGGGGAGACTGATATCGAAGTGAACCTCTCCTCCATCATCCCCGCCTACAACGAGTATGTCACTGTGCTTCTAGGGATTGCTGGCACCAAGGCAATTTTGATCGCCATGTTCTATCAACATTTGAGATATGAGCCAAAGTCCCTTTCAACATGGGTCATAATAGGGCTCGTAATCGCCTCCCTTCTAATGGGTCTCAGCTTTGTGCAACTTCACGTTGGTCACTGATCCTCGATTGAGAGCGACGGAAGTCAGTAACAAATGAAAGGATTCATGAGAGCGCAGAATTGGGTCTAGGAACCGACGACTCCCATTCCTCTTCTCTGATCAAGATTTCTCTCCTAGGAGGGCTTTCAGTTCTCGCGTCTTTGCTCTTCTATCAATGGATCATTTCCAACTTTCCAATTGGGACCGGAAAGATTGAGCTGCTACAGCAAACTGCCTACGTTGTTTTGGCTCTGATATTAGTTGGAGTCGGCATGGTTCTGGCTTCAGTCACCCGTTACCTCATGCGGAGCCCAAGGGATAATGACAAGAAAAATTCGCTTCTCAACGGTATCATTATTTCACTAGCCCTCAACGACAACCGTTCGTTCCGTGCATTCGTTCTGGCCTCTCTACTCTATGGAATATTCTTCGCGTTTGTTTCCAGTTTCCTGATCTATCAACCGTTTGGGCGCTTCTCGGAAACTTATGGGGTTAGCGTTCCCTCGATGCAACCTGTCATTTGCTGCGGTCCACTCGGACAAATGCCTCAATTCGTTGTTTACCTGACACAGCAATTCGCGATCCTGATCGTCCCAATGAACGCGATTCTTCTCATCGCAGTGTCATGGCTCGTAGGCCTTAACGTGGCAATCGCGACGTACTCGTACACGAATCAGTCACCTAGTGTTCGAGGTAAGTGGTTTGGTGGTCTCGGCGCAATTGTCGGGCTATTTGGCGTATGTCCGACTTGCGCTGGATTCTTTCTTCTGACGATACTTGGCCTGGCTGGAGCAGTCACGTTCGCGCTAACGCTTTCCTCTCTTCAGGTCGTGTTTCTCGCCGTAGGACTTCCCTTGCTTCTGCTAACCCCGATCACGACTGCTTGGAAGGTTCCTCAAGGCCGGGCGACCTCCTGCAATTTTCCAAGCGACAAACAAATCGGTCGCTAATAACCTCCTGAATTGAGAGTTAGTCCGTCTTGGATCACTGAAAAAACCTCGTCAGACGATCCTCAAGTGAGTCGGGGCCAGACTCTTGAGGGTCGATGGTCGTCTGAGCTGTGAGCAGATTCGGTCCGGCTTTGCTCTAGGTACGAACTCGAGATTACAAAGAAAGATTTAGAGTTAATCGTTGCTGACGAGTTGGTTGCGTGCGCAGCCTAACTGACGATTATTTCTCCGTGCATGAACGGGTGCACTGTGCAGTAATAGTAGTAAGTCCCAGCTGTGTCGAACGTAACCGGGCTGCTAGCGGCGGCGCCGGGGTTCATTATCCCTGTGTCCCAGGTTGTTGGTCCGGAGTTGACTCCGTTCGGGCAGCCTCCCTGATGGTTCGAATCGCAGCTAGTAGCACTGTGAGGCGCTTGTCCCTTGTTTACCCACGCGACGGACGTATGGATCGCTATCGTCACATTGTGATTCGTGCTAGTATTGAAGCCGCACTGGGAAGCGGTGCCACATGATGCACCGTTGTCGTAGATGTCAATCGTGGTCCCAGCTGGTGGCTGACCCTTTGGTTGGAATAGGATGTAAACTCCGACACCTACTACGACAAGTACGACCAGGATTATTACGTATAGTACAGTTCGACTCTTAGGCTTAGCCGCTTCCGGTGGTTTCGCTGATTGTTCCATTTTTCCACTGAAAATCAGCTCGACCGGGCCTTTTCCTATAAAGCTTGTTTTTCGTATCTACATACCGTTCGGCTTGCAGTTTCTACATTGGCCACAACCGATTAAATAGCGGTACAAACATTTCAACCGTCGAGATTTACTAGGTTCGCGAAATTGAGAAAGTTTCCACCCTCCCTTGAAGCTTGGCGCGATCCCATCGAGAAGACTATCAACAAAACGCTGAAAGCGAACTTCGACCGGCGTGAAGCAAATCAGATCATCAAGTACATGTTCAGAACGGGTGGAAAACGTTGCCGTCCCCTATTGGTTGTACTTTCCGCCGAGGCCTTGGGCGGGAAACCTGAGGAAACATTAGAGGCGGCGGCGGCGATCGAGATCATTCATGCCGCGACCCTAGTTTTCGACGATATGATCGATAAGGATCAGGTCCGTAGGGGAGCCCCTACGATTCACATGGCCTTCAGCAACGAGAAAGCCCTAACTTCTGGTTTGTTTCTCGCTTCGAAGGGCGTTCAGCTTCTGTCCAATTACAAGAATCCCGAGGTAATGAGAATGATCGGAACAACGCTGGTAGATATTAGCAAAGGAGAACTTCTCGATATTCTCGGAGACTTCAACGCGAGTGTAAGTGAGTGTATCGCTATTGCAGATTTGAAGACCGCCTCTCTCTTCGGAACGGCAGCCGGGATAGGAGCGGCTATCGCTGGAGTTGACGGAAGGAATTTGGTCGGCGTGCAGAAGTTCGGCAGATCGTCCGGTATGGCGTTTCAGATCCAGGATGATATTCTCGACTTTACCGACGGATCTGATGAACCTGTTTTGAAAGCACCGAACATTGTTACCTCGCATTGTCTTCATGAGGCTCCGCGTCCTAGTAGCAATATCGAGTTATTGAACTCGAATCGAAAGCCTTCAAATAGAGAGGTATTGAAAATACTCAAGAAGGCGGGCTCCCTCGAGTTCGCGAGATTGAAGGCCAAGGAATATGCGGGCAACGCCAAAGAGTCACTTGACAAAGTGACGGGTCTGGAGAATCGAAAGATTCTGGACGATTACGCGGATTATCTCTGGAAGAGAACAGAGTAGTCCACGCGATTCTCTAATTCAAACGTTTATAATGGCTCAGAGCCGGGCGTGCAAAAATAGGCGGAGTCAGCAACAACCGTGGTCTCCCAAGGGATACCCGAAGAAACTGGCTACATCATCTTCCTCTTCGCCGCGACGTTAGCGCTAGTTATCACTTTAAGACTAGTGATCAGTCCAAGGGATCCACGACCCACTCCCGAGAAGAAGGCGCCCTTTGAATCGGGTCAGATTGCGACTGGTCCTGGAAGAACCCGATTCATCATTCAGTACTATCCCTACATACTGATGTTCGTAGTCTACGACGTCATCGCCATGTTCTTGTTTGCATGGGCTCTGGATCTCAGAGCTTTGGGAGCAGCTGGAACAGTTCCAATCTTGACTTTCATGGTGGTTGCGCTAGTTCCGCTAGCATATGCTCTCCATCTAGCGGGTCAAAGGGAGAACTGGTAGGAAACACTTGTCGGATCCCGTTAGCCAGATCTTCCACCTGGTAACCAGCACCTACTTCCTCGAGATTGTAATCTTTCCTGGTCTAATATCAATAGCCATTCTCGGAGCCCTCTTCACATGGTTCGAGAGAAAACTGACCGCGAGAGTTCAACTAAGGATCGGTCCCTCCTACTCGAGCCCGGTCGGGGGAATCCTTCAGGGGTTCGCTGACATCATCAAACTACTTTTCAAAGAACTAATCATCCCAGAAGGAGCGGATCGGTTCTTCTTCATTATGTCCCCTGTGACAGCACTAATAATTGGTGCAGCCCTCCTAGGGCTGATCCCCTTTGCTCCCGGGGTCCAGATTGCAAACGTGGAGGTCGGTCTCCCGGCCTTTCTCGCGATCCTAACTCTCTCACCAACACTAGTGCTTCTTGCAGGGTGGAGTGCTAACAGTAAGTTTCCATTCATAGGCGGTCTCAGAGCGCTATTTCAACAGACCGCCTACGAAATCCCCCTCTGGCTCTCAGCGCTGGGAGTCGTGATGATAACTGGAACTCTCAACCTGACCGGGATAGTCCAATTTCAGCAAAACAACGGATGGCTCCTCCTGCCACAAGCGCTGGGCGCCCTCCTGTTCATAGTAACCTCAACTGCGGAGATGGAGCGCCTGCCATTCGATCTCCCGGAGGCAGAGTCAGAGATCATGATGGGATGGCAAGCTGAGTATCCAGGACCATTATTCATGTTGGTCCAAGGCCCCGCGTTCATCAAGCTGTACGCATTCGCAGCTCTCTTCTCGACATTGTACCTCGGCGGTTACTTGGGGCCAGCGATCATCCCTCCGATCGTCTGGTTCTTCCTAAAGACTATCGTGATCATAGTTGCGGTCATGCTCTTCAGGTCAACATTTCCACGTGTTCGTCTTGACCAATTGTTGCGTCAGGGATGGACCACCCTGCTAACGCTGTCGATCGTAAATATTGTGATCGCATATTTCATCGTCGTTGGAGTACCCGCGATCTGACAACAGATGACAGACCTGACCTTCCTAGCCCTAGCCACTGTGACTGTGGCTAGCGCTATCCTAGCCCTTGAGGCCAGAGATCTAGTCTATGGCGCCGCTGCCCTGGGAATCACATTTCTTGGCATGGCCGGGCTATTCTTTCTTCTCGACGCTTCATACGTCGGAGCCTTCCAGATTGCAGTGTACATCGGAGCAGTAGTCGTTCTGATATTGTTCACAGTCATGCTTGTCGGGCCTCAATTAGGCGAGCCTCCACTCGAACTAAAGAGACTCTCGCTCCTCACAGCGCTATTGGTATCGCTTCTGTTAGGAACAGCTGGATCCTTGACAAGTGCTGCTACATTTCCTGGCCCTGACGAGTGCGGTGCCGGTTGTGATCTGACTCGTCTCAGCACGACCCTCATCAATCAATACGGTGTCCCACTCGAATTTCTCTCACTCGTTCTCGCCGCAGCCGTCATTGGTGCGTTGACCCTAGCTAAGGCAGACAGGAAGGGCTGAGAACATGGAACCACTGACCAGCTTCTTTGCTGTCTCGGTTATTCTGCTTGGTGTTGGAATCTATGGCCTAACTACCAAGAGGAATGCTCTCAGGATATTATTCTCAATCGAGCTCATCTACAACGCGGCAAATCTCAACCTCATTGCATTTGCCAGACTCAGAGATCCCCCTATGATTACTGGTCAGGTGATCGTTCTGTTCACGATTGCGCTCGCTGCAATGGAAGCCTCCGTGGGACTCGCGATCATAATGTTGGTCTCTCGGTTGAATGTTGACATTGATCTGCGCAAACTCAATCGACTAAAAGGTTAGGGAACCCATGACCTTTCTTCTCATAGGTGCGATAGTTGTTCCTCTAATTGGCGTCCCTGTTGTCTACTGGTTCTCCCTCCTTCTCAAGCAGAAAGCGGGGTATGTCGCGTCACTTCTATCGCTCGTGCCCTTGGCGGCGGTTCTGGTTGCTGGGGCTGAAGGCGCGTCCTCTCCTCAAGGAGCCTATGCAGAGCTGTACTCATGGTCGCCGATAGGAACGTTTGGTCTAAGGGTTGACAATCTCAGTCTGCCCATCCTCCTCATCATTTCGTTGTTGGTCGCACTGATTGCTCTTTTCTCCGTGCCGTACATGCGTCAGAGAATAGGAGACGATCCCGGGCGATATGGCCTGTACTACAGTCTGTACATGCTCTACTCACTGGGTATGATAGGGACGGTTCTCGCAACGAATCTGATCGAGTTCTACCTGTTCTTCGAGATCATGTTGGTGCCATCTTTCTTTCTGATTGCGGAGTGGGGGTATGGGGAACGAGACAGGATCTCTCTTACCTACTTCATCTGGACGCATATCGGTGCTCTAGTCCTTCTCGTCGGTATACTCGTAACTGGATTCCTAGCCGGAACGACTGATATGGATTCGGTCGTAAACAACTTCGCCTCGAATCCATCCACAGTTCCTTCCCTCGTAAGGTTGGGAGTGGTCGGGGCCATGTGTTTCGGACTTTTCGTCAAGATCGCTCAGTTTGGACTTCACGCATGGTTACCCTCGGCCTACGCTGAAGCGCCTACCCCGATCAGCGCCCTACTATCCGCTGCCATGACTGGAATTGGAGGCTACGCGATAGTTCGTATCGTCATGACAATCTATCCATCAGGATTCCAGACCCTCTCTGCTATCTTCGCAGGCTGGGCTCTTGTAACTATGTTCTACGGTAGTGCGATGGCCCTGGTCCAAGACGATGTCAAGAAACTGCTCGCGTATTCCAGCATGAGCCAGATGGGCTACATCTTGTTTGGACTAGCGACCTTCACATCGTTTGGCATATCAGGTTCAATGTTCCAGTACATCAGCAATGCAACAGCGAAAGGAATCTTGTTCATCGCGGTCGGCGCAATAATGCTTCAATTCCGTGGGGAGCGAAGCATGAGTAAGATGGGGGGACTTGCCGGAAGGATGCCCATCACCGCCTCTGCGGCTTTCATAGGTTCGCTTGCACTGATGGGGTTTCCATCTACCAACGGGTTCTTTTCCGAGTTTCTCCTGTTCCAAGGAGGCTTTCTACGCGCCACAACGGCCTTCTCAGATTACCGCGTCATAGTAGCCATTCTAGGGGTCGTTGCCACTGCGTTCACTGCAGGATACTCTCTACTTGCTCTAAGGAAGATCTTCTTCGGTCCCTCAAATGGAGATACGGCAAACGTCAAGGAAGCACCTTGGACAATTACAGTTCCACTCATTGTTCTTAGCATCGTAACAGTGGTCCTCGGAATCTATCCAGGACCCGTCATCAGCCGGTTCGCCGCCATCGGGAAAGCTATCGTTGGAGCTTGAGATGAATTGACACTCACTCCATGGCTGATCTGGACTGCACCCCTTGCAGGTGCTCTTTTCACCCCGGTCTTTGCTAAGATCCACCCTAGGCTCCGAGACTATGGCGCTGTAGCTTTCACCCTCATCTCAGCCATCTTCGCGAGTCTTACAGCTCTAACACTCGCTCCGGGTGACTATCAAATCCCATGGATATCGTCATCGATCTTCAACGTGAATGCTGGAGTGCTCGTAGACCCACTCAGCATGTTTCTGACCAACATAGTCGCGTGGATTAGCTTCCTCATCATGGTCTACAGCCTCCAATACATGAAGGGCGAGTTCGGACTCACGCGCTACTGGTTCTTCATGAACCTCTTCATCGGTAACATGCTCCTCCTCGTCCTCGCCGATAATCTTCTGTTGATGTTTTTTGGTTGGGAGGGAGTCGGCCTCTGTTCCTACGCCCTGATCGGTCATTTCTATCACGATGAGCCAGAGCACTGGGTCGGGGTCCCGGGCGACACAGCTCTTGGCGTGCCCCAAGCCTTCCCTCCTAGTCACGCGGGGATGAAAGCCTTCATGATGACGAGAATCGGTGACATCGCTCTTCTCATCGCAATCTTTCTGATTTTTGCGACGGCCCGGACTTTCAACTACCTCGAATTGGGGACAAAGCTTGGTCAGCCAGGTAACTGGGCCTCAATTTTGTCCGGGCTAGGATTGCTTCTTCCGACCGCGCTTCTCTTCTTCGGAGGACCCATTGGAAAGTCCGCACAGTTCCCTTTACAAGAATGGCTCCCAGACGCGATGGCGGGACCGAGTTCTGTCTCCGCGCTAATTCACGCGGCTACAATGGTGAAGGCTGGAGTATTTCTCGTTGGAAGAATGGGCCCCATCTTCTACATAGCACTGTTACAGTTCAACCTAGTCACTCCCTTCTTTGGTACAATCGCCTGGATTGGCGCCTTCACCGCTTTCCTCGCCGCAACCCAAGCCACTGTTGCACGTGAAATCAAGAAGGTCCTGGCTTACTCGACCGTTTCTCAGATAGGATACATGATGATGGCGCTAGGCATCGCCGGGCTGAGTGCGAACTTCATCGCTGGATATTCCGCGGGCCTGTTGCAGCTGATGAGTCACGCGATATTCAAGGCCTCACTCTTCCTGGCAGCAGGGTGGGTCATACATGCTACAGAAACGCGATTCATGGACCAGATGGGTGGACTTGCTAAGGCAATGAGACTTACTTCAGTCTCGATGCTGCTCGCGGGGCTCTCTCTGATTGGCATCCCGCCATTCAGTGGCTTCTGGACAAAAGATTCGATCCTCTCCTCGGCCTTCCAGAGTAGCCAATTTGTGTTCTATGGAATCGGGCTTGCAACGGCGCTACTCACGGCGTTCTACACCACAAGAATGCTAGGCATCACGTTCGCAGGCAAATCCAGTAGCCACGTGGACGAACTTGCAGAGGAAGGAAAACCTGCCCACGAAGCCGGTCTAACCATGCTCGTGCCATACCTGGCTCTTGCAATTGCAAGCCTCGGACTCGGAATCTTCTATCCATTTTACAGTGGACCCCTTACCAACTACATCGCTAAGGCCCTGCCCCCCACCCTACCCCTTGGCGCTATCCCCGGTCTGACGACTACAGAAGTTCTACTTTACGGGGCAAGCATCGCGATGGCGGGAATCGGCCTAGTCATGGGATACCTTCTCTATTTCAGAAGACAATTCACCGTTCCAACTAAGGTCGGGTGGCTCCGAGCCTTTCTTTGGCATCGTTGGTATCTTGACGCAGTCAACTACCGTGTGTATGTCAGTGGACTAACCAGAGCGAGTCGAGGACTTTACAGATACATCGAACAAGGGATCTGGGATAAGCTCAGCTCGACAGTCGCACGTGATGTCATAGACTACACTGAGGCTAGCGGGGTCCTAGACTCAAGAGTTGTGGATGGAGCCGTGGACGATCTCGCAACTGCAGGCTCTCGACTCAGCAACCTCTTGCGGCGGCTCCAAAGCGGAGTCACTGAGCAGTACATCATATCATTCGCGATTGGGATCGCTCTCCTTCTAATCTACATGATTTTTGTGGTCGGAGCTCGCTAAGATTGTTTGGAATCCTGAC
>WNGH01003194.1_pt1 | contig 15670 bp, 12 predicted proteins | sample 5400631 | NCBI WGS metagenome assembly WNGH01 (sample SAMN13153373, study PRJNA577476) | soil metagenome | isolation source: 115 cm soil or saprolite under Garry oak tree replicate 1 | place: USA:California | collected 2016-06-15
CCTTCTCTTCCGGCGCCGCATCGATCTGGTCGTACGCCTTCGCCTCGCCCCCGAACTTCGCCGCCAGCACCGATGTCATCGCCGCCGTCAGCGTCGTCTTGCCATGGTCCACGTGGCCGATCGTCCCCACATTCACGTGTGGCTTGGTACGCTGAAACTTGCCTTTTGCCATGATGACTCCTAAATCGAAGAACGGGTAATTTGGAAAAGCTTACTTCTTGTTGATGACGGCCTCGGCGACGTTCTTCGGCGCCTCGGAGTAGTGCTTGAATTCCATCGAGTAGGTGGCGCGGCCCTGGGACAGGGAGCGCAGCGTGGTCGAGTAGCCGAACATTTCGGCCAGCGGGACTTCCGCCTTGACCAGCTTGATGCCGCCGACCTGGTCCTCCATGCCGTGCACGATGCCGCGGCGGCCGGACAGGTCGCCCATGACGTTGCCCATGTAGTCTTCGGGCGTCTCGACCTCGACCGCCATCATCGGCTCCAGCAGCACCGGGCTGGCCTTGCGCATGGCATCCTTGAAGGCCATCGAGGCGGCCATCTTGAAGGCGTTTTCGTTCGAATCGACGTCATGGTAGGAACCGTCGAACAGGGTGACCTTGACGTCGACCACCGGGAAGCCGGCCAGCACGCCGTTGGGCAGCGTTTCGACGAGGCCCTTCTCCACCGCCGGGATGAATTCGCGGGGCACGGTGCCGCCCTTGATGGCGTCGACGAACGCGAAGCCCTTGCCGGTCTCGTTCGGCTCCAGCCTGATCCAGACGTGACCGTACTGGCCGCGGCCGCCGGACTGCTTGACGAACTTGCCTTCCTGCTCGACCGACTTGCGGATGGCTTCGCGATAGGCAACCTGCGGCGCGCCGACGTTGGCCTCGACATTGAATTCGCGCTTCATGCGATCGACGAGGATTTCGAGGTGCAATTCGCCCATGCCGGAGATGATGGTCTGACCCGATTCCTCGTCGGTGCGGACGCGGAACGAAGGATCTTCCTGGGCCAGCCGATTCAGCGCGATACCCATCTTCTCCTGGTCGGCCTTGGTCTTGGGCTCGACGGCGACGTGGATCACCGGCTCGGGGAATTCCATGCGCTCGAGGGTGATGACATGGTTCGGATCGCAGAGCGTCTCGCCGGTGGTGGCCTCCTTGAGGCCGACCGCCGCGGCGATGTCACCGGCATACACGTCCTTGATTTCCTCGCGCTGGTTGGCGTGCATCTGCAGGATACGGCCAATGCGCTCCTTGCGCCCCTTGACCGGGTTGTAGATGGTGTCGCCGGACTTGATCATGCCGGAGTAGACACGGAAAAAAGTGAGTTGGCCGACGAAGGGGTCGGTCATGATCTTGAACGCCAGTGCCGAGAACGGCTCGCTGTCCGAGGGCGCGCGCTCGCCCTCCTTTTCGTTTTCGAGGATGCCCTTGACCGGAAGGACGTCGGTCGGCGCCGGCAGAAATTCGATGACGGCGTCAAGCATGGCCTGGACGCCCTTGTTCTTGAAGGCCGAGCCGCACAACATCGGCACGATTTCGGCGTTGATCGTGCGCGTGCGCAGGCCGAGCTTGATCTCTTCCTCAGTCAGGGCCCCTTCCTCGAGGTACTTGTTCATCAGTTCCTCGTTGGCCTCGGCGGCGGCCTCGACCATCTTCTCGTGCCACTCGTCGGCCGTACCCTGGAGGCTCGCGGGAATCTCGCTATAGGCAAACTTGGTGCCCTGGCTGGCATCGTCCCAGACGATCGCCTTCATCTTGATCAGGTCGATCACGCCCTCGAATTTCTCCTCGGCGCCGATCGGCACCTGCAGCGGAATCGGATTCGCCTTGAGGCGGGCCCGCATCTGGTCGTGAACTTTGAAGAAGTCGGCGCCCTGGCGGTCCATTTTGTTGACAAAGGCCAGGCGCGGTACGCCGTACTTGTTGGCCTGGCGCCAGACCGTCTCCGACTGGGGCTGGACGCCGCCGACGGCGCAATAGACCATGCAGGCGCCGTCGAGGACGCGCATCGAGCGCTCGACCTCGATGGTGAAATCGACGTGCCCCGGCGTATCGATGATATTGATACGGTGCTCGGGAAAGGTATTGCCCATGCCCTTCCAGAAGCAGGTCGTCGCCGCCGAGGTAATGGTGATGCCGCGTTCCTGCTCCTGCTCCATCCAGTCCATGGTGGCCGCGCCGTCATGCACCTCGCCGATCTTGTGATTGACGCCGGTGTAGAAGAGTATCCGCTCGGTCGTGGTGGTCTTGCCGGCGTCGATGTGCGCACTGATGCCGATGTTGCGGTAGCGCTCGATGGGAGTCTTGCGGGCCACTTGGATTACCTGTCTTTCTTAAACCAAACCGCCATGGCACTCGTCGGGGACGGACGAGGTGCCAGGGCGGCGATCGGAAAACGGCCGCGCGGACGCGGCCGGCATGTCAGTTTCAGAAGCGGTAGTGGGCGAAAGCCTTGTTGGCTTCGGCCATGCGATGGACTTCCTCGCGTTTCTTCATCGCCGCGCCGCGGCCCTCGGAGGCCTCCAGCAGTTCGCTGGCCAGACGCTGGCCCATCGACTTCTCGCTGCGCTTTCTCGCCGCCTCGCGCAGCCAGCGCATCGACAGCGCCATGCGGCGGGCCGGGCGGACTTCCACCGGCACCTGGTAGTTGGCGCCGCCGACCCGGCGGCTCTTCACCTCGACCATCGGCTTGACGTTGCTCACCGCCTGGCCGAACACCTCGAGTGGATCCTTGCCGCTCTTCTTCGAGATCATCTCGAAGGCGCCGTAAATGATGCGCTCGGCGACGGATTTCTTGCCCTGGGTCATCAGGACATTGACGAACTTGGATAGATCGACGCTGCCGAACTTGGGGTCGGGCAGGATGTCGCGTTTCGGAACTTCTCTGCGGCGCGGCATGGTAACTGGTCCTCTTCGAATTAGGCTTAGGCAGCCTTGGGTCGCTTGGAGCCGTACTTGGAGCGGCCCTGCTTGCGGTCCTTGACGCCCTGGGTATCGAGGCTGCCGCGGACGATGTGGTAACGCACGCCGGGCAGGTCCTTGACACGGCCGCCGCGGATCAGAACGACCGAGTGCTCCTGCAGGTTGTGGCCTTCGCCGCCGATGTAGGAGATGACCTCGAAACCGTTGGTCAGGCGCACCTTGGCCACCTTGCGCAGCGCGGAATTCGGCTTCTTCGGGGTGGTGGTGTATACGCGGGTGCAAACTCCGCGCTTCGCCGGACTGCCGCCCAGCGCCGGCACCTTGCTCTTGGAAACCGGAGCCTGGCGCCCCTTGCGCACCAGTTGGTTGATCGTTGGCATAACTTCTTAGTCCCAAAGAGTAACGGCCCCCCGGGGGGAGCAAAGAGGCCGGATTATATGAATGGCCTGCGCATGCGTCAACCGGCCGCCTGCATGCCTTCCTCCACGCCTTCCACTGCCGGCGTCTGGAACATGCCCTGGGCCGCGTCCTCGCCGACCGCCTGCATGCGGCGCGCGCGGTGATAGGCAAGGCCAGTGCCGGCCGGGATCAGGCGGCCGACGATGACGTTCTCCTTGAGACCGCGGAGTTCGTCGCGCTTGCCCATGATCGCCGCCTCGGTCAGCACGCGGGTCGTCTCCTGGAAGGAGGCCGCAGAAATGAAGGAGTCGGTCGACAGTGAGGCCTTGGTGATGCCCAGCAGCGTGTACTGAAACTCGGCGCCGCGCTTGCCCTGGGCCATCATCTTGTCATTCTCGTCGAGCAACTCGGCGCGCTCCACCTGCTCCTCGCGGATGAAGCCGGTATCGCCCGGATCGGTGACGACCACGCGACGCAGCATCTGGCGGACGATCACCTCGATGTGCTTGTCGTTGATCTTCACGCCCTGCAGGCGATAGACGTCCTGGACCTCGTCGATGATGTAGCGGGCCAGTTCCTCGACGCCCTTGAGGCGCAGGATGTCATGCGGGTCCGCCGGGCCATCGACGATGACTTCGCCCTTGTTGACGACCTGGCCGTCGTGGGCCATGACGTGCTTGTCCTTGGGGATCAGGTACTCGTGCGCGGTACCGTCGTCGGGTTCGGTGATGATCAGGCGCTGCTTGCCCTTGGTGTCCTTGCCGAACGAGACTGTGCCGGTGACCTCCGCCAGCGTGCCGGCGTCCTTGGGCGAACGGGCCTCGAACAGTTCCGCGACACGCGGCAGGCCGCCGGTGATGTCGCGGGTCTTGGACGATTCCTGGGGAATGCGGGCCAGGATGTCGCCGACCGCAACCGGCTGTCCGTCCTTGACGGTGATGATCGAGCCGACGTGGAATGTGATGCTGACGGCATGTTCGGTGCCGTGCATCTTCACTTCCTGGCCAGCCTCGTCGAGCAGTTTGACCTGCGGCCGCAGTCCCTTGGCTGTGGTCTTGGTGCCGCGCTTCGGGTCGATCACGACCAGTGTCGACAGGCCGGTCACCTCGTCGATCTGCTTGGCGACCGTGACGCCTTCCTCGACGTGTTCGAACTTCACGATGCCCGCGTATTCGGTGACGATCGGCCGGGTATGCGGATCCCAGGTGGACAGCACCGCGCCGGCCTTGATCGGGATGCCGTCGTCGACCAGCAAGGTGGCGCCGTAGGGTATCTTGTGGCGTTCGCGCTCGCGGCCGTTGTCGTCGACGATCATCGTCTCGCCGGAACGGGAGATGACGATCTTCTCGGCCTTGGGATTGGTGACGTAGCGCATCAGCGGCGTGAAGCGGATGGTGCCGCTGCTCTTGGCCTCGACCTGGCTCTGCGCCGCGGCCCGCGAGGCGGCGCCGCCGACGTGGAAGGTGCGCATCGTCAGCTGCGTGCCCGGTTCGCCGATCGACTGGGCGGCGATGACGCCGATCGCCTCGCCGGTGTTGACCAGCGAGCCGCGGCCGAGGTCGCGGCCGTAGCACTTGGCGCACAGGCCGTAGCGGGTTTCGCATGACAACGGCGTGCGGACGCGGACCTCGTCGATGCCGAGGGCCTCGATGCGGTCGACGGCATCCTCGTCGAGCAGGGCGCCGGTCGGGTAGAGAACATCGTGCGTGTCGGGATGAACGACATCGCTGATCACGACGCGGCCGAGAATCCGCTCGCGCAGTGCCTCGACGACCTCGCCGCCCTCGACCAGCGCCTTCATCGCGAAGCCGTTGATGGTGCCGCAATCGTCCTCGATCACGACCAGGTCCTGGGTCACGTCGACCAGGCGGCGCGTCAGGTAACCCGAGTTGGCGGTCTTCAGCGCGGTGTCGGCGAGGCCCTTGCGGGCACCGTGGGTGGAGATGAAGTACTGGAGGACGTTGAGGCCTTCGCGGAAGTTCGAGGTGATCGGCGTCTCGATGATCGAGCCGTCCGGCTTGGCCATCAGGCCGCGCATGCCGGCCAACTGGCGGATCTGCGCCGCCGAACCGCGGGCGCCCGAGTCGGCCATCATGTAGATGGAATTGAACGACTCCTGGGTGACGGTGACGCCCTGGGTGTTGACGACCTGCTGGGTGGCCAGCTGATCCATCATCGCCTTGGCCACCTGGTCGCCGGCACGGCCCCAGATGTCGACCACCTTGTTGTAGCGCTCGCCGACGGTGACCAGGCCGGAGGTGTATTGCTTTTCGATCTCCTTGACCTCGGCCTCAGCGGCGTCAATGATCTGGTGCTTCTGCGGCGGCACCAGCATGTCATCGACGCAGATCGAGATGCCGGCGCGCGTCGCCAGCGTGAAGCCGGCCTGCATCAGCTTGTCGGCGAAGACGACGGTTTCCTTGAGGCCGCAGCGGCGGAAGCTCTCGTCGATCAGCTTGGAGATCTCCTTCTTCTTGAGCGGCTTGTCGATGACCTTGAAGGGCAGGCCGCGGGGCAGGATTTCCGACAGCAGGGCACGCCCGGCGGTCGTCGAATAGCGGTTGATCTTCTCGGTCCATTCGTTTTCGCCGGTAAGTTCCCACTCGCGAATGCGTACCACGACGCGGGCATTGATGTCGATCTGCGCCGTGCCCAGGGCGCGGGTGATTTCGGCGACGTCGGTAAACAGCATGCCGGTGCCGAGGGCCGCCGCATTCTCGCGCGTCGCATAGTAGAGGCCCAGCACGACGTCCTGCGAGGGGACGATGATGGGGCTGCCGTTGGCCGGCGAGAGGATGTTGTTCGAGGAGAGCATCAGGGTCCGCGCTTCCATCTGCGCTTCCAGCGACAGCGGCACGTGCACCGCCATCTGGTCGCCGTCGAAGTCGGCGTTGAAGGCGACGCAGACCAGCGGATGCAACTGGATGGCCTTGCCTTCGATCAGCGTCGGTTCGAAGGCCTGGATGCCGAGGCGGTGCAGGGTCGGGGCCCGGTTCAGCATCACCGGATGCTCGCGGATGACTTCCTCGAGGATGTCCCAGACCACCGCGGTCTCGCTTTCGACTTCCTTCTTCGCCGCCTTGATGGTGCTGGCGATACCCATCTTTTCCAGGCGTTCGAAGATGAAGGGCTTGAACAGCTCTAGCGCCATCTTCTTCGGCAGGCCGCACTGGTGGAGCTTCAACTGCGGGCCGACGACGATAACCGAGCGGCCCGAGTAGTCGACGCGCTTGCCGAGCAGGTTCTGGCGGAAGCGGCCGCCCTTGCCCTTGATCATGTCGGCCAGCGACTTCAGCGGCCGCTTGTTGGCGCCGGTCATGGCCTTGCCGCGGCGACCGTTGTCGAGCAGCGAGTCGACGGCCTCCTGCAGCATGCGCTTCTCGTTGCGCACGATGATGTCCGGCGCCTTCAGTTCTAGCAGGCGCTTCAGGCGGTTGTTGCGGTTGATGACGCGCCGGTAGAGGTCGTTCAAGTCGGAGGTGGCGAAGCGGCCGCCATCCAGCGGCACCAGCGGACGCAGGTCGGGCGGCAGCACCGGCAGCACTTCGAGGATCATCCACTCGGGCTTGATGCCGGACTGCGAGAAGCCTTCGAGCACCTTGAGGCGCTTGGCGATCTTCTTGATCTTGGCTTCGGAACCGGTGGTCTCGAGTTCGTGGCGGAGCTTCTCGATCTCGGCGGAAACGTCGATGGTGCGCAGCAGTTCGCGCACGCCTTCGGCGCCCATCAGGGCGGTGAACTCGTCGCCGTATTCCTCGACCTTGGCCAGGTAGTCGTCTTCGGTCAGCAGTTGGGCGCGGTTGAGCGGCGTCATGCCCGGGTCGCAGACGACGTAGGCCTCGAAGTAGAGGACCCGCTCGATGTCGCGCAGGGTCATGTCGAGGACCATGCCGAGCCGCGAGGGCAGGCTCTTGAGAAACCAGATGTGGGCGACCGGCGAAGCCAGCTCGATGTGGCCCATGCGCTCGCGGCGCACTTTCGACTGGGTCACTTCGACGCCGCACTTCTCGCATATGACGCCGCGATGCTTCAAGCGCTTGTACTTGCCGCACAGGCACTCGTAATCCTTGACCGGGCCGAATATCTTGGCGCAGAACAGGCCGTCCCGCTCAGGCTTGAAGGTCCGGTAGTTGATCGTTTCCGGCTTCTTGACTTCGCCGTAGGACCACGAACGGATCTTCTCGGGCGAGGCCAGGCCGATGGTGATGGCGTCGAATTCCTCTTCCTGCGTTACCTGCTTAAAGAGATCGAGCAGTGCTTTCATGTGTTCACTCCTGCGAGGGGTGAGACTTCAATTCAATATCCTGCGGCGCGGCTTAGGCGGCGCTCAGTAGCGGTCGAGATCGATGTCGATCGCCAGGGAACGGATTTCCTTGACCAGCACGTTGAATGACTCCGGCATCCCGGCGTCTATCCTGTGCTCGCCCTTGACGATGTTTTCATAGACCTTGGTACGGCCGGTGACGTCATCGGACTTGACCGTCAGCATCTCCTGCAAGGTGTAGGCGGCGCCATAGGCTTCGAGGGCCCAGACTTCCATTTCGCCGAAGCGCTGGCCGCCGAACTGCGCCTTGCCGCCCAGCGGCTGCTGGGTAACCAGGCTGTAGGGACCGGTCGAGCGGGCGTGCATCTTGTCGTCGACGAGATGGTGCAGCTTCAGCACGTGCATGTAGCCGACCGTCACCTTGCGCGCGAAGGCCTCGCCGGTGCGGCCGTCGTGCAGCGCCACCTGGCCCGAGACCGGCAGTCCGGCCAGGTCGAGCATGGCCTTGATCTCGCTCTCGTGGGCGCCGTCGAACACCGGCGTGGCGAAGGGCACCCCGCCGCGCAGGTTGCGCGCCAGCTCGAAGATATCGCCGTCGTCGAGGCTGCCGATGTCTTCGCCCTTGCCGCTGGAGTTGTAGATCTGCTCGAGGTACTTGCGCACCTCGCCGGCATTGGCCTGGCGCCGCAGCATTTCGCCGATGCGCTGGCCGAGGCCCTTGGCGGCCCAGCCGAGATGGGTCTCGAGGATCTGCCCGATGTTCATCCGCGACGGTACGCCGAGCGGATTCAGGACGATGTCCACCGGCGTGCCGTCGGACATGTAGGGCATGTCCTCGATCGGCACGATGCGCGACACCACGCCCTTGTTGCCGTGGCGGCCGGCCATCTTGTCGCCGGGTTGGAGGCGCCGCTTGACGGCCAGATAGACCTTGACCATCTTCTGCACGCCAGGTGGCAGTTCGTCGCCCTGGGTCAGCTTCTTCTTCTTCTCCTCGAAGGCGACGTCGAAGTCGCGGCGCGTGTGCTCGATCGAGTCGCGCAGGTTCTCCAGCTGCTGCTGGGCCTCCTCGTCGGCCAGGCTGATGTCGAACCAGTGGTGCGGATCGAGGCCGGCGAGGTAATCGTGAGCGATCTTGGCGCCCTTGGCCAGCTTCTTCGGGCCCTTGTTGGCGATCTTGCCGAGCAGCATCTTCTCGATCCGGGCGAAGGTGTCGCGCTCGACGATGCGCATCTGGTCGGCCAGGTCGGTCTTGTAGCGGCGCAGCTCGTCGTCGATGATCTGCTGGGCGCGCTTGTCGCGCTCGATGCCCTCGCGGGTGAACACCTGGACATCGATGACCGTGCCGTTCATGCCCGAGGGCACGCGCAGGCTGGTGTCCTTCACGTCGGAAGCCTTCTCGCCGAAGATGGCGCGCAACAGCTTCTCTTCCGGCGTCAGCTGGGTTTCGCCCTTCGGCGTCACCTTGCCGACCAGCACGTCGCCGGCGTCGACCTCGGCGCCGATATAGACGATGCCCGATTCGTCGAGGCGGCCGAGCTGGGCCTCGCCCAGCGTGGCGATGTCGCGGGTGATGTCCTCCGGCCCGAGCTTGGTGTCGCGGGCCACCACCGTCAGCTCCTCGATGTGGATCGAGGTGAAGCGGTCGTCGGCGACGACGCGCTCGGAGATCAGGATCGAGTCCTCGAAGTTGTAGCCGTTCCACGGCATGAATGCCACCAGCATGTTCTGGCCGAGCGCCAGCTCGCCGAGGTCGGTCGAGGCGCCGTCGGCGACGACGTCGCCCTTGGCGATCTGGTCGCCGACCGTGACCACCGGCCGCTGGTTGATGTTGGTGTTCTGGTTGGAGCGGGTGTATTTGGTCAGGTTGTAGATGTCGACGCCGACTTCGCCGGGCACGGTCTCGGCGTCATTGACCCGCACAACGATGCGGTTGGCATCGACGTAGTCGATCGCGCCGCCGCGCAGCGCCTGCACCGCCGTGCCCGAGTCGACCGCCACGGTGCGCTCGATGCCGGTGCCGACCAGGGCCTTTTCCGGGCGCAAACAGGGCACCGCCTGGCGCTGCATGTTGGCGCCCATCAGCGCCCGGTTGGCGTCGTCGTGCTCGAGGAAGGGAATCAGCGAGGCGGCCACCGAGACGATCTGCCCCGGCGCCACGTCCATGTACTGGACCTCGTCGGGCGTCTTCAGCTCGAACTCGCCCTTGAAGCGGCAGGACACCAGCTCGTCGGTCAGCTTGCCCTTCTTGTCGAGTTCGGCGTTGGCCTGGGCGATGATGAACTTGCCCTCCTCGATGGCGGAGAGGAATTCGATCTGGTCGCCGACGTGGCCGTTGGCCACCTTGCGGTACGGCGTTTCCATGAAGCCGTACTGGTTGGTCCGCGAATACAGCGCCAGCGAGTTGATCAGGCCGATGTTCGGGCCTTCCGGCGTTTCGATCGGGCAGACGCGGCCGTAGTGGGTCGGATGCACGTCGCGCACCTCGAAGCCGGCCCGCTCGCGGGTCAGGCCGCCCGGGCCCAGCGCCGAGACGCGGCGTTTGTGGGTGATCTCCGACAGCGGGTTGGTCTGGTCCATGAACTGGGACAGCTGCGAGGAGCCGAAGAACTCCTTGATCGACGCCGAGATCGGCTTGGCGTTGATCAGGTCGTGCGGCATCAGGTTGTCGCTCTCGGCCTGATTGAGGCGCTCCTTGACGGCGCGCTCGACGCGCACCAGGCCGGCGCGGAACTGGTTCTCGGCCAGTTCGCCGACCGAGCGCACCCGGCGGTTGCCGAGGTGATCGATGTCGTCGATCTCGCCGCGGCCGTTGCGCAATTCCACCAGAATGCCGATGACATTGACGATGTCCTCGTTCGACAGCGTCCCCGGACCCTCGAGGGCATCGCTGCCGACGCGGCGGTTGAACTTCATGCGGCCCACCGCCGAGAGGTCGTAGCGCTCCTCGGAATAGAACAGGCCGTGGAACAGCGACTCGACGGCATCCTCGGTGGGCGGCTCGCCCGGCCGCATCATGCGGTAGATGGCGACGCGCGCCGCCCACTGGTCGAGCGTCTCGTCGTTGCGCAGGGTCGAGGCGATGTAGGCGCCGCGGTCGAGATCGTTGACGTAGAGCGTGCGGATCTCGGCGATGCCGGCCTCGGACAGCTTGGCCAGCAGGCTGTCGGTGATTTCGTCGTTGGCATTGGCCAGGATCTCGCCGCTTTGCGCGTCGACGATGGCCATCGCCAGGATGCGGCCGACGACGAAATCGTCGGGCACGGCGATCTTCTTGATGCCGGCCTCGGCCAGATCGCGGATGTGCTTGGCGGTAATGCGCTTGTCCTTGGCGACGATGACCTTGCCGGCCTTGTCGTGGATGTCGAACTTAGCCACCTCGCCGCGCAGGCGCTCGGGCACCACCTCGAACTGGACGCCCTTCTTCGACAGATGGAAGATGTCGAACTGGAAGAAGGCGGCCAGGATCTGCTCGGGCGTCAGTCCGATGGCCTTGAGCAGGATCGTCACCGGCATCTTGCGGCGGCGGTCGACGCGGAAGTAGAGGATGTCCTTGGGATCGAACTCGAAGTCGAGCCATGAGCCGCGGTAGGGGATGATGCGCGCCGAGAACAGCAGCTTGCCCGACGAATGGGTCTTGCCGCGGTCGTGTTCGAAGAAGACGCCCGGCGAGCGGTGCAGCTGCGAAACGATGACGCGCTCGGTGCCGTTGATGACGAAGGAGCCGGTGGTGGTCATGAGCGGGATCTCGCCCATGTAGACTTCCTGCTCCTTGACCTCCTTGATCTTCTCGCTGCTGCTCTCGCGGTCGAGGATCACCAGGCGGACGCGGGCGCGCAGCGGGCTGGCATAAGTGAGGCCGCGTTGCTGGCACTCCTTGACGTCGAAGGCCGGCACGCCGAGCTTGTAGTCGACGAACTCGAGGCGGGCGTTGCCCGAATGCGAGACGATCGGGAAAATCGAGGTAAAAGCCGCCTGCAGACCCTGGTTCCGGCGCTGCACCGGCGGAATGTCCACCTGCAGGAACTGGGTATAGGAGTCGAGCTGGGTCGCCAGCAGGAAGGGCACGTCGAGCACGTTGGCGCGCTTGGCGAAGCTCTTGCGGATGCGCTTTTTCTCGGTGTAGGAGTACGTCATGGTGGCTCCGATCGGAAGGCAGACGTCGATGGTCAAATGGCAGTGTCGGCGGCGGTGTCTTGCCGGCACTCTCGTCTGTCCACTGCAGTCTGATTCATCTCCGGCATCGTAGTTCAATCGGCAAACGGAAAAGCACAACGGGCCGGCGGCGCACAGGGCGCCGCCAGCCCGGCCCGGCCGAGGAAATTACTTCACCTCGACCTTGGCACCCGCGTCTTCGAGCTGCTTCTTGAGGGCGGCGGCATCGGCCTTCGAGATCGCTTCCTTGACGGCCTTCGGCGCGCCGTCGACCAGGTCCTTGGCCTCCTTGAGACCCAGGGCCGTGGCGGCGCGGACGACCTTGATGACTTCGACCTTCTTCTCGCCGGCGGCCAGCAGCATGACGGTGAATTCGGTCTGCTCTTCGACCGGGGCGGCGGCGGCCACCGGGGCGGCCACCGCGACGGCAGCGGCGGCGGCGGAGACGCCGAACTTCTCTTCCATTTCCTTGATGAGCTCGGAGAGATCGAGGACGGTCATCCCGGCGATCGCGTCGAGGATTTCAGCTTTGGTAGCCATGTTCAAATTGCTCCTGAATCAGATAGTGGTGGTTCGTTTCGTGTGACGGTATGTCGCCCGGATCAGGCGGCCTCTTTGGCGTCGCGCACGGCGGCGAGGCCCCGGACGAATTTCGTCGGGACTTCGTTGAGGGTGCGGACGAACTGGGCGATCGGTGCCTGCATGGTGCCGAGCAGCTTCGACAGCAGTTCCTCGCGGCTGGGCATGGTGGCCAGTGCCTTGACGCCTTTGGCGTCCATGACGTAGTTGGCCATCGCGCCCGCCTTGATGACGAGCTTGTCGTTGCCCTTGGCGAACTCGTGGAGCGTCTTGGCCGCCGCCACCGGATCCGTGGAGATCCCGTAGATCAGCGGGCCGACCATCGCCCCATGGAGTCCTTCGAACGGCGTGCCGGCGACGGCACGACGCACCAAGGTGTTCTTCAGCACGCGCAGGTACACTCCGTTCTTGCGCGCTTGCGCGCGCAACGCGGTGATGTGCCCTACCTCGAGACCACGGTACTCGGCGACGACGATCGCCTGGGCTTCCGCGACCTTCGCGGACACCTCGGCGACCACCGCCTTCTTTTCGTCAAGATTGAGACCCAAGGTCAGCTCCTAATGCTAATTGCCCCATTCCGCCAAACGCGCGGCGCGGGGCCGAAACGGCGACCGTCTTCAGGAGAACGACCATGACGATCGGATTCCTGTGTTCGGGTTACGCCATCTGCGTAGAGCGCCGCGCTGCGGGATTGATGATCGGCGGCCCGGCCAAGGACCTCCTCCCTTCATCTCGTCGCGGCAATTAAGTTCGCGGCATCGGCAGTCCGGTGGACAGGTTGGGCGGCGGCTTAGCCACCGCTCCTGAATCCCGTGCCGCGTTTGCCGACCACACCTCTACGGTCTTTGACAACCCGTCCCGCCCCAAGAGGGCGGCGGGACGGCCCAAAGTCCTGTCCCCGCGCCGGCGGGGATCCACTTCCTAATGCTGCGCCGCCGGTCCGGCCAGGCTCGCCTGGTCGACGCGGACGCCGGCGCCCATGGTGCTCGACAGCGACACCTTGCGCAGGTATTGGCCCTTGGCAGCGGCCGGCTTGGCCTTCTGCAGGGCTTCGATCAGGGCGGCGAGATTCTGCTGCAGCGCTGCGACGGGAAACGAGGCGCGGCCGATGGTGCACTGGATGATGCCGCCCTTGTCGGTGCGGTACTGGACCTGGCCGGCCTTGGCGTTCTTCACCGCCGTGGCGACGTCCATGGTCACGGTGCCGACCTTAGGATTCGGCATCAGTCCGCGCGGGCCGAGGATCTGGCCGAGCGCCCCGACGACGCGCATCGCATCGGGGGTGGCGATGACCACGTCGAAATTGAGATTGCCGGCCTTGACCTGCGCCGCCAGGTCGTCGAAACCGACCACGTCGGCACCGGCATCGCGGGCCGTCTGGGCCTTTTCGCCCTGGGCGAACACCGCCACGCGGACGGTCTTGCCGGTGCCGGCGGGAAGCACCACGGAACCCCGCACGGTCTGGTCGGACTTCTTGGCATCGACGCCGAGGTTGACGGCGACATCGATCGACTCGTCGAACTTGGCCGTGGCATTCTGCTTGACCAGGGCCAGGGCGTCGCCGAGCGGGTAGGCCTTGGTGCGATCGACGGCGACGCGCAGCAGCTTGGTGCGCTTGGACAGCTTGGCCATGGTCAGAGCCCCTCCACGGTGATGCCCATGCTGCGGGCGCTGCCGGCGATGGTGCGGGTCGCGGCGTCGAGATCGGCGGCGGTCAGGTCCTTCATCTTGGCCTTGGCGATGTCCTCGGCCTGGGCCCGGGTGATCGTGCCGACCTTGTCGGTGTGCGGCTTGGCCGAGCCCTTCTGGACGCCCGCCGCCTTCTTGATCAGCACGGTGGCCGGCGGCGTCTTCATGATGAAGGTGAAGCTCTTGTCGGAGAACGCCGTTATGACGACGGGAATCGGCAGGCCCGGTTCGACGCCCTGCGTCTGGGCGTTGAAGGACTTGCAGAATTCCATGATGTTGAGGCCGCGCTGACCGAGCGCCGGACCGATCGGCGGCGAGGGATTGGCCTTGCCGGCCGGCACTTGCAGCTTGATGTAGCCGATGATTTTCTTGGCCATGATGGCTCCTACCTAAGTGAGTCGTAACGCGCGGTCGATCGCTCTACTGGCGCTCCTCGTGCCGGAATCGCGGTTTCCGGCGACCCGTCCTAAGCCTTCTCGACCTGGGCAAACTCCAGTTCGACCGGCGTCGCCCGGCCGAAGATGGTCACCGAGACGCGCAGCCGGCTCTTCTCGTAATTGACTTCCTCGACCGTGCCGTTGAAGTCGGTGAACGGGCCGTCCTTGACGCGGACCAGTTCGCCGGACTCGAACAGCACCTTGGGGCGCGGCTTCTCGACGCCCTCCTGCATCTGCTGCATGATCTTCTCGACCTCCTTCTCGGAGATCGGGGTCGGCTTGGTGGCGGTGCCGCCGACGAAGCCGGTCACCTTTGCCGTGCTCTTGACGAGGTGCCACGACTCGTCGTCCATGTCCATTTCGACCAGCACATAGCCGGGAAAGAACTTGCGCTCGGAGGTGTGCTTCTGGCCGGACTTCATCTCGACCACTTCCTCGACCGGCACCAGGATCTGGCCGAACTTGTCCTGCATGCCGGCGCGGGTGATGCGCTCGGCCAGCGCCTTCTTGACGCTCTTCTCGAAGCCGGAATAGGCGTGCACCACGTACCAGCGTTTCGTCATGACCGTTTCCAGCCCAGGACGAGATCGAAGATCGTCCATTCGACGGTCTTGTCGGCCAGGTAGAGGACGATCGCCATCACCAGGACGAACGCGAAGATGATGCCGGTGGTCTGCATGGTCTCCTTGCGCGTCGGCCACGAGACTTTCTTGACCTCGCCGGCCGCCTCCTGGCCGAAGACGAAGAAGCGCTGGCCCGGCGCGGTGAACCAGGCCACCGCGGCGCCGGCCCCCAGCCCGACGAGGACCGAGAGCACGCGCAGCACCATCGGCTGCTCGCCGAGCAGATAGAAGCCGGCGAGCCCGGCGATCAGAAGCAACAGCGCCAGCGCGAATTTGACTTTGTCGGCCATCATTTTGGATCGTCGTCGGTATGGCAGGGGCAGAGGGAATCGAACCCCCAACCTGCGGTTTTGGAGACCGCCGCTCTGCCAATTGAGCTATACCCCTGCGGCAGAGACCAAGGCGGCGCCCCGTCGCCGGAACGCCGCCGCCTAAGTATGTTGTTGTCCTACTCGATCACCTTGGCGACGACACCGGCGCCGACGGTGCGGCCGCCCTCGCGGATGGCGAAGCGCAGGCCCTCTTCCATCGCGATCGGGGCGATCAGCTTCACCGTCATGGCGATGTTGTCGCCGGGCATCACCATCTCGGTGCCCGCCGGCAACTCGATGC
>WNGH01003196.1_pt2 | contig 15670 bp, 12 predicted proteins | sample 5400631 | NCBI WGS metagenome assembly WNGH01 (sample SAMN13153373, study PRJNA577476) | soil metagenome | isolation source: 115 cm soil or saprolite under Garry oak tree replicate 1 | place: USA:California | collected 2016-06-15
CAGGCCCATGCGTTTCGCGAACAAGCCCGCGGTCAGGTTGCCGAAATTGCCGCTGGGCACCGAAAATACCACCGAGTTGGCCGCGGCGGGAAGCTGCGCGCACGCGGCGAAATAATAAAACATCTGTGGGATCAGACGCGCAATATTGATCGAGTTCGCCGACGTGATCGTCAATTGTTGTGTGGCCACGGGATCGACAAGCGCCTGCTTCGCCAGCCGCTGGCAATCATCAAACGATCCGGCCACTTCGAGCGCGGCGATGTTCTGCCCCAGTGTGGTGAACTGTTTTTCCTGCGCCACACTGACGCGTCCGGCAGGGTACAGAATCACGACACGGATTCCGGCGACTCCCAGAAAGGCGTGCGCCACAGCGCTCCCGGTGTCGCCGGACGTCGCGGCGATGACCGTGAGTTGCTGCCCCGATTCCCGGACAAAGTATCCCATCAGCCGCGCCATGAAGCGCGCGCCGAAATCCTTGAACGCAAGTGTCGGTCCGTGGAACAACTCGAGGATGTGCAGATGTTCCGTGAGTGAAATCAGCGGTACGGGAAAATCAAAGGCGCAAGCCACGATTTCGGTTAGCGCGCCTGGGGGAATATCGTCGCCGAGGAATAATGCGCCCACCTCTCTCGCTATCTCCGGAAACGAAAGCGAACCCAACCGTCCGGAAAAGCCGTGGGGGAGCCGCGGCATCTCGACCGGCATGTACAAGCCGCCGTCCGGCGGGGAGCCGCGAAGGACGGCATCGCGCAAAGACACTTCCGGTCCGCGGCGGAGAGTACTTCGATACTTCATCGCGCGTGCCGGGCCTGCGAATCAAGAAGTTCAAGGAAGCCGCGCGCGTCGGGGGCATCCTCTCGCAGGCTCGCCATCGGAACGATGCGATGCGCGAACCGCTCGTAAAGCTGTTTGCGGTGAGCGATGAGCTGGGGATAGCAGCGCGCGACTGCGTCTTTTGCCGATTCACCCGGGCGCTGCGAAAACAGGTTGCCCCAAAGGACTGGCTTGGGATCGGACAGATATCGCGCAATCAAGGTGTTCTCTTCTCCGGGGGAAGCCGCAAGGTAAACGACCGTCGTGAGGTGCTGAAGCCGGCGGCAGATTCCTTCGCCCGTGTAAACCACGCTGCCTGTGGTGTCCAGTACAATGCCGTCTTCACCCGACTCTTCGACTTCGTCCAAGGCCTCACGCATGGAACCAATTTCACTCGCAAGGTATTTCTGTTCGTGGTCACGGTACTCGGGCTGGTCCGGCCAGCCCATCCATGCCGCGACGCCGCCGATGCCGCGGTAGCCGCCGGCGCTCAACTCCGGAGCAAGCTTCTCCTCGATGCGATCGTCAATGCTGATCGCACGAAATCCGGCCGCGGCCAGTTTCCGAGTCCAATGGGACTTGCCCGCTCCGGACATTCCGATGAATGAGAGTTTGATCAAGAGGCCTCTGTGATGCTTTCTTGCTCCCCGATCGAAGAATTCTGCACTCTGAGGAATCTACTTCCCGCGGCCCAGCCGTGCCGGCCTGAGGAGGAGCAGACTTTATCCCGGCGACACCTTACATCGGGTGTGGGCTCCGCTGGGAGCCAGCGGGAATAAGAATAGCTTCCCTCGGCGGCCCCGGCAAGCGCCGAGTCAGGTGCAGTTGGCAGACTTGTATCGGAGCGGAACTAGCCCGAATTGTTCACGAGTAAGCTGAAGATTGTTCACGAATACAGTGCAATCGATACACCTCGGTGATTTTGCAGTTGTAGGGGCACGGCATGCCGTGCCCCTACGGTTGATTCAAAGTCTGGCGGTTTCAACAATGCCAACGCGCCGGATCTTTATAATCGCTGATTTCTTGTGGGATATCCGGGCGAGTTGTCCGCGGCTACCGGTCCGATCACGATAACAGGCCCAGGGAGTCTCGAATAACGTCATACACGAATTCAAGTTGGGCAGGCGTAATGACGTAGGGAGGAAGGATGTAAACGACGTTCCCTAGAGGTCGGAGGAGAACGCCACGATTCAGATAAAATTCGTACAGACGCGGGCGAAGTGAAGACAAATATCCTGCGTCCGGGACCTTCAGTTCGATTGCAGCGACGGTGCCGATGTGGCGTACATCCGCCACGCCGGGGTGCGCCGAGAACGCAGGGAGGCGCGCGTCGTGTACTTTTTCAATGGCGGCAATGCGTTCAAAGACCGGTTCGGTATCGAAAATGTGAAGATTGGCGTTGGCCGCGGCGCAGGCAATCGGGTTGGCCGTATATGAGTGTCCGTGAAAAAAAGCGCGTGAGCGATCGGCCCCGATAAAGGCATCGTGGACGCGGTCGTTTGTCAGAGTAGCCGCAAGCGGAAGAAATCCACCGGTGAGGCCCTTGGCGACGCACATCAAATCCGGCGCAACCCCGGCGCGCTCGCAAGCAAACATTCGCCCGGTGCGGCCAAAGCCGGTTAAAACTTCGTCGGCGATGAGCAGGACATCGTGGGTGGCGGTGAGCCGGCGGATGCCGGAAAGAAACTCTTCCGGATGAACGATCATGCCGCCCGCGCCTTGGAGCAGCGGCTCGACGATGACTGCGGCAATTTCGTGGCTGCGTTCGGCAAGCAGGCGTTCGAGTTTTCCAAGGCATTCGATCTGGCAGGTCGCGCGTGTGAGGCCCACCGGACAATTCGCGCAGTAGGCGGAATGCACGCGCAGAACCGGGAGGCGAAGCGATTCGAACGCCGAGGTGAATGGCGAATCGTCGCTCACGGACATTGCGCCAACCGTATCGCCGTGGTACGCATTTTCGAGCGCGATGATGCGGTATTTCCCGGGCTGACCGCAATTCCTCCAATATTGAACCGCTAGTTTGAGGGCGACTTCGACGGCAGTCGAGCCATCGTCCGAGAAAAAAATGTGCCGCAGCGGCTCGGGAACAATTTTTCCGAGACGCGACGCCAGCTCCTCTGCCGGCTCGTGCGAAAATCCCGCAAAGAGAACATGTTCCAGGCGCGAGGCCTGTTCCGCGATGGCGGCAGCAATCGCGGGATGCGAATGCCCGTGCAGATTCACCCACCAGGACGATATGGCGTCGAGAATTTGGCGGCCGTCCTGAGTTTCCAGAAACACTCCTTCACCACGGCAAATCTTGAGCGGCGCGGGATCAGCGCCTTCGTGCGTGAATGGGTGCCACAGATGGAGGCCGGGTGCGCTCATGGCCTATCGAAACGCCCGCGGGTCGAAATGCTCCTTAAAAACTTCGAGCAGCGCCGCGCGGTGGATTTTTTCGAGCAGGGGGATATAGCCGATGACGCGTACATTGCCGTAATGCTCAATGGCGCACCGGTTTTCGGTGTTCTTCTTTCCGATCAGCACAACGCCATGGACGTTTAGATGCGCACCACGGAGCGCGGCGAGTGTGAGCAGGGTGTGATTGATTGTCCCGAGCGACGTCCGAGCTGCGATGACTACGGGGAGGCCGAGACGCCGCATCAAGTCCAGCATTAAATCTTGCTCGTTGAGCGGCACCATAACCCCACCCGCGCCTTCCACAATATAGGGACGATCCGCCTGCTGTACAGGCAATTCGAACGCGTCGAGAGCGATTCGAAGCCCCGCTTCGCGCCCCGCCAGGTGCGGCGATACGGCCGGCTCGAAGCAATAGCGCTCCGTCAGAAGTCTTTCCTCAGGGCATGCTGCCCATAGGCGGACCGAGTCGCAGTCTGTTCCCTCGATTGAACCAGTTTGCACCGGTTTCCAATACGTCCCGTCGAGAGCGGCGACCAGCAGCGCGGACAGAACTGTCTTACCGACGCCCGTATCGGTGCCCGTAACGAAAAATCCATTCATCGGGCCATTCACCTGGGAAGTGGAATCGCCTGACCGGGCGCGACTTCCTTGCGGATTTGCACCAATGCGCCAGCAAGATCGGCGAGTAAGGGTTGAGTAAGTTTGGATGTTAGTGACACGCGCAAGCGAGCTGTTCCGGGCGGAACCGTCGGCGGGCGGATCGCACGAATGCCGTAGCCGCGGGCTTGCAGCTGCGACGCGAAGGCGAGCGCGGTTTCGTTCGATCCCAGCACGATGGGCACGATGTGCGACTCGCTCCCCGCGGTATCGAAGCCGTTTCCTTGCAGCTCGTTCCGAAGAAAGACGCTGAGATCTGCAACTTGAGTGCGCTCGGTCTCCGCTGTTTTGGCGAGACGCATCCCGGCAGCAACTTGCGCGGCAAAGTACGGCGGCAGAGCCGTGTTGAAGATGAACGTGCGCGCACGGTTGATCAGGAAACGGCGCAGCGGCTCCGAACCGCAGACGAATGCGCCAGCGGCGGCGAGCGCCTTGCCACAGGTGTGGACGGTAGCGAACACGCGGCCGGCGAGCCCCACCTCCGCGACGCGACCGCGCCCTTGAGGGCCACATACGCCGGTCGCGTGGGCTTCATCCACGATGAGTTCGGCGTCATAGCGCGCCGCAAGCGTCGCGAGATCCTGAAGCGGCGCGCGGTCGCCGTCCATGCTGAAGATGCTTTCGACGACGATGAATCGAACTCCGGAACCGGAATGAGTCCACCGAAGTTCGGCTTCGAGAGCGTTCAAATCGAGATGAGGAAAAATAACGCGCTTGCACTTTGCCAGGCGAATGCCGTCGATAAGGCTGGCATGGTTTGCGCTATCCGAAAATACGGCGTCTTCGGGGCGCAGAATGGAACTCAGCAGACCGATATTCGCCGCATACCCCGAAGTGAAGTAGAGTCCGGCTTCGGCGCCAACCCACCGCGCAAAATCATTTTCGACCGCGGTCCAGACCTCGTCGTGGCCCGACAACAAACGCGAGCCGCTGGACGCGAGGCGAGACGAGGAGTCCAAGCCTTCACGGATCGCCTGTTTCATGCGGGGGTCGGCGGAGAGTCCCAGATAGTCGTTCGAACCAAGATCGATGCCGCGAACTGTTTCGAGGTGACGTTGCTGCGCCCGGGATTCGAGATCGGCAAGCTCGGCGAGTATGCGCTGATCCATATTCACGGCGGCGGCTTCAACGAAGGGGGAGCGGTTCGAGCCCCAGCGCATGGAGCATGGCCGCGTCGTCTTCGGGCTCTGGATTCGGTGTAGTAAGCAGTTTCTCGCCGATAAAGAGCGAATTCGCGCCGGCCACAAAACAGAGCGCGACCGCTTCGCGGGAAAGCGCGCGGCGCCCGGCGCTCAATCGAACCATGGACGCAGGCATGAGGATTCGCGCGGTGGCGATCGTCCGCACAAAAACCAGCGGGTCGAGCGGCTCCTGATGTCCCAGTGGCGTGCCGGGCACGCTCACCAGCGCGTTGATCGGTACGCTCTCGGGATGCGGGTTCATCGTACAAAGCTGGTGAAGCAGACCGACGCGGTCTTCATCCGACTCACCGAGGCCAACGATCCCGCCGCAGCAAACCGTAATTCCAGCTTTGCGTACCGCTGCTAACGTTCGGAGGCGGTCGCTGTATTTACGAGTGGTAATGATTTGGCCGTAGTACTCCGGTGAGGTATCCAAATTGTGGTTGTAGGCGGTCAGACCAGCGCGGGCCAGCCGTTCGGCCTGCGTTTCGTCAAGCATTCCGAGCGAGCAGCAGACCTCCATGCCCAACGCCGCCACACGCCGCACCATCTCGAGAACATTTTCGAAATCTTCGCCATCCTGCACATGTCGCCACGCGGCGCCCATGCAGAACCGCGTCGCACCCTCGCGGCGAGCGCGCCCGGCAAATTCCGTTACCTCGTCTATGGGGAGCAGGCTGCCGCGAGTTACCTCCGTCGAGTAGTGCGCGCTCTGCGGGCAGTAGGCGCAATCTTCAGGGCATCCACCCGTTTTGATCGAGAGCAGGCGGCAGAACTGGACGCGCCTCGGGTCATGGAATTCCCGGTGCAACTGCTGCGCCGAGTACAAGAGATCGGGCAGCGGCTGCCGGTAAATCTGACGAATCTCTTCGCGAGTCCAGGTGTGACGCAGGCTTGATCTGTTTGCCGGGGCATTTGTTCGGTTTTCCGACAAGTGCTTCCTCCTGAATCGAAAGAATTCCGCTTACAACCTGACTCGTTCCGTGGTGTGCGCGAATGACGTGAGGGCTGGCCCTGCGCAGGCCGCGGACGATGCATTTTAGCGCAGAACGGCTGCGAATACCGCACTTGCCCGGACAAAGATAGTGGGTCAGATGGCTTGGTAGGACAGGCACTCCTGCCTGTCCGGTGCGATATCGCCACAGCAAACGGGGACAGGCGGGAGTGCCTGTCCTACTAAAACCTGGCACAACGCAAACTGACCCGCCGCCCAGACAAACCTGAAAGGGAGCGGACGGGTGCGGTCCCGCAAGGCGGGATTGGAGGCCGCCGGAATGGTGATGCGCTACGCTCCTTGCTCCGAAACTTCCGGCGGGAGGCAGTACCGATTGCAAACGATACCCGACTTACGCGTTGACAGCAACGCCTCGCGCGCGCAGATTCGCAATACTCAGGCGGGTTGGGGCCATCCGCGCGAAGTTCGCACGGAGTGGAGGCAAGAATGATGACCACAACCAAGGAAGGGATCGCTGCAGTCGTTTTTCTTTTCGTGTGTCTGTGTGAACCGTTCCCCTCGCTGGCCCAGAAATCAGGGGCCTTGAATAAGAGCGCTGCACCTGAGCTGCTCACCCGGGGGACTGCCAATCCGATTACCGCCTCGGCATCTGACCCGCGAAAGCTCAGCGAGAATTGGATTCCGGAAGATATTGATCGTGCCGTGCCACCCGTTGCGCCTGGAGTGGCCTGTTCACTGCCTGCTGTCCTCGAGGGAGCGGGGCAGAGGATCAAGGAGCTCGTGCAGAACGTGGATCGATTTACCGCCACCGAGGTCCTCGTGCACCAGGAAATCAATCCATCCGGCCGCATAGGCCGCGCGGTAACCGTCAAATTTGATTATCTGGTTTCCATCTCGGAGGAACGCAATGGCTGGCTGGGAGTGGACGAGTTAAGGAATCGGAGTCATTCTCTCGATTCATTTCCAAGCCACATTGCGACCACCGGCACCCCGAGCCTGGTTTTGATTTTTCACCCGCGATACATCAGTGATTTCAAGACGAGTTGCGAAGGCCTGGGAGAGTGGCACGGGCAACCGGCGTGGCATGTTCGATTTGAGCAACGTGCGGACCGCCCCAACCACATCTGCTCCTTCATCGTACGAGGGGTAGTCTACAAAGTGAGCTTGCGCGGGAGGGCCTGGATACTTGCCGAATCATTTCAGGTTGCGAGGTTGGAGACGGACATAATGGAATCCATTCCTAAAATCCGCCTCCGTCTGGACCACGAAAGCATTGAGTATCGTCCCGTGATTTCATCCACCAGCAAACTGCAGCTTTGGCTTCCTTCCAGTACAGAACTGTACATGGATTTCCGGGGACACCGCTTTTACCGGAAGCACTCCTTCACCGATTTCAAGATATTCTCCGTGAATATGCAATACCAATTGGGCGGCCTCAAGGAAAGCGTGGCGGCTCAATAGATCTGCCTCAAGACAATCCAAATGCTAACGGTGATCCTGGGAGGAGTCGGGCAGCGAACCTACCGGCGAGCCTCTTCCGTGCGGTTCGTCTTTCGCGAGTGAGTGTTTGAATCTGGTGACCCCGTTTCATTCACAGCGGAACTCTTCTTATGGCAGGAAGTCGCCCACCAGCGATTCTCGTATTGCGGCAGTTCACACATCTTCGTGCATTGCTTTGCTCCGGCTCCATGCTCGCAGCGGCAATAGCAAATCGACGTCTGGGGACCCGAAACCAGGGTTGGAGATTGATTGGCCAGGGCGGCAGCTGAGGCAGTTCCCAAAAGGATTGCGATTCGGATGGCATGTCGAATTCTGTGGGCTGGTAATGTCATGAAACATTTTGGAGCAGGAACGCAGGCGGGCCGATAGCGCGATGGGTGGGATTCTTTGGTATCGGGGTAGTAGCAGTACCGGTACCCGTGTGTGAGGACCGTGCCCTGCGGGTGGGCGCACTCGAATATCTCTATATACGATTGAAAGAGAAGGGCTTATGAATTTTTGAAGCTCACAACTCTCAAGCCAGTAAGGCTTCCTCAATAGCAAAGGGTGGGGGTCTTCACGTTGCGAATCAAGTCACCGGGGGAAAGGGGAACACCCGATTCGGCCGGAGCTCCTTCCTGGTGAGGCGGCGGCTGTCAGAGGGCTCTCTGGAGCGCCACGCACCAGGAACCCAGCCAACTCGGAAAAGGCTTACGGCCTGCCTACGAATTGGCTGCGGAGCTTTCGGCGAGATCTGCAAGCTCCAGGCGCAGATTTCCCGCATTCGAGGCATAGCCGAGCCCGACTTCAAGATCGATGACGCCGGCACGGATCAAGCGTTCCAGCTCGCTGTCAAAGTGCTGCATCCCTTCCGTCGTGCCGTCCCGCATCGCGTCCACTAAAGTCTTGCCCTCGCCCTCGCCTTTTTCGACGTACTCACGCGTGCGCATCGTGGACTTCAGGATTTCGATGGCGGCGATACGGCCGGTGCCGTCCTTTCGCGGGATCAAGCGCTGCGAAACGATGTAGCGAAAGGCCTTGGAGACGCGGCTACGGATGGCCTGTTGATCGGCAAGAGGAAATACACCGACGATGCGCTCGACGGTTTTGGAGGCATCGATTGTGTGCAGAGTGGAGAAGACCAGATGGCCGGTCTCTGCGGCCTCCAGCCCGATCTCGATCGTCTCTTTGTCGCGCATTTCACCAACAAGGATCACTTTCGGCGCCTGGCGCAAGGCTGCCCGGAGCGCCAAAGCGAAGCTCGGCGTGTCGCTGTGGAGTTCCCGCTGGTGAATGGTTGACTTCTTATGGAGATGAAGGAATTCGATGGGGTCTTCAATCGTCAGGATGTGATACGCCTTTTCCTCGTTGATTTTGTTCAGGATCGCCGCGAGTGTCGAGGACTTGCCGGAACCGGTCGGGCCGGTCACCAGAACGATGCCGTTGCGCAATTCAGAAATTTCACCCAGCTGCGGCGGCAGATTGAGGGATGCAAGATCGGGGATCGTTTGAGGGATCACGCGCATCACGATCGCGTAGGTCCCCCGCTGCCGAAAGACGTTCACCCGAAAGCGCGCGATTCCCGGCAGGCTGTAGGACAAGTCGGTCGAACCCTCTTTTTCCAGCTTGTCGGCCACAATTACATTCTGCCCGATCAGGTCGATGGCGATGCGGCGAGTGGCATCCGGCAAGAGTTTGCCTACGCCGGCAATATTCACCTCTTTTAATTGGCCACTGATTTCGATTTGCGGAGTCCGGCCAGGCGAAAAGATCAGGTCGCTCACCTGCTTCGAAACTTGCAGCATCGTGGCAACAATCGCAGCAGTGGATACTTTGGGCGCAGCCGGCGGAGCGGAAGGAGAATCCGGATTGGCGCCAGGCGCTTGGGGGGACAGTGTGGAAACATTTGAAGCCATGGGAATCTCCTGGGTAATGTGCCGGGCTCGGCAAGAATCAACATCCGCCGGAAGCTGCGCGCCCGTCCAGGGAGATTCGGCTAGTTTTTCTTGGTGCGAGTCCGGGAAGAGGCCCTGATTTCCCTTTCGATTGCACGTATGGCTTCAGGCCGAATGCCGACGAACTCAACTCCAATCCCGATACCCGGAAGGCAATAGCGAACCTCGCCACGAGTCTGTACTTCCGCGTTCGACCGCGTCAAGCGAAATCGGAGGATTACGATGGCGCCTTCTGGGAAATGTGTCGAAGTGTTTACGAACATTCCATGCAGGCTGATGTCGGGCGGGCGAAGTGGAATGTTTTCACCATTGCCTTCGTAATTCATGCGTAGCTCAAGGAGTTGCGGGAGGCGCAGTTCGCGGCGTGCCGCGCCGAAGTCTTTGCTCTTTTTCAATCGCTTCATGACAAAAGTACTCCGTGCGAGATATCCAGCGAGGACTCCGAATGGGCGCCTTTTCCACTGTTTTCGCGCTTCATTCCGCAAAACGGGCAGAAGTGGAACGTGGGAAGGAGTTCATGTCCGCACCCGGAGCACTCCGAAGGCGCCAGGGTTTCAAACGGAACCACGCGCTGAATTTCCTCCAGACTCGTGATCCCCAAATGCAGTTTCTCCAAAGCGTCTTCCTGCAGGCGCCGCATCCCATTGGATCGGGCGGCGTTCCGGAGGAGGTCGGGCTTGAAGCTGCCACGCAGGATTGAGCGAATGGATTCGTCGATTTGGAGTAGTTCGTAGACCCCGACGCGCCCTTTGTAGCCGGTGTGGTCACAAAGGTCGCAACCGGCAGGCCAGGCGATCTTGTCCGGTATTGTTGCCGACCCGGCTTCGGCCAGGCGTGCGGCGTATTCGGGCGTAACGCGTTCACAGGTGTGACATGTGCAGAGCTTTCGCACCAGCCGTTGCGCCAGGATGCCGGTCACGGAGGAGGCAATCAGGTAATCGGGGATTCCGAGGTCCAGCAGGCGGACGACGGCTGAAATGCTGTCATTGGTGTGCAGCGTCGTAAGCACTAGATGGCCGGTCTGCGCGGCTTTCATGGCAATTTCGGCGGTCTCGAGGTCGCGGATTTCGCCAACCATGATGACGTTGGGATCTTGCCGCAGGATCGAGCGCAGGGTGCTGGCAAAGGTAAGCCCGGCACGCGTGTTGACATGCACTTGATTGATCCCCGGCAGCGCGTATTCGACAGGATCCTCGACAGTCACGATATTCACTGCCGGCTTACGCAACATATTGAGACAAGAGTAGAGCGTCGAACTCTTGCCGGAACCGGTAGGCCCGGTAACCAGCAGCATGCCCTGAGGCAACGCAAGACTCTGCGAAACACGATCGGCAATATCCCGAGGGAGGCCCAGATCGGCAAGGCCAAGCAGTGGCGCGCTGGCCTCCAGAAGCCGCATGACAACTTTTTCGCCGAACTGCGTCGGCAGAGTCGAAACGCGCATGTCCACCTTGCGTGTGCCAACAGCCACCATGAATCGGCCATCCTGGGGGGCGCGCCGTTCGCCGATGTCCATGTCGGAAAGAATTTTGATGCGCGAGACGAGCGAGTTTTGCAGAGTGCGGGGAACGTTTTCCAGTTCGCGCAGCACTCCATCCACGCGGATGCGCACGACGGTCATCGTGGCTTGCGGTTCGATATGAATGTCACTGGCTTGTTTCGTCATTGCCGTCTGAATGATTTCGGATACCAGGCGCACAGCCGGTGTCTTCTTTTGATACAGTTCTGCCTGGACTTCCTCGATCGCTTCTCGATTGGCTTGGCGTGTGCTCGTGGAGATAAATTCCATTTCATGGAGGATTTCGTCGATGGCGGCCTGGACGGTCGGACTCTCCACCTCTGCCGGAAGAGGTGCGTGGCTCTGCCCGTAATTTCGGGCAATCGCGTCTAGAATTTCGCCGCGAAAAGAAAGACGGGGGGAAATGGTCTTCCCCGACGTGAACCGAAGTTCGTCGATGACGGCCAGATTCTGTGGCTCGGCCATGGCCACGACTAGCGCGGAGTTCTCTATTCGGACCGGAAGTATGGCCAGTCGCTCAGCGACCGCGCCGGGTATGGCCTGCAAAGCGCCTTTCTCGCACAGAATCGTCGTGCAATCCAGATACGGTACGCGGCAAACTTCCTCAAGGGCCTCGATCAAGGAAGACTTGTCGACCAAACCGCGCTCCAGGATCAATTCGCCCAGACGAACGACTTTGCCGCGCTGCTCCTGGAATAGTTGTTGGAGGCTCGTAGCGGATATCTTCCCCCGCTCTTGGAGTACCTCCCCAAGCCGCTTCCGTTTCATTCCTTGTGCCTCGATGGAATTAGGGCACGCCGGATTCCAAATTCAGGCCTCAAAATCCAATTAAACGCCGCAGAATCAACGATCGTTGAAAATCCCAAATCGAAGAAGAAGAGGAGTTGTTCCAAAACGGTATTCCATCGAGTTTCTGCGGGGTTGGTTTCTCAGAAATCTTTCACGTGCGCGCCACAAACGAATCAAGCCGATTCCTTGAAAATCGACGGCCCGGGAGGGATGCGTTTCCATCAACTTCGTGTGTTGCTTGGTTTCATTTCGATTCGTGGCGCGACATTCTTGAAGGAATCACAAAAGGAACGTTTCCAGAGGCATAGGGGATTGATTCCCGAGGAGGGATTCCATCCTCCCGAATCAGGATTGCAGACCTTGGCAGACAATGAGCCAGGCGAAGCCAGCCTTTGGAAAGTGAACATAAATAAGGGAAATTTGACGAGTGGAATGCGGTACGGAGTGGTTATCAACCTGCACAGTGATCGTGCGTGGACGCATTTCGGATGACGATCTTCACGAGTCTTTGAGCAAGGGGGAAGGGGCTTGCTCCAGGATCTGTGACGGTCGTTCCCACCTGCCTCTGAGAGGGAAGCTAGGATGGATGACCCCACGCCCCGGTCAAAAAAAGACCGGGAAACGGAATGCGTCTTTCGGGGCTCTCGTTCCCAAGCGAGGGCCCCTTTCTTTTTCTGCCTTTGGATGCCGCGCAGCGCGGCTCTGCTCATTGTAGCGCCTGCCTTCAGGCGGGCACGTGCTCGATCCATACTGTCGGCCTGAAGGCCGACGCTACAAATGCACTTCTGCACTTCACGCTTGAGCCCGCACCCGTCTAAGTCTGCGAAACCGTTGCCACAGGTTCCACTCGCCGCAGCACCGGAATCCGCGCTTCTCTAAGCACGTGCGTGACTTCCGTTTCCCGTAACCGCGAGGCATCATATTCGAACGATAACCGGTTGTTCTTTTCATCCACGCGGAAACGGCGCAGCCCATACGTGTTGGCAAAGCTGCCCAGGGCGCGAAGTTGCTCCGGTTGCAGGGGCGCCTGCAATTCGTACGTAATCTCCATAAGAGTCATGGACGCATTATAGCAGCAGGGGGTAGAGGTCGGTGGTGCCTCAGTTTGAAAAGAAGCGTGCCCTCTCCTCCCCGGATAACGCGGGGTGGAGAGCCCTCTACAAAACCGTCCTGGTATGTGGCAGTTGATCTTGTATAGGCCGCCCGTTTTTTGGGCGGGCAGGCGGTTGCTCCAACCCTGGCCAAGCTGAGTCACTACCTGGAAGTCTGGCAACTTGACATAGGGGGAGGGGGTATATTATAAAACAGGTGAGAGAAGATGCACGGAGTCGAAGCTATGGCAGGAAACAAAGCGATGAGGGCGTTTGGCGCGGCCGCCTGCGGCTGCGCGGTGCATCCCAGGGCACGCAAGGCGCTGGCGGTCGATCCCGAGATCAAATCATCGAATTTGAAACGCCTGCGGCGCATTGAGGGTCAGGTGCGCGGCCTGCAGCGCCTGGTTACGGAAGACCGCTATTGCGCCGATATTCTGGTGCAAATTTCCTCCGTGCAGGAGGCGCTGCGATCCGTGGGACGCGCGCTGATGCGCAATCATTTGCGCCACTGCGCTTCGGAGGCGATCCGGGATACTTCGCCAGGGCGGGCCGAAGCCATGTACGAAGAATTGTTGAATCTGATGGACATGCAATCGAGATGAGTGCCGCGTGAATACACAAGCCAGCTCGATCGAAAAAGACCCGGTTTGCGGGATGACTGTCGACCCCGCTCGCGCGAAAGCCACGCACGAACATGCGGGCAAGACGTATTACTTCTGTTGCCGCGGCTGCCAGGAAAAATTCACCGCCGAGCCGGGGAAGTACTTGATTCCGAAGATGCTCGTGGGTATCGCTCCGGCGTCGCCGAAACCTCTGCAGACAGCGCCTGCTCCAGCTCGGTCCCCTCACATGCGCGTAGCACCGAGTGGTATTGCTCCAATTTCGCCCACAATCTCAAAGCCCGCGAACGAATACACCTGCCCGATGGATCCGGAAGTACGCCAGCAGGGGTCCGGCGATTGTCCGAAGTGCGGAATGGCGCTGGAGCCTGTATTAGCCGCAGCGCCGGCGACAAAGACGGAATACACGTGCCCCATGCACCCGCAGATTGTTCGGGATAAGCCCGGCTCATGCCCGATTTGCGGGATGGCTCTTGAGCCCAGGACCGTCGTCGCAGAGGAAGAGAAGAACCCGGAACTTGTGAACATGACTCGGCGGTTTTGGGTATGCACCGCGCTGACGATCCCAATCCTGTTGGTCGCCATGTCGGATCTTGCCCCGTCTATTTCTCCACTCACGCGATCGGCATCGCCTAGATTCTGGCAATGGTTTGAATTCATCCTGGCGACTCCGGTTGTGTTGTGGGGAGGTTGGCCATTCTTCGTGCGCGGGTGGCGATCCCTCGTTACACGCAATCTGAACATGTTCACGCTGATCGGGCTGGGAGTCGGCGTTGCCTATATCTTCAGCGTGGTGGGCACGGTTTTGCCTGGCATATTCCCCGCGTCGTTTCGTGGACAGGGCGGCGAGGTCGCTGTGTATTTTGAAGCGGCTGCGGCCATCACCACGCTGGTGCTCCTCGGTCAAGTTATGGAATTGAGAGCGAGAAGCCAGACCGGAGCAGCGATCAAAGCTCTTCTCGGTCTTGCCCCGAAGACCGCGCGCCTGATGCGTGACGATGGGTCCGAGATAGATGTGCCGCTCGACCAGGTCAAGTCAGGGGACCGCTTGCGGGTGCGTCCCGGGGAAAAAATCCCGGTGGATGGCGTGGTTCTGGAGGGCGCCAGCAGCGTTGATGAATCCATGGTCAGCGGCGAGCCCATTCCGGTCGAAAAACTCAAGGGGGCCCGCGTCACGGGAGCGACCTTAAACGGCACGGGTTCACTGGTGATGAGGGCGGAGCGCGTCGGGTCAGAAACCCTGCTCGCTCAGATCGTTCGAATGGTCGGCGAAGCGCAGCGCAGTCGCGCGCCGATCCAGAAGCTGGCCGACGTGGTGGCCGGATATTTCGTTCCCATCGTCGTTGGCATTGCTGCGCTAACTTTTGCTATCTGGGCCGTGTGGGGGCCGAATCCACGCATGGCGCACGCCATTATCAACGCGGTCGCAGTGCTGATCATTGCCTGCCCGTGCGCGCTGGGGCTGGCGACACCGATGTCCATCATGGTGGCGACGGGCAAGGGCGCGACACTCGGCGTGCTGTTCAAGAATGCCGAGGCCATCGAACTGATGCGCAAGGTGGACACCTTGGTGATGGACAAGACGGGGACGCTCACCGAGGGCCAGCCTAAGCTGGTTGCGGTCGAGCCTGCCGATGGCTTTGACGCGGATCGTCTCCTGCGGCTCGCAGCAACGCTCGAACGCGGCAGCGAGCACCCTCTGGCTGCGGCCATCGTCAAGGGCGCGGAAGAACGTGGCGCCAAGTTCAGCACTACCGAAGCGTTCGAATCCCTCACGGGCCGAGGCGTCCGCGGCCGTGTGGAAGATTGCTCGGTTGCGTTGGGGAATGCGAAACTTCTAGAAGAACTTGAAGTTGATCCCGGCCCGCTTGCCGCGAAGGCAGAGGCCATGCGGGCCGACGGCCAGACCGTCATGTTCGTGGTTGTTGAAAACAAGATCGCGGGACTGCTCGCCGTCGCCGATCCCATCAAGCAGACCACTGCGGAGGCAATCCGCCAGCTTCACGCGGACGGTATCCGCATTGTGATGCTGACCGGCGATAGCCGCACCACAGCGCAAGCCGTCGCGGGAAAACTTCAGATAGACGAAGTAATCGCGGAAGTTCTGCCCCAGGACAAGGCCTGCATCGTGAAGCGGCTTCAGAGTGAAGGCCGCTTCGTGGCCATGGCTGGCGATGGAATCAATGACGCCCCGGCGCTCGCGCAGGC
>WNGH01004529.1_pt1 | contig 15666 bp, 14 predicted proteins | sample 5400631 | NCBI WGS metagenome assembly WNGH01 (sample SAMN13153373, study PRJNA577476) | soil metagenome | isolation source: 115 cm soil or saprolite under Garry oak tree replicate 1 | place: USA:California | collected 2016-06-15
TGCCGCCGGTCACGTCGATCGTCACGCCCGTGACGAAGTCGGCGTCGGCCGAGGCGAGGAAGCAGATGACGCGGGCCTGGTCCTCGGGCTCCGCGATCCGGCCGAGCGGGACGCGCGCGATCTCCGCCGCGCGAGCGTCGGGCGACATCGCGTCCCAGCGCGGGCGCAGGCGCGGGCTGAGCGTCAGGCTGGGCGCGATCGCGTTCACCGTGATGCCGTACGGGCCCAGCTCGAACGCGAGCTTGCGCGTGAAGGCGATGATGCCGCCCTTGGCCGTCGCGTAAGCGCTGCTGCTCGACGGGCTCTTCCCCCGCCCCGCGATCGAGGAGATGTTCACGATCTTGCCGGAGCGTCGCCGCTTCATGACCGGGACGACCGCGTTGCAGAAGAGGAAGGTCCCGGTGAGGTTGAAGTGGAGGAGGCGCTGCCAGTCGTCGAGCCCGAGTTCGTCGACCGGCGCCGCGGGCTTCTGGATGATGGTGCTGCCGCCGACGGCGTTGACCAGGATGTCGATACGCCCGTGCTGCTCCGCGATCGTGCGCACCGTCGTGCCGACCTGGGCGGCGTCCAACGCGTCGGCCCGCACGGCCTGCGCGGCGCCGCCCGCCTTGCGGACCGTCTCCACGACCTCGTCCAGGGCGGCCTGATCGAGATCCACCGCCACGACGGTCCCGCCCTCACGGCCGATGATTGCGGCCGTGGCGCGGCCGATGCCGCGACCCGCCGCGGTGACCAGCGCGATCCGGTCCGCGAACCTCACGCGCGCCCGTCCGTCAGGAGGGCGCGGAGGCGGGCCTTCAGCGCCTCCGGCAGCTCCATGCGATTCACCTTCGCCGCCAGGTCCCTCGTCTTCCGGTAGGTCGCGAGATACGCGCGACAGGGCGCGCAGGCGCCGAGATGCGCCTCGAGCCGCGCCAGGGTGTCCGGCGTGAGCTCGGCGTCGAGGTACTCCGAGAGCTGGGCGATCGTCTCCCTGCAGCTCATGTTCCTTGGGACACGCCTCCGTGCCGCCCGGATTCGCCGGCGATCGTCGGTCCGGTCACGGCGACTCGGCGTACTGCACCACGAACGATTCGACGAAGATGCGGCGCGCGTGACCCGCCGTCGCGGGAATCGCGATACGGAAGAACGCGCGACCCCCCGGACGCACGTTGCCGTACACCCAGCCCTTCTCCTCGGCGATCACCTGGTTCGACGCGTCGATGACCTGCAGCCGCAGCTGGACGAACCCCGCAACCCCCCGACCGTCGTTGTAAACCCAGCCCGAGACCGTGCGACGACTACCGGGAGCGTCCGGGTCCTCCTCGATCCGGAAGACGGGTCCCGAGCCGGGCGGCGACTGCGCGAGAATCGGCGCGCACGTCCCTGCCAGCGTCACGCCGACGACGATTGCCACGAGCAGAACTCGAGCCATGAGACGCCTCCTGTCGGAGGCTATTCTAGTCGGACTGCCGGGTGAGCTGGTAGCCGCGCTCGGCGAGACACTGCTCGACGAGGCTCGCGCGCGAGTCCCACGCCGTCCCGTCCTTTTCGAACGCGTCCTTCACGCCGACGACGGATCCGATGACCAGCCCGACGCCGGCGCCCGCCGCGGCGCCGATCCACGCGCCGTCCCCTTTCGAAGCGCCGGTGAGCGCACCCCACCAAACGCCCTCGGCGGCGCCGCGCAGCGCGAGGTACAGCGCCGCGAGCACGCCGGCCGCCGCACCCGTGCCGAGCGCGCGCGCGACGGGGGGCAGGGGCACCGAGGCTTCACACTCACGAGTGTCCTGGGTGATCTGCCCGGTGGTCTGTTCGGCCGTGGCGACGACCGATGGGGGACGGTACCCGGCGCATCCAGCGAAGAGGACGAGCGCCAGCGTCCCTGCGACGACACCTCGTGCGCCACGCCCGCTCCGCCGCATCGGCCCGTTTTGACCGCGCTAGCCGGTATCGCGGCGCGCGGCAGTCTCGCGGATCTCGAGCGCGAAAGCGGGCACGGCCGCCAGAAGATTTCGGAAGTTCTGCGCGCTCATGAACAGAACTTCGGCGTCGGCGGACACCACACCGACGGTCGCGCCGCGCCGGCCGCCCTCGAGCAGCCCGATCTCTCCAAAGATGTCGCCCTCGCTCATCTCCCCAATCACCCGGCCGCCCGTCGTCGCGGCCAAGTGCCCGGATAACAGAACATAGAAACCGTCCGCCTGCGCGCCTTCCAGGACGATCGCCTGGCCTTCCTTGAACACCGCGACGTTGCTGAAGAGCGCGAAGCTCGAGAGCTGGCTGACCGTCATCGTCGAGATGACGCTGATCCGCACGGACGGATCCGCCTCGTTCCGGCGCCAGGCGCGCGCCTGCGCGCCCTGGAGCCGGGGCAGCAGCGTCCGGATCTTGCCGATCCGCTCCTGGATCGTGGGGTGCCGGCCGACGAGCCACCGGTACTGGGTTTCGGTGAACTCGAGGCACTGGCAGGCGCGTCCCGCGATGACGTCCGCGAGCCGGTATCCGCGCTGGTGGCTGATGCCCCATTCGCCGAAGCTGTCACCCTTGCCGAGGGTGGCGAGGCTGCGCCGGCCGTCGCGCACGTCGGCCGCGCCGTCGACGATGACGTAGAAGTTGAGCGGCTCACCCTTGCCCACGGGGCCCTGGTTGACGATGGCCTCCCCCTTCGCGTACTCGCGCACCGCGGCGCCGGCGAGCAGCGCCTCGAGCGTGGCGGCGGGGACGTCGTAGAGGTAGCTGACGAGCCGGAGGTCGTCGACGAGGATCCGGTGGCGCGCGGCCGCGCTCGGTGGCAAAAGCACCTGCGTCGCGAAGAGGGTGGGCTTGGGCGGCGAAAACCCGGCCGGGACGTCCTGGTCCGCGATGTGGACCAGGAACGTTCGGGCCCGCACGACCTCCGGCAGGGCCGCGAGCGTCGTCTTGTCCGTGTGGATCGGCGGAATGCCGGCCTCGTGATAGAGCAGGTCCACCGACGGCGTCCCGGCCGCATCCCAGAAGAAGTGCATCAGGTCGTCGCGCTGGCGCCGCGTGAGCTGCCCGCGCGCGTACAGGTCCGCGATGAGGTCGGGATCGTACTGCGTGTCGCCGGCGTATCCGAACGTCTTGCCGTCGACGGTCATTCGGAAGCCGTTCGTCGGAATCGGGTGGAGGTTCCAGCGGGTCTCGAGCGTGACCGCTTCGCCACCGATCTCGAGGGCGATGGGCTCGCCCGGGTTGGCCGCGACGTGCAGCGCCAGGTCTTCACGCGCGACGTGATGTCCGGTGACCAGCTCGACCTTCTCGGCGAGGCACCGAAACACGACGTCGGAGGCGATCACGGTCGTCCGGTGACCGCTCAGCAGCTTTTCGATCAGCCCGCCGTCGTGATCGGCGTGAACGTGGGTGAGGATCACGTGGGGAATGTCGATCGGCGCGACGCCGATCTGCTCGAGGTACAGCAGCGCCTCCGGCGACGGGTCGACCAGGACGCCTCGTCCGTTGATCCAGATGACGAAGCTCGTGACGTCCCCGGTCGGGTCGAAGCCGTGGCTCGTGCCCAGCGGCGTCACACCGAACCGGGGACGGTCGGTGCCGAATCGGAGAACGTGCGCGAGGTCGGCGGGGACGCGCGCGACGGGGCGCCGGCGCGTGATCAGCTGCATGTGCTTGGCGACGGTGCGGCCGTCGCGCTGGCTGATGCGGACGTCGAAGCCGCCGTCCGCGCCGGGCGTGATGCCGACCTCGCCGAGGAATTGCCGGCGGCCCTCCGGATCCGCGCCGTGCACGGGCACCAGCGTCTCGCCCTCGCCGAGCACGGTGAATTCGACGTACGCCTCGAAGCCCAGGACCGGCGCCGTGGGCCCCTGGCCCGCGCGGACCGCGTACGTCTCGTACGCGGTACGGAGGAACGCGTACGTGGTGGGATCGCCGACGCCGTAGGTCTCGCGCAGCTCCTCGAAGGTCGGCGGCGTGGGCCGACCCGGGTCGAACAGCCCGAAGGTCACCAGCCGCAGCAGCCGCTCGAGCACCTCGCGCTGTCGCTCCGACCCGATGATCCGGGTCGGGCGCCCGCGCTGCACGAAGAAGTTCAGGTAGACGACGAACTCGACGTCGGCGTAGTTCGTGCGTCCCTCGAACACGACCGTCGGGAGGACGAACAGGTGCTCGCCCTGCAGCCCTTCGCGCAGCAGGTTACGGGTCGTTTCCGAGAGACTCCCGAGCTGGACGCGTATCGACGAGTCCGGGGCCAACAGGATAGACGGGTCCGCGACTCCCTGGATCTGCCGTCGCGCAGCGGCCAGGATTTCCGACGCCTCGCCGGCCCGGCCCTCCACGACGCCGAGTGTGCTCATGATCTGCTCGTGGGGCATTCCCTTCGAGGCGAGCGCCGCGTAGCGCCGCACGAGCGCTTTGCCCGCCTCGTCGAGACTGGCGAAGCCCTCGTGGACGAGGCCGACCACGCCGCGATCGCGCGTCGCGACGATCACGCCGATCGGGCAATCGCCGCCGGGCACGAGGAGCGCATCACGCCAGGCGACGCGGTGGGAAGCGGGGGACACGAGCAGCAGCGGCACCTCACCCTGCGAGTCGAGCCCGGCGCCGCGCAGCCCGAAGTAGTCGAGCACGACGTCCGCCGTCTTCACCGGCCAGGTGAACTCCTCGAGCAGCGCCTGGCGCAGTCCGGCATCGGGCAGACTCGGGGCCAGCAGCTCGAGCAAGAGCGGCTCGATGGGGCTCGGCAAGGGACGCGGGCTCAGCCAGATCGCCCGCAACCCGGTCGAGCGCGTCGTCGGCGTGGGGGTCTCCATGATCAGCGGCCCCGGAAGACCGGCTCGCGCTTGTCGACGAACGCCTTCGTCGCCTCGCGGTGATCCTCGGTCATGCCGCACCGCGTATGGTGCCACGCTTCGAGATCGAGGAGCTCGGCAAGAGTGCCGCTCTCGGCCGCGTTCATGTTGCGCTTCATGTAGCGGTGGGCGACGCGCGGGCCCCGTGCCAGGCGGGTCGCCAGCGCGCGCGTCTCCTCCTCCAGCCGCGAGTCGGGCACGACGCGATTGACGAGGCCCAGCGACAGCGCCTGCGACGCGTCCAGGATGTCCGCGGTGAAGTAGAGCTCGCGTGCCTTCGCCGTGCCCACGAGCTGCGTGAGGAACCACGAGCCGCCGAAGTCACCCGAGTAGCCGACGCGCGCGAACGCCGTCGCGAAGCGCGCGGTGTCACCCGCCACCCTCAGATCGCAGGCCAGCGCGAGCGAGAGCCCCGCGCCGGCCGCGGCCCCGCGGACCATCGCGACGGTAGGCTTGGGCATCTCGTGGAGCCAGCGCGAAACCTCCATCCGGGCGCGCAGCGCCTGCGCCTTTTCCTCGAGCGTCGTGCCCCCGAACTCGCGCCCCTCGGCCATCGCCTTGACGTCGCCTCCCGCGCAGAATGCGCGCCCGCTACCAGTGAGGATGACGCAGCCGACGTCGCCGTCGTCCGCGACCTGGATGAGCCTCGCCAGGAGCGCGTCGAGCATCGGCCCCGACATCGCGTTGAGCCGCTCGGGCCGGTTGAGGGTCAGAGTCGCGATACCGTCGCTGACGTCGAACAGTAGCTCATCGCTCATGCGGGCCCTCCCCGGGTCGCGGCCCGCGTATCATACCTCGTCCACATTGGCACTGACGCTGTCAACTTGCGGACACCACTCGCAGGCCCGGCGGGCTGCGGAAGCGTGTAAACGGCTGATTTTCCCGGACCGTCAGAGCCGGATAAGGCTGGCACTGAAGTTGCGCTAAGTCTGGCTGGCGCCGTCAACGACATTTTTTGTCAGCGACGAGGAAGGAGGCGGAGCGGCATGCAGCAGCAGCAGTCCTACGCGGTCTCGACATGGCTGGCGTCCTGGCGTTTCCATCATTGGGTCTACGCCTTCTGCTGCGCACTCTACTTCGCGATGTACGCGGGAATCGTGCCCGCGCCGCAGCAGGTCATCGATTGGTTCGCGGCCCGTCCGGAAGTCGTGGAGGCGTTTGCCGACCCGTACTTCGGCCGCGCCGACGCCCTCATCCTGGTTTTCTCGACGATCTTTCTGGGCCCGCTCGCGCTGCTGATCGGGCTGATCATGTTCGTGTTCGTCGTCGCGATCTTCGGCGGCCTGCTGCTGCCGATGGTGCAATGGTTCCGCCTGCCGGAGTGGACGGCGATCCTGCTCGTGCTCGGCGGACTCACGTGGCTCTCCTGGTACGAGAGCGAGCTCTGGCTTCCGCATTCGCTCTGGTTCCTCGGCATGTTCGCGCGCGCGGTGCGCATCGTCGTCACTTAGAGCCAGATTGATTGCAGTCAACCAAGTCCAATCCCATCGGTTTCTCTCAACGCACTTGCCAAAGCAATTGAAGTAAGGACCACCGCAGCACCGATCTAGCCCATCGGGGTCAGCGAAAGTTAGTGGATTGTCACCCACATACGCGTAAAAATTATTGTCGCTGGCGAGGAGACCAGCTGGATCCTCGGAGATGAATCGCGCCGACGCTGGGTAGTAGTACCGCGCCCGGTAGTAACGTTGACCGCCTATCTTCGTCTCGTTTGCCGACACGTCGGGGACTTCACCGAAGCCGAATCGCTCGCCCCAACGCCCTTGCTCGCCCAGCGCAGTACGACTACGAACATACGGGGCGCTGCCGCCGGCGCCGCCTTCTCTCTGCGATGCAGGCCGACTTCTCGCGCTGCAGCCGTGTCGGTCTTGTCCGAGCCTGCGCCGCGCGCTACTCTTAGTCGTGCTCGATTGGGCCCGCTGTGACGCTGTAGAGCAAGCTCCCGACCGGCTCAGCGGAACCTGGACCTTCAAAGGCACCAGGGTCCCGGTCAAGGCTTTGTTCGAGAACCTCGAGGATGGGGCGACCGTCGAGCAGTTTCTCCAGTGGTTCCCTGGCGTCACGCGCCGGCAGGTCGAAGCCGTCCTCGAGCATGCGGCACAGAGTCTGAGCGGAGTCTGATCGACCGCGGGTGCGCATACTCCTCGATCAGGGAACCCCGGTTCCACTACGAGCCGGCCTGGTGGGCCATCAAGTCCTAACGGCGCACGAGCTCGGGTGGTCAGCGCTGACCAACGGGGAACTCCTGGCGGTGGCGGAAAACGAGTTCGACGTCCTGGTGACAACGGATCGCAACCTGCGGCACCAACAGGACTTGACAGGGCGAAGGCTCTCAATCCTCGTACTACCGACGACGAGCTGGCCGCGTCTCCGCCAGCACACGGAGAGGATTCTCCGCGAGACCCTCTCGCTGGCGCCGGGGGAATATCGTGAGCTGACCTGGTGAGAGCCGTTCGCGTTTCGGCTATCGAGCCTAATCGGATCCTCCCTGACCAACCGTCGTCGGCCAGGATTGTAGTACCCGCGCCCGGTAGTAACATCCTCCGCGGGCCGGAAACTCGACGCGCCTCCCATGGGCGTGTAGATGGCACCGGCGGCAGGGTGCGCGGGACACTACCCGAGGGCCAGGAACGAGCCCTCCTCGTCGCCCTCGAACACAAGCATCTCGCGGTGATGCTCACGGAGAATGCCGGCAATCTCGTCCGTTGAACAGTTCCCTCGCCGGATCCAGATGACCTTGGGTGGGTGCCCCAGCAGAAAACTCCGCTCGTGGAAATCGGCGTCCTTCGAGACGATCGCAAAGCCATGCTCGGCAGCATATCGCCAGACGCTGTCGTCACCGGCAGCCTGCAGGCCAACCTCGCGGACATGTGTCGAGCCCGGGTAGATGTCGCCGAGGACAGAGAGGAGACGCGGGGAGAGGTTCTCGTCGAGGAGCAGCCTCACGCCGGCGGGACGGAAACAAACTTGCGTTCCCGGTCGGCCGCAAACGCCAGGCAGGCGCGGATGTCCTCGCGGGTGAGGTCAGGCAAGTCACGGACAATCTCGTCTTCGCTCATGCCAGACGCCAGGTACTCCAGCACGTCGCTGACCGTGATGCGGAGGCTGCGGATGCAGGGCTTACCGCCGCGCTTGCCAGGCTCAACGGTGATGCGTGAACGCCAGTCCATGGAACCAGACTACGGCTGACGAGCCGGCCAGGTCAATTTGATCCGGCCGGCCAGGCGGCGGGGCTGAGCCCGGACGAGCCAGACGCATCCCGGCCGCCGCAAGCATGAGGAGGATGTCCCGGCGCCGCTGCTTGTCCGAGCTTCGCCGTCGGATGCGTGGCCGTGTGCACCGCCTTGAGCAGCCGGATCGACACCCGCGTGTAGAGCTGCGTGGTCGTCAGCCGCGCGTGCCCGAGGATCTCCTGGATCACGCGCACGTCGGCTCCGTGCTCCAGCATCGCCGTCGCCATTGTGTGGCGCAGCAGGTGACACGCCCCGCGCTTGGCAATGCCGGCGGCGACCAGGTAATCGCGGGCCAGGCGCGAGAGATGATTCGGGTGAAACGGCCGGCCCCGGCGCGTGAGGAACACCGTGCCCTCATCGGGCTCGCGGGCGAAGCCGGGCCGGACCCCGTCGAGATACTTCTCCAGCCAGGCGATCGCCCCTTCCCCGATGGGAACGACCCGATCCTTCCGCCCCTTACCCTCGCGGACCGCGAGCACGCCGCGAGCGAGATCGAGATCGTAGAGCCGCAGCCGGATCAGCTCCGTCCGCCTCAGCCCCGTGGAGTAGCCGGTCTCCAAGAGTGCGCGATCGCGCAGCCCGATGGGCGTCGCGGGATCGGCCTGGGCGAGCACCCTGATGATCTCCGCGTCGGTGAGCGGTTGGGGCAGCCGCTGCGCGGTCACCCGCGGCAGTTCGATCTCAGCCGCCGGGTTCGCGGGGAGCGCGCGCTGCTTGGTGAGCCAGCGGAAGAGGCCCTTCACGGCGACGAGCCGCCCATGCTGGCTCCACACGCTCAACGGCGTGCCCCTGCGCGTGCGGTAGTGATAGAGCCAGCGCTGGTAGCGCTCCAGCACGGCGCGGGTGACGTCCTCCGGCTTCATGAGGCCGCCCGCCGTGGCCCACGCGGTGAAGTACTTCAGGTACAACGCACGGACGTGCACCGTGTCGACGGCGTAGTGCGTCACGCGCAGCGCCTCGAGATGGAGCGCGACGACACGGGCCCACGCGTGGCCGTCCTCCGCCTCGAACGGTGTTCGCGCCAGCTCGTCGGCCGGGATCCGCGCCACCCACGCCCCTCCTTGGCCCCGCTGTCACCTCCCTGAGGGCGACTGAGCAATCAGAAGACCCCGGACACCTCCTTGCGCGGGGGCACCCGGCTGACGCAGATCGTGGACTCGACGAGGCTCCGGCCCGCCACCTCACCGCCCTGGCTCGGGTCCTCCGGGTGTCCGTCGATGAGTTGGTTGGCGACCGCCCCGTCGAGGCCCCCGCCGGCCGGGCCAATCCCCGCCTGTGGCACCGGCCCGGCCAGCCCTCTACCGCGCCAGAACGGCAAGCAGGTCCTTCAGAGGCGGCTAAAAGAACGAAACAGGGCCCCCGCCGGCGGCGCGGGGCGAGCGCTCAGGTGGAGCGGTTCAGTCGGCAGCGAGTCGAGAGGCAGGACTCAACAGGCGGACAGGTACAAACACGTGAGGGCAAGATAAAGCTTGACCTCACGTGCCGCGGAAGTCGGCGTCGATTTGGCCGATCACGCGAAGTGGACTCGTCTTGTTCACTTCATCCACCTGGCAGGCCGCTCAGCGTCACGTCGGAATAGCCAGTCCGCCGCGATGACCGCTACAGGCGTGATCACGATGGTCCCAGCCACATAGGGCATCATCGACGTGGGCCATGGAATCGCGCCCGAGCTGAAGAGAAGCAGGAACAGCACGATCGGAGATTCGACCGTGACCACCGCCAGCGCGTTTTTCACCGGGCGATGCACGCGTCGGAGGACCTGCTGTTGCAGGAAGTACAGCGTCGTCACGCCATAGACCAGGACGCCGCCGATGAAGAGATGCTGCTCTCGCGCCAGCCCGAGCCCTTGATCGGCGAAGATCATCCACCCAACCAGCGCGGCGCCGACTACGAGCGCAGCGACGAGGAGGAGCAGTCGGTCGCCGACGCCTCGCCGCAGGTACGCTACCTCACGAGGCTACGAGCACAGTACGGACACTCTTTCAGAATGAGGATCGTTAGCGGCCATCCCTCGTGCGACGTCTTGCTAACAGTCCACCAGCCTATACATCCGCGGCAGAAAGGGCAGAGGATCGACGCAGAAATCCACGTGAACGACACGAGCGACGCCACGACAAAAGCGCCCATCCACGCAGTGAATGGCTTGGGGGATTCCGTCCCTACGAGGATTGCCATGGCAAGGCAGGCGAGGGCCAACACGATGCCACCTAAGCCGAGGTAGATCTTCCAGAGTTGGCCGCTCCAGCCGATCCAATTCTTCCGGAGCGCCTCCCCGAGTTGCGTCACTATCGACACCCGGACCCCGGTCCCAAGATCGGGTCCCACAAAGGTTGAACGGCAGCCGAGTATGCAGACCCGGCAGCAACACCGGCTTCAAACGCACCCAGGATGACCGCCGTCCTGACGCCCCATCCCACTCCGACGATCACCCCGGCTCCGATTCTCCCAGCCGAAGCCAGTCCGAGCGTCGTCGCGATTGGGACGTAGCCACGAAGTGGCTGGAAGCCGTTCGACGCCCACTTGATCGGCCCCGGGATTCCGGTCCTTGTGAAAAAGTCTGCGGACGCTGCCAGGCCCGCTGCAAATCGGACCGGGTTGACATGAGCCTTGTCCCCATACAGAGGGACCTTGAACGGAAGTGGGAATAGGTCAAAGGTCAATGCCCGGTTCGTGCGGGCAAAGTCCCTGGCAAATCTTTCGCCGAAGCCGCACTCCTTGTCGAGCCCAAGCGGGTCGACGTAGTTGATCGGGTCGTTGCCCACGTAGACGTAGAAGTTGACCTCGCCCGTATCGTTCCCGAGCGGATCCTCGCTGATAAACCGCTGCAGGCCGGGATGGTAGTACCGCGCCCGGTAGTAGTAGAGCCCGGTGGCCCCGTCGTTCTCGCGCCCGGTGTACTGGAGGGCGTTCGACGAGGTCGTTCCCGTCACCGTTGCGGTGCCGAAGGCGTCGTACGTGTACGACGTGGCACGGCCGGCGTGGCGTCCGTCAATGCGAACGTTGAGCCATGCTCATCGCCCAGGTATTGCTCGCCACCATTACGGGGCGATGAGCCGGCGAAGTGACAACGCACCAATCAACATTCCCGCCAGAACAAGGCACATGCCGCTGCCGACTACGAGCCGAGATATCGCAGCATTCCCCATCCTGAATGGCCCTCGATTGATTCCTCTTTCGTAGACGCCCACGTAATGAGCTCTTTCGACAAGGAGGAGGCCCCCGACCTCCGTTATCAGGAGTGCCAATATCAAGTGCCCCAGTGGGTTGCTTGCGAGTGGGCTTCTGCCGTCTCGTCCGCTCGTTGCCACAGAGACGATGAGCACCCCGATCCACATTGCGACTACGACCAGCTCTACCGGCCTCCGAGCACGTCCGAGCATCACTTCGAACTCTTGGTCTCGAGACCGGTTCAATGCCGAGATCTGACCAGCCATCGCCCATCATGACAATAGAACTCTGTCGACTGCCCCGGCGCACTGCTCTGTATCGCATTGTGCACAACAACGCGGTCGCGAGGCCCCTTCTGCTTCGGTGCGTCTAGATATGTAAATGCCTCGAGAGACTGCTTTGGGTTCCGGTATAGTCCAAGTCCGCCCGGGTAGTTGTGCCACGCAACCAAGCGAGGGCACGCGAGGGCACCCGCCGATCGACCTTCGTGCACCATAACGGCGAGAAAGAACTCGCGCTCGCCACTCTTCGTTCTCTCGCACCAGAATGCAGCGCTATCCTCGGTGCGCCCCGGCAAGTAGCCGTATACGTATGGCGGGCCGATCATTCCGTTCACCTCGAAGAAATCCTCGACCTGTGAGCAGCCTAACTCCCGCGCATGTTCGACTAACTCACGCGGCATGACGTACTTGGGATCTGCCGCGGCGTCGGTCGAATACAAAGTGACGAAGGCCACCACGGCCATGCGGACTATCGACATACGTCCTTCCTACCAGTTAGCTGGTCAGGTACGGCATTCAGCGGCAGGTTATATAGAGTTGGAAGTTCGATGTGGACATGAGGATTATTTCGGTAATTGCTGAGAGTCCTTCTAGGGTCGAACGACGTCGTGCTCAAGGCCAGCCTGAACGTCCGCATGTTTATCCCAGTCACGACGAGATCCACGGCGACAGCTCCATTCTCATACAGATGTCTGCTTGTCTGAGCCGAGTCGCGAACAGGCCTGTCGTCGCTCGCGGACACGATCCTCCCTGCACAGTCTCGGTACCGATCACCGTCAGAGACCCGCAGGGTGAATGCTGAATCGGGTATGCCCTGACTCACGATGGCATCGTTGAGACTCCAGAGGTTCTCGACGACCGCAGGGTTCCTCAGCACCTGATTACTCCAGTCGATCCTTAAACCCAGTTGGTCACTGAACACGACAGGGTTGTTGGCGACGTATGCATAGAGGTTAGGCTGCCCTCCGCCGAACCTGATCGGATCTTCGCTGATAAATCGCTGGAGGCCGGAGTGGTAGTACCGCGCCCTACCGTAACGCCCACGCGAGTCTGGCCTGAAAATCGACGTCGAGCCCGATGCCAGTCCCGCAGAGTAGCGGCGCCGCGCGGTCGCCTTCCTCCGTCTTACGGAAGCGATGGAACTCTGACCGGAATGCTGTACGTTCTGCCCATGTGTCTCACCGTAATTGTCTGTGCGCGATCAAACTCCTCCCGGGCAACAAGATTTCCGTCGGTGTCTGTCACTCGTAACTCCCCAATCTTTTTCCCAGGTGGAACCCAAATATTCGATACGATCCAGATCAGCCGCTCATCGTTCGAGTGGCCGAAACTCGCCACGTCGGGTGGCTGAGATATACGCTGCACAAGGCGTCCGTTCTCGTCGTACAGAAGGCTGGCTTCAGTCCTTACGTGACGACTGGACTGGCCAAGGAAGATACGCTTGCGCGTTTCGAGAAAAAATAGCCCTTCCGCCTCCACGGCCACCTTTTCCGACGAACCGAGGAGCGTCCCGGCGAAATCGTAGACCGAGAACTGCAAACTCGCGCCCTCGTAGAGGGTCTCTTCTCGCGCCAGCACTAGCCTCTTCAGTCGCCGTAGCACTACGGGACGCTCGGTGAAAGAGGCTACCTCGTTTCTTTCGATGGCACTCTTGTCTCGCTGAAGGATCTTCGACGTCTCGTATCGAAGGATCTTACCTCCGGCGAAAACCACTCGATCTGGAAGGATCTCCGGTTCTCCAGACGAAGACGAAACCCCTGTGCCAAGGAGCCAGAGCGGGGTTCGCCCCACGCACCTGAAATGCAGCCTCCTGGAATCGGCGACCACCTTCCCGGATCTATCAACTTCCCACTCGCGTCCCGCAGCTGGAGGTGCACGTGAGGTCCCGTGGACTGTCCGTTCGTGGGGTCGGCGTACTCGCCGATGTATTGACCCGGCTGGATCACAGTGCCCACTCGGCCGAGAGGTAGGTCACCTCCGCGTACAGGAGGATGAACGCCGGCGCGCGATTAATCTGGCGGCTGCGGAACTCTTCGACAGCGCGCGGATCGGAGCCGAATAGCACGACATCGCGGCCACTATTGCGGACGCGATCTCTTACGAGAGAGTGATTGGACTAGGATGAAGCAACCGCTCACCAACAAGCCACATAGAGCGAAGAGGACAATGTTTGCCCCTGCAGTGAGAAGAAGGAGCATGGTATGCGCCAAGGTAAACGGCTTGGCACCACTGCCGGCCATGAGCATTGGCGACGTAGGCCAGACCCATCTGAATACAGACTCCCACTGCACGTCAGTGCGGATGTCATGCGGATAAGAGTCGAGCCAAATCACTACGGGCGTGAGCAACAATGGGCCGAGCGCGCCGAGTATTGTCGCGACGATCATAACTCTCTTTGGCATATGCACCCCCTACCAGTTCTCTAGCTCGACAACCGTTTGTCCCATAGAGTTCTGACGTCCACTATGGAATTCTACGGCGATAGGAGTGCGCCTTGTTGCTGAGCTTGTTGCAGCAGTTCTTCCATAATCCAGTTCGGATTGTTACTTGGGGTCTTCAGATCTATATCGCCAGCGGCCAACGCGTCCCTTACAAATGTTCCGCAGTGGCGGCCCGTCATGACGCTATACAGCCCCGGGTTGGCTCGGTGCAGAGCAATGAACTTCAGAATTTTCTCATCCTGGTCCGGTGATGTCTTGAGCGTCACCGAAACGATTGGTCCTTCAGGATTGACTTCCGAATCGTTTGATACTTCTCCAAACCATAGTGGTAGCGACTTGATCCTTGGTCGAAAGCCCGTCGTACCATTAGTATTCACCCCAATGCCAATGTGGTGGTAGGGTCCGCAGCATCGGTAGAGGGCGATGGTAACATTGAGACCGAGTGGGTCAGTTGAGTGTGAAGGGTTGTTTACTACATACGCATACAGATTTACGTCGCCACCCCGAAAACTAATTGGATCCTCACTGATAAACCTCTGCAGACCGGGATGGTAATACCGCGCCCGGAAATACTTCAGCCCTGTGCCGTCGCCCTCGCGGCCGGTATAGTCGAAGGCGCTGCCCGTCGAACTCCCACTGAGGCTAGTCACCCCATAGGGCGCGTAGGTGTAGCTGGTCGGCACCGAGCCGATGGAGTCGGTGAGGGCGATGGTGCTCCCCAGCGCGTCCGCGAGGAAATAGCTCGCACCACTGGCGTCCGTTCTCGTCAGATACTCGTCGATGCTGAGCCCGGTCAGGAGATTGGCGACGACCGTCGAGCCGTTCAGTTCCTGCTCGGGGTTGAGGCCGTCGTAGAGAAACCCGGCCTGGGTCGCGTTGATGGTCTTGCTCGTCCGGCGCCCCTCTGCGTCGTACTGGAAGCTTGCGGCATTGCCGCCGCTGATGGCCGCCAGGCGGTTGCGGGCGTCCCACGTGTACGTGTTGGTCCCATCACTGGTCAGGTTGCCGTTCAGGTCGTAGGTCAGCGTGGTGCTACCGAATGTGAGCTGGTGGTTCGCGGCGTTGTAGGTCGCAGTGCCCAGCGCGGCGGGCAGGTCCGTGCGGGCCCAGGTGCCGCCGAGGACCGTGCGATTGCCGTTGGCGTCGTAGGTGTAGGTCAACGTCCCCAGGGGCGTCGTGCCCAGCGTGTAGGTCAGGCCGGTGAGGCGGCTGGCGGCGTCGTACGCGTACTCCGTGATGACCCCGTTGGGGAGAGTGAGACTGGTCCGCCGATTGGCGTTGTCGTACGCCATCGAGACCGTTGACGAGCCCTGGCTGATCTGCGTCAGGCGGTCGCCGTTGTCGTAGGCGTAGTTCACGGTCGGCTGGCCGAGTACCGTCATGGAGACGCGGCGGGCGGCCGCGTCGTACGTGTAGGAGACCGTACCCTGCGGGGTGACTTCCTGGGTGAGCCGGTTCAGCCCGTCGTAGCTGCGCGTGATCGTACCCGAGAGGGAGTCGACGATCTGGGTGAGGCGATTGCCTGCATCCCAGGTATAGCTGGTCGTCGAGCTGTCCTGGTAGGTGACCAAGGTGGGCCGATTCAGGGCGTCGTGGGTGGTGCCCGTCACCTGGCTCCTGCGGTCGGTAAACGACGTCGGGTTGCCATTGTTGTCGTAGCCGTAGGTCTCCGGGCGCATCAGGGGGTCGGTCCGGGTGGCCACCCGATCCATGTTTGAATAAATGTAGCTCGTGG
>WNGH01004251.1_pt1 | contig 15662 bp, 10 predicted proteins | sample 5400631 | NCBI WGS metagenome assembly WNGH01 (sample SAMN13153373, study PRJNA577476) | soil metagenome | isolation source: 115 cm soil or saprolite under Garry oak tree replicate 1 | place: USA:California | collected 2016-06-15
TCGTCATGTCTACGTCCACGTCCGCGATCGTGCACGCCCAGGCATAGACCGGGTACGCGTCGCCCCGGTAGGTCGTCTCGTCCCAGTGAATCGAGTCGGGCTGGATGTATGACTTCTCGACGCGGAGAGGCGGCTTCTCGGTTGGCAGTCGAGCCTTGATTTCCAACGCTGCTTCCTGGACGAGACGACCGACGATCATCGCAGTCCGCGAGGCGACAGTGGGGCCGGAATCGGGGACCAACGACGTGTCCTGCGGGGCAAGGTCTACCTTGTCCATCCCGACCCCCAATGCATCGGCAGCAAGCTGACAAAAGATGGTCTTCGTCCCCTGGCCGATCTCAGTCGACGCGGTGAGGATGCGGAAGGTCCCGTCCGCCAGCGCTTCAAACGCGATTGTGCCCTGTAGCTTCTTTTCGCCACTCCCCGTGAAACCAGATCCGTGGAAGACCAGCGAGAGACCGCGGCCGCGTCGGACGGTCGGACGGTCGGACGGCCGGACGGCCGGCGCGTTCTTGAGCGCCGCATCCAGAACCAACTCCGAGCCTACGCTCTCCGAGAGCACCTGCCCCGTCGCCGTCGTGTCGCCGAGGCGCAGCATCCATTTGCGCCGGAGATCGACGCTCGATACACCCAGCCGCTCGGCCACGTGCTCCACCATCAACTCCGCGGCGAACAGCGACTGGGGCGCGCCGAAACCGCGGAACGCCCCGTTCGGCGGCGTATTCGTCGCGACCGCCCGCGCCCGGATCCGCACGTTGGGACAGGAATACGCGCCGGCGGCGTGGATCGCCGCGCGCGACAGCACCACGGGTGTCAGCGTGCAGTAGGCCCCGCCATCCAGCACGATCTCGATGTCCTGAAAGACCAGTGTTCCATCCTTTTTGACGCCCGTGCGGTGTCGGATGACTCCTGGATGACGCTTGGTGGTCGCCACCAGGTCCTCATGGCGGTCGTAGATCAGTCGGACTGGCCGCCCCGCCTTGCGGGCGAGCAGCGCGGCATGGACCGCCACGATCGAGGGGTACTCCTCCTTGCCACCAAACCCGCCGCCCGTCTCCGCCTGGACCACCACGGCTTGCTGATCGCTGAGCTTCAGCGCTCGCTTCAGGGCGCGATGGACGTAGTAGGGGCACTGCAGCGAGCCGATGACCCTGATCGTGTCGTCTGCTTCAGGGAACGCGATTGCGCCTTGCGGCTCGATATACAACTGCTCCTGCAATCCAACGCGAAACTCACGCTCCACGACGAGATCCGCCTCCCGCTGCGCGGACGCCACATCCCCCTTCGCTATGTCGACCGTGCTGAAGACTTCGGTGGCGCTCCCGATGTCGGAGACCGCGGTGGCGAGCTCGTACTCGATGTGGATATGACTGGCCGCCTCCTGCAGCGTGGCCCGGTCAGGCGCGGCCAGCAGGAGGATCGGCTCTTCCTTGTGCCTGATCTCGCCCCCGTTCGGGGCCAGAACCGGCTGGTCATCCCGGATCAGCTGGACGACGTTGTCCCCCGGGATGTCGTCCGCGCTCACCACGACGACGCGCGACCAGTCGAAGGCGGGGTCCAACATGATTGAGCGGATCGCACCGCGCGCGATCGTGGACCGGATGGTCCGGCCGTACCAGGCCCCCGGCACGGCGATGTCGTCGGTGTAGCGCGCGCGCCCCGACACCTTGTCGGCACCCTCGCGACGGGGAACGGAGCGGCCGACGGCCGTGGGGGGAGCGGAACACATGTGCGGTAATATTGCCACAGAATGCGCCGCACCGGGCGGGCGACCGGCACCCGCCCGTGCCGCAAAAACGGCGTCGTCCACCCGGGGCTCGACATCACCCGGATGGCATGAGGGTTGCAAATGCAAAACCGGCAGAAGCAGGATGCCGATGTCGGGGGGAAAAAGCCGGCAAAGGCGGAGCCAGGTAAACACTGGCACCGCGCCGGCTGCCGCAGCGGCCGTGCACGGCCGCTGCGGACCCTCCTCACCAGCGGAGAGGCATAAGGGGCGGCTGGGAACCGCCGCGCGTCATCGCGCAGCATCCCGGCTCGCCCCGCTTCTTTCCCGGGCACTTGGCCGCACGGGGTTTGCGGAGATCCTGACGACCGAGGCCCGGCGCTTCCTCACCACGCTCGCGCGGGCGTGCGAGCCGCGCCGCCAGGAGCTGCTCGCGCGCCGCGTGGAGCGACAGCGGCGTCTCGACGCCGGCGAGCGCCCCGACTTCCTGTCCGAGACGCGCTCTGTGCGCGAGACAGCGTGGACAGTCGCGCCGATCCCCGCCGACCTGCTGGACCGCCGGGTCGAGATTACGGGCCCCGTGGACCGCAAGATGATCATCAACGCGCTCAACTCGGGCGCGCGGGTCTACATGGCGGACTTCGAAGACTCGAACGCTCCCACCTGGCGCAACAATCTCGAGGGGCAGCTGAACCTGCGGGACGCGGTGCGAGGCACCATCGAGTACACCAGCCCTGAGGGAAAGCGCTACACGCTCGCGCCGCGCACGGCCACGCTGATGGTGCGGCCGCGCGGTTGGCATCTCGACGAGAAGCACGTGACCGTCGACGGACGCCCGATCTCCGCGTCCCTCTTCGATTTCGGGCTCTTCTTCTTTCACAACGCCTCGGCGCTGATCGCGAAGGGCACGGGACCCTACTTCTACCTGCCCAAGCTCGAGAGCCACCTCGAGGCGCGCCTCTGGAATGGCGTCTTCAACCTCGCGCAGGACGAGCTCGGCATCCCTCGCGGCACGATCCGCGCTACGGTCCTGATCGAGACGATTCTCGCCGCGTTCGAGATGGACGAGATTCTGTACGAGCTGAAGGACCACTCCGCCGGCCTCAACTGCGGGCGCTGGGACTACATTTTCAGCTTCATCAAGAAGTTCAGGCAGCACCCAGATTGCGTCCTCCCCGACCGCGCCCGCGTGACGATGGACCGTCACTTCCTCAAGTCCTATGTGGATCTCCTGATACAGACCTGTCACCGCCGGCGCGCACACGCGATGGGCGGGATGGCGGCCCAGATCCCCATCAAGCACGACCCGGCGGCGAACGAGGCGGCACTCGAGAAGGTCCGGCAGGACAAGCTGCGCGAGGTCCGGGCCGGGCACGACGGCACGTGGGTGGCGCACCCCGGGCTCGTGCCGGTCGCGGCCCAGGTCTTCGATGCCGCGATGCCGGGTCCGAATCAACTCCAGATCGCGCGGGACGACGTGCGCGTCACGGCACCGGACTTGCTGGCTGTACCAGAAGGCGAGATCACCGAGGCCGGCCTGCGAACCAACCTGGACGTGGGGATCCAGTACGTCGAGTCGTGGCTGCGCGGGGTCGGCTGCGTGCCGATCTACAACCTGATGGAAGACGCGGCCACCGCCGAGATCTCGCGGTCGCAGGTGTGGCAATGGGTGCGCCACGGCGCGCGGCTCTTGGACGGCCGGACGGTGACGGGCTCGCTCGTCGAATCGATCATCGCGGAAGAGTTGGAAACGAAGAATCTGAAGGGCGGCAAGTTCGATCAGGCCGCGCGTCTCTTCCATCAGCTCATGACGGGTTCGGAATTCCCGGAATTTCTCACCTTGGTGACGTATGAACATCTCGAATAAAGGTCAGAAGCGGAACGGCGGGAGTAAGCGAGAATTCGTCGAGGAGCTCGATCTCCGGTGGCACAACGACCGGCGCTGGCAGGGGATCACGCGCAGCTACACCCCGGAAGACGTGTACCGGCTCCGCGGCACGCTCCCGATCGAGTACACGCTCGCGAGTCATGGTGCGGCGCGCCTGTGGAAACTGCTGCGCGAAGAGCCCTACGTCGCCGTGCTGTCGGCCGTCACGGGAAACCAGGCGGTGCAGGAAGTCCGCGCCGGGCTCAAGGCGATCTACATCAGCGGCTGGCAAGTCGCGGCGGACGCCAACTGCGCGCTGACCATGTACCCCGACCAGAGCCTGTACCCCTCCGACAGCGTACCCAACCTGATCTGCCGGATTCAGAATGCGCTGCGGCGCGCCGACGAAATCCATCACATGAACGGCGACCATTCCATCGACTGGCACGTACCGCTGGTCGCCGATGCCGAGGCGGGGTTCGGCGGCGTGCTCAACGCCTATGAGCTGATGAAGCTGATGATCGCCGCCGGCGCCGCCGGCGTGCACTTCGAGGATCAGCTGTCGTCGGTGAAGAAATGCGGCCATCTGGGCGGCAAGGTGCTCGTCCCCACGAGTGAGTTCATCGCCAAGTTGATCGCCGCGCGCCTCGCCGCGGACGTGTGCGGCGTGGACACGATGCTCATCGCCCGCACCGATGCGAATAGCGCCGGATTGCTGACGAGCGATATCGACGAGTACGACCGCCGCTGGTGCACCGGTGAGCACTCGCCGGAAGGCTTCTTGGTGATTCGAGACGGCGTGGAAGCCGCGATCGCGCGCGCCCGCGCGTACGCGCCCTATGCCGATATGCTCTGGTTCGAGACGGCGAAGCCGGATCTCGCCGAGGCGCGGCAGTTCGCCGAGGCGATTCACAAAGAGTATCCCGGCAAACTGCTCGCCTACAATTGCTCGCCGTCGTTCAACTGGAAGCGCCACCTCAGCGACACGCAGCTCGCGGGATTTCAGCGAGAGCTGGGCGCCATGGGCTACAAATTCCAGTTCGTCACCCTGTCCGGCTTCCACGCGCTGAATCACAGCATGTTTACGCTGGCGCAGGACTACAAGGAGCGCGGGATGGCGGCGTATGCCGACCTGCAATCGCGGGAGGTCGCGGCGGAGGCGGGCGGCTACGAGGCCGTGAAGCATCAGGAGTTCGTTGGTGTGGGCTACTTCGACGAAATCACACAAATCGTCCACGGCGGCCGCAGCTCGACCGTCGCGCTGGAGGGGTCGACCGAGAAGGCTCAGTTCGTGAGTTGACAACCCCTTAGCCGCGCCTAGGCTAAGGGGATGAAAACCCTTCGTAACTACATCGGCGGCGAGTGGGTCAGTCCGACCGCCGCCGATTATCTGGACCTTACCAACCCCGCTACCGGCGAGCAGCTCGGCAAGGTGCCGCTCTCCGGCGCACGGGACGTGGATGCCGCGGTCGCAGCAGCCCAGGCCGCGTTCCTCAAGTGGCGCCAAGTGCCGCCCGTGGTGCGCGCGCGCTACCTCTTCAAACTGAAGTACCTGATGGAAGAGCACTTCGATGAGATCGCGACGACGGTCACGCGCGAGCATGGGAAGACGCTCGATGAGGCGCGAGGGTCGGTGCGCCGCGGCATCGAGAACGTCGAGCACGCCTGCGGGATTCCGGCCTTGATGATGGGCAAGACGCTCGAGGACGTCGCCAGCGGCATCGACTGCGAGTACGTGCGACAGCCGCTGGGCGTCTTTGCCGCCGTCACGCCATTTAACTTCCCGGCGATGGTGCCCTGCTGGTTCTGGCCCTACGCCATCGCCACGGGGAACACGTTCATTCTCAAGCCCAGTGAGCAGGTCCCGTTCTCATCCACCCGCATCCTCGAGCTGACGCAGGAAGCCGGCCTCCCCGCCGGCGTCCTGAACATGGTGCACGGCGCCAAAGAGGTTGTGAACGCGCTGCTCGCCCATCCCGGCATCGCCGGCATCTCGTTCGTCGGTTCGTCACCGGTCGCCAAATACGTCTATCAAGAAGGGGCGAAGCACGGCAAGCGCGTGCAGGCGCTCGGCGGCGCCAAGAATCACGTCATCGTCATGCCTGACGCCGACATGGACCGCGCCGTCGCCAACATCAGCGAGTCACTGTTCGGCTGCGCCGGCCAGCGCTGCCTGGCAGGCAGCGTCGTTGTCGCCGCCGGGAAAGCATACGAGCCGTTCCGCGAGAAACTCCTGAGCGCCGCGAAGGATCTGCGCCTCGGCTACGGGCTCGAGCCCGACGTCAGCATGGGTCCCGTCATCTCGGCAAAGCACAAGGAGAAAGTGCTCTCGTACGTCGAGGCGGGGCGCAAAGAAGGCGCGACGCTGCTGCTCGACGGGCGCGCGAGCAAGGTCGAGAAACATCCACGCGGCCACTTTGTCGGGCCGACCGTCTTCGATGGCGTCCAGCCCGACATGACGATCGGGAAGGAAGAGATCTTCGGCCCGGTGGCCTCCGTGACGCATGTGAGCAACCTGGACGAGGGGATCGAGATGGTGCAGCGGTCCGGGTTCGCCAACGCGACGTCGATCTTCACGCAGAGCGGCAAGGCCGCGCGCGAGTTTCGTTATCGGGTCGGGGTCAGTATGATCGGCGTGAACATCGGGGTGGCCGCGCCGATGGCGTTTTTCCCGTTTGGTGGCACCAAGGGTTCGTTCTTTGGGGATCTCAAGGCTCACGGGCAAGACTCGATTGAGTTCTATACCGACAAGAAAGTCGTGATCTCGAGGTGGTGATGCGAAAAGTCGTCGGCGGCCTCATCCAGATGTCGAATCCCATCAACGATCCCAACGCGCCCGTCGCTAAGATCAGTGACGCGATGCTGGAGAAGCACCTTCCTTATATAGAGGAAGCAGGCAAGAAGGGCGTGCAAATCCTCTGCCTGCAGGAAGTCTTCAACGGCCCCTACTTCTGCCCCAGTCAGGACGCCAAGTGGTGCGACATCGCCGAGCCGATCCCCGGTCCAACGATCGAGCGGATGCAGAAGCTCGCGAAGAAGCACGAGATGGTGATGATCGTGCCGATCTACGAGCGCGAGATGGCGGGCGTCTATTACAACACCGCCGCCGTGATCGACGCCGACGGCAACTATCTCGGCAAGTACCGCAAGAACCACATCCCGCATACCGCCGGCTTCTGGGAGAAGTTCTTCTTCAAGCCCGGCAACCTCGGCTATCCGGTCTTCAAGACTCGCTACGCGACGATTGGCGTCTACATCTGCTATGACCGCCACTTCCCCGAAGGCGCTCGACTCCTCGGCCTGCACGGTGCGGAAATCGTATTCAATCCGTCGGCGACGGTGAAAGGATTGTCACAGTATCTCTGGAAGCTGGAGCAGCCCGCGCACGCCGTCGCCAACGGCTACTTCATGGGGTGTATCAATCGGGTCGGCGTCGAGGCGCCGTGGAACGTCGGCCAGTTCTACGGCTCGAGCTACTTCGTGGATCCGCGCGGCAACTTCCTGGCGCAAGGCAGCGAGGACAAGGACGAGCTCGTCGTCGCCGAGATGGACCTCGACATGATCGAGGAGGTGCGCCGGACGTGGCAGTTCTTCCGCGACCGCCGGCCCGAGACGTACGACGACATGATCAGGCAGCTGCCCTGAATGCTGATTCTGCTGCGCGCGCTGGTCTATGCGACGCTGTTCATCGCGTTCTTCCTCGTTGTGCTGCCGCAACGCATTCTCGGGGTAAGCGGATACCGCTGGGGCGGTTCGCCTGCTGGCGTTGAGCTCGCCGGCACCATCCTTGTGATCCTGGGATTCGCGCTGGTTGGGTGGTGCCTCGTCACGTTCGCATTCGTCGGGAAGGGAACGGCCGCGCCGTTTGATCCACCGCGCAGGCTCGTGGTTGCTGGCCCGTACCGGTTCGTGCGAAATCCGATATACATCGGTGCCGTCGTGACAATGCTGGGTGCTGCGATGGTGTTGTGGTCTGGCTGGCTGGTCCTCTACGCGTTTGTGGTCCTCATCGTTACGCATCTGCTCGTGATCCTCTACGAGGAGCCTCACCTGCGTCGCGTGTTCGGCCAGCCCTACGAGGATTATCTGCGCACCGTGCACCGCTGGATTCCAACATGGCGCTCTTGATCCACGGCGGGCGCATCATTACGCCCACAGAAGACTTCACAGGCGACATCTACGCCGAAAACGAGACGATCTCGCGGATCGAGCCGCACATCGATCCAAAGCTGGTGGCGCCGGGAGCAGCAGTCGTCGACGCGCGCGGGAAGTACGTCTTCCCAGGCTTCATCGACCCGCACGTGCACATCTACCTGCCGTTCATGGGCACCTACGCGGCCGACGATTACGAGTCGGCGAGCAAGGCGGCCCTGGTCGGGGGCACGACGACCTTGATCGAGATGATCTGCCCCGGTGCGGCGGACGAGCCGGTGGCGGCATTCGAGCTGTGGAAATCGAAAGCCGCGAGTCTCGCGGCGGTCGATTACACGTTCCACATGTCGGTCGTGCGGTTCGAGGAGCACATTCGCGACCAGTTTCGCGAGATCGTGAAGGCTGGGGTCGCGTCCTTCAAAGTCTTTCTCGCCTACAAGGGCGCCCTGAATCTCTCCGACGAACACCTGTTCGCCGCCATGAAGCTCGCGAAAGAGCTGGGCGTCATCGTGACCGCGCACTGCGAGAACGCCGACGCGATCGATGCCCTCCAGAAATCACTGCTCGCCGCCGGGAAGACCGGCCCCGAGTGGCACGGGCCGTCGCGCCCGCCCATCGTCGAGGCCGACGGCGTCCATCATCTCTGTACGTTCGCCGAGCTGCTGGGCACCCACGTCTACATCGTCCACACCTCGTGCGCGGCGGCGCTCGGCCAGGCGCTCGCGGCCCGGCAGCGGGGCGTCAATGTCTGGGTCGAGTCGGTGATCCCCCATTTCGTGCTGGACGAGACCTACGTCGAGCGCGGGAAGTTCGAAGGCGCCAAGTACGTGATGTCGCCACCGCTCCGGGCGAAGGCGAACCAGGACGTGCTGTGGAACGCGGTCAAGACGCGGCAGATCAGCACGATCGCCACCGATCATGCTCCCTTCCGGTTTGCCGATCAGAAGAAAATGGGGACGGACGCGTTCACGAAGATCCCCAACGGCATCCCGTCCGTGCAGGAACGGGTTGACCTGGTCCACACCTGCGGCATCGCCGCGGGCCGGCTGGGGCTCCAGGCGATGGTGGATGCCTGTTCGACACAGGCCGCGCACCTCTTCGGGCTCTATCCCAAAAAGGGCGCCATCCAGCTCGGCAGCGATGCGGACCTTGTCGTGTATGACCCGAGCTATCGCGGCACGTTTTCGCAGGAATGCAGTTACTCGAACGTCGATTACAACGCATATGAGGGGTGGGAGAGACGCGGGCGGGCCTCGGTCGTTACGGTGAGAGGTCAAGTGCAGGCCCGGGATGGGGAATTCGTTGGCACAATTGGTCGCGGTGTTTTCCTGAAGAGAGAGCCGACACACTGAATGGTGTCGGGTGCCTGGTGTCTGGTGTCAGACACCACACACCAGGCACCAGACACCTATTGGAGAATGACATTGGATTCTCAAACCGTACGCCAGAAGCACAAAGAGTTCCTCTTCCCCTGCGTCGCCAATTACTACGCCGAGCCCGTCGTCATCACCGAGGCGCACGGCTCGACCGTGAAGGATCTCGACGGGCGCGAGTACCTCGACTTCTTCGGCGGCATTTTGACCGCGGGGATCGGGCATTCCCATCCGCAATTCGTGAAGCGGATTCAGGATCAGGTCGCGCGGCTGGTGCATACGTCCAGCGTCTACCCGACGGTGGAACAAGTGACCGTCGCCGAGCGGCTCACCCAAATCACCCCGGGGAAGCTCAAGAAGAGCTTCTTCACGACGAGCGGCACGGAAGCGGACGAGACCGCGATCATGCTGGCGAAGATCTACACGGGCCAGCAGGAAATCATCGCGCTGCGCCACAGTTACGCGGGACGCAGCCAGGGCGCGATCGCAATCACGGGCCAACAGCCGTGGCGCGTGTTGCCGACCCAGATCGCAGGCGTCAAGCACGCCCTGTCGCCGTACTGCTACCGCTGCCCGCTGGGGCTCGAGTATCCCGACTGCGGGATCCGCTGCGCGCAGGACATTGAAGACTTGATCCGGACGACCACGACGGGCCGCCCCGCCGCGTTCATGGCCGAGCCGATCCAGGGCGCGGGCGGATTCATCACCCCACCCAAGGAGTATTTCGAGATCGCCGTCGGCATCATTCGCAAGTACGGCGCCGTCTTCATCTGCGACGAAGTGCAGACCGGGTGGGGGCGCACCGGAGACAAATGGTGCGGCATCGAACACTGGGGCGTCGAGCCGGACATCATGACGTTCGCGAAATCGATCGCGAACGGTTTTCCGGTCGGCGCCACGATCGCGACGGAACAAGTCGCGAACGCGTTTACGGGTCTCTCGCTCTCGACATTCGGCGGCAATCCCATCTCCATGGCCGCGGTTGACGTGACCCTGGAGGTCATGCAACGCGAGAACACCCCGAAACGCTCCGCCGAGCGGGGCAAACAGCTGCGCGACGCCCTCGAGGAGTTCAAGCAGCGCTTCGCGTTTATCGGGGATGTGCGAGGGATGGGGCTGATGCAGGGCATCGAATTCGTCGAAGACCGCAAGACCAAGGAGCCGTCGCCCAAGAAAACGACGGCGTTCCTGGAAGCGGCCAAGCGACAAGGGCTGCTCCTCGGCAAGGGCGGCCTGTACGGCAACGTGATCCGCATCGCGCCCTCGCTGCTGATCAGCAAGGCCGAGATCGACGATGGCTGCAAGCGGATGGAGCGCGCTCTCGCCGAGGCTCAATGACGCTCGCGAATGAGGACCTCCTTCCGGTGGCGCCGGACCGGCGCACCTGGAACTGGTGGCACATCGCGTCGCTCTGGATCGGGATGGCGATCTGCATTCCAACGTACACGCTTGCCTCCGGTTTGATGGCCTCGGGCTGGACGTGGCAGGCAGCGGTCGGCGCGGTCATCCTCGGCAACGTGGTCGTCCTGATACCGATCGCGCTCAACTCGCACGCCGGCACGCGCTACGGGATCCCCTTCCCTGTCCTGGCGCGTGCCTCGTTCGGCGTGTTAGGCGCGAACCTTCCGGCGCTGCTGCGGAGCCTCGTCGCGTGCGGCTGGTTCGGCATTCAAACGTGGATCGGCGGCTGGGCGATCTACAAGCTCATCGAGGCCATGTGGCCCGGCATCGCGACGCTGCCGCACCTGCTACCCGCGTTCGTGGGTCTCAACACCGGCGAGTTTCTCTGCTTCATGTTGTTCTGGGCGATGAACGTCTGGATCGTCTTGCGGGGAATGGATTCGATCAAGTTTCTGGAGACCTGGGGATCTCCTTTTTTACTCGCCGTCGGTGCTGCCCTGCTGATTTGGGCCTGGGTGCGAGCAGGTGGACTGGGACCCATGCTGCAGAATCCACCGGCCGTCGGGCCGTCCGGCCGTCCGGTCGTCGGGAGCGTGTTTGGTGCCGGGTTGACTTCCGCCGTCGCCTTCTGGGGGACGATGGCGCTTTCGATCCCCGATTTCTCGCGCTATGCCCGCTCCCAGCGCGATCAGCTTGTGGGCCAGGCCGTGGGGCTGCCGGCCACGATGGCGCTATTCGCGTTCATCGGCGCCGCAGTCACCAACGCAACCGTCGTGATCTTCGGGACCCGGATCGCCGATCCGGTGGCGCTGCTGGCGCGCATCGGCGGACCGCTGATGATCATGCTCTCGATGGCGGGGCTCATCATTGCGACGCTCACGACGAACATCGCCGCCAACATCGTCGCACCGGCGAATGGCTTCTCGAACCTCGCGCCGCACAAGATCACCTTCAAGCAGGGGGCGATGATCACGGCCGTCATCGGCATTCTGATGATGCCGTGGCGGCTCTACAACGACGCCGCCGCCTACATTTTCACGTGGCTGATCGGGTACGGGGCACTGCTCGGTCCCGTCGCGGGGATCATGATCACCGACTACTTCGTCGTGCGCCGCGGTGCGCTGATCGTGAACGACCTCTACAGGCGCCACGGCGCCTACGAGTACTCCCGCGGCTTCAACTGGGTGGCGATCGGGGCGCTGGCGCTCGGCGTGCTGCCCAGCCTTCCGGGCTTCGTCGCGGCGCTACGCGGCGTCCCCGCGACCGGCCTCTTCGGCACGATCTACAATTGGGCGTGGTTTGTCGGTTTCCTGCTTTCGGCGCTCATCTATGTCATCGGAATGCAGGTGGGGGCAGGGAGCAGGGAGCGGGGAGCGGTCGGTGCCACAACCTGAGTTTCGGCTCTCCGACGAGCAGCTCGAGCGGAACTTCGCCGACATCGCGCCGCCGCTCACGACCGACGCGGCGCTGCTCGAGGCGAACAAGTGCCTGTTCTGTCACGATGCGCCGTGTACGATCGCCTGCCCCACGCACATCGACGTTCCCGCCTTCATCAAGAAGATCGCGACCGGCAACCTGCGTGGCTCGGCGCGCGTCATTCTCGAGGTAAACCCGTTCGGCCACTCGTGCGCGCGCGCCTGCCCGGTGGAAGTGCTGTGCGAAGGCGCGTGCGTCCTGAACGACCGCGACGAACAGCCGATCAAGATCGCGCTGCTGCAGCGGCACGCGACCGATTACGTGCTCGAGAAAAAGCTCAAGCTCTTCGAGCCGGGAACGCGCACCGGTAAGCGGGTCGCCGTGGTAGGCGCGGGACCGGCAGGGCTCGCGTGCGCGCGCGATTTGCGCCGTTCCGGCCACGCCGTGACGGTGTTCGAAGCTCGGAAACAGCCCGGCGGGCTCAACACCTTCGGCATCGCCGAGTACAAGCTCAAAGCCGATGTCGCGCTGGCGGAGGTGCAGGACATACTCGATCTCGGTGTCGAATTGAAAACGGGCGTAACGATTGGATCCGCCGATACGCTGCTGCGCGAGTACGATGCCGTGTTCGTCGGGGTCGGGCTCGGGAGTACGAAGCGCCTCGGGATCCCGGGCGAGGATCTGCCGGGCGTGATCGACGCCCTCACTTTCATCGAACACCTCAAGACCCACCCGTATCGCGACACGACGGTTGGTCGCCAGGTCGTCGTCATCGGCGCGGGCAATACCGCTATCGACGCGGTCACGCAGGCCAAGCGCCTCGGCGCCGCGGCGGCGACGATCGTGTATCGCCGCAGCGAAGCGGACATGCCGTGCTATCACTACGAATACGAGCTCGCCAAGCGCGACGGCTGCGGCTTCCGCTTTCAGGCGGCACCGCAGCGCATCATCAGCAACGGCTCAGGAGGGGTCTCGGGGCTCGAGGTTCGGACCGACGGCGGTAGCGAGACGATTCCGTGCGATATGGTTATCGTCGCGATTGGACAGGGACCCCGCGAAGAGCTGAAGATCCCAGAGCATCCGAAAGTATTTGTGGGCGGTGATTGCGCAAATGGCGGGGCGGAGATCGTGAATGCGGCGGCGGAGGGGGTCGCGGCAGCGAAGAGAATTCATGAAATGCTGACGGGAGGGGATGCTAATGGCTGATCTCAGAACCAATTTCGCGGGCATCCAAAGCCCAAATCCATTCTGGCTGGCCTCCGGCCCGCCCACCAACACGTACGGCCAAGTCGCCAAAGCATTCGATCAAGGCTGGGGCGGCGCGGTCTGGAAGACCATCGGCGAGCCGATCATCAATGTCTTCTCGCGCTACGGCTCTGTTGACCTCGGCCAGAACCGCATGATGGGGTTCAACAACATCGAGCTGATCAGCGACCGGCCGATCGCCGAAAACCTCAAGGAGATCGCCGAGGTCAAGCGCAACTATCCGAAGCACGCATGTGTAGCGTCGCTGATGGTCGAATCGAAACAGAAGGCGTGGCACGAGATGGTCAAGCAGACCGAGGACACGGGGGCTGACGGCATCGAGCTGAATTTCGGCTGTCCGCACGGCATGAGCGAGCGCGGGATGGGCAGCGCGGTGGGCCAGGTCCCCGATTACACCTGCCAGATCGTCGAATGGGTGAAGGAAGTCGCCACGATTCCGGTGATCGTGAAGCTCACGCCGAACGTCACCGACATCACGTACATCGCGCGTGCGGCCGTCAAAGGCGGCGCCGATGCACTGTCGCTGATCAACACGATCAATTCGATCGTCGGTGTGGATCTCACGACCTTCGAGCCGCAGCCCTCCGTCGCCGGGAAGTCGAGTCACGGCGGCTACTGCGGACCGGCGGTAAAGCCCATCGCGCTGCATCTCGTGTCGGCGGTCGCCGGCGATCCGGGCGTCAAGATCCCAATCTCCGGCATCGGCGGCATCGCGTCCTGGCGCGACGCAGCGGAGTTCATCGCGCTCGGCGCCGGCTCGCTGCAGGTCTGCACGGCGGTGATGCACTACGGTTTCCGCATCGTGGAAGACCTGATCGACGGGCTGTCGAACTGGATGGACGAGCGCGGGCACCGCTCGCTCGCGGACATCCGGGGTCGCGCGCTGCCGCGTGTCGCCAAATGGGAAGACCTCGATTTGAACTACCACCTGCTCGCGCACATCGATCAGGAGAAGTGCATCAAGTGCGAGCTGTGCTGGACGGCGTGCGAGGACGGCGCTCACCAAGCGATTCGGCGTTTGGATCGGGAAACGGGAAACGGGAATCGTGGTCCGGTGGTCGAGATCATCGAGGAAGCGTGCGTCGGGTGCAATCTGTGCGCGGCGGTGTGCCCGGTTCAGGACTGCATCACGATGCGCCCGGTGAAAAACGACTATGCCCCGGTGAGTTGGAAGAACTATGCTGCGGGGAAGGGCAAGCTGGCGCCGCGCTCTGAGCAATTCCACACGGCGACCTGGAGTCCCAGCACGAAGCACTAACCACTTTCCCCTCTCTCTTCCTCTTTTCCTCGCACAAGAGCGCGCGTGTCATCCTGAGCGCAGCGCGCGGAACGCGCGCGGAGCGAAGGACCTGCTTTGCCGGAGCCGGCGCGGCCGGAGCCGGCGCCTCCCCCAAAAGCAGGTCCTTCGCTACGCACCCGCTCCGCGGGTGCTACGGCTCAGGATGACATGCTCGGGTTTTTGGACAGCAAGAAAAGGAAGGAAAAGAAAAGAAAGAAGGGTTCTAAAGCCGTCCCGGCGGCGCGAGCGGAGGCATCGTAACTCCGGCTTCGGGCTCCGGAGTAAAATCCTCTCCCGGATTGATGAACCGATCTCGCTCGAAATTGTACTGCTTGTCGTACAGTTGTTTGTAGCGACCATTCGCAACCAGCAGCTCCTCGTGCGTCCCCCGCTCTACGATCTCTCCGTGCTCGAGCACCAGAATCTGATCGGCGCTCCGAATCGTCGAGAGCCGGTGCGCAATCACAAACGTCGTCCGCCCGCGCCGTAGCGCCCGGAGCCCGTCCTGGATCTTGGCTTCGCTCTCGGAGTCGAGGCTCGAGGTCGCCTCATCGAGCACCAGAATCCGGGGATCGGCGAGAATCGCGCGGGCGATCGAGATGCGCTGCCGCTGCCCACCGGACAGCTTGACGCCGCGCTCGCCGACCACCGTGTCGTACTTCTCATCGAACTGCTCGACGAATTCGTCGCAGTGCGCGATGCGCGCCACGGCCTCGATCTCCGCCCGCGTCGCGTGCGGCCGCGCGAACGCAATGTTCTCAGCGATCGTCCCATCGAACAGGAAGTTGTCCTGGAGCACGACGCCGAGCTGGGTGCGGTAGTCGGCCAGCGGCACGGTCGCGAGATCGCGCCCATCCACGAGCACCCTGCCCTTCTCGGGCCGGTGGAACGCCAGCACCAACCCGATGAGCGTGCTCTTGCCCGATCCCGACGACCCCACGAGCGCGGTGGTCGAGCCGGGTCGCGCATGGAACGAGACGTCCTTGAGCACCGGCACGCCGGGCTTGTAGGCGAATGTGACGTGCTCGAACGCGACGTCGCCGCGCACCGAGCCGAGCGGCGCGCGCTGCGCGTCTTCGGCGTCTTCGGTCGTCATCCGGCGCAGCTCGTAGATCCGGTCGAGCCCGGCGAACGCTTCGGTGATTTGCGTGCCGATCGACGCGATGTTGATCAGGGGCAGCG
>WNGH01006373.1_pt1 | contig 15662 bp, 14 predicted proteins | sample 5400631 | NCBI WGS metagenome assembly WNGH01 (sample SAMN13153373, study PRJNA577476) | soil metagenome | isolation source: 115 cm soil or saprolite under Garry oak tree replicate 1 | place: USA:California | collected 2016-06-15
TCATCAACCTCGTCCTCGTGGTCACGCTCAGTGTCTACTTTGTCATTGACGGCCCGCGCATCGTTCGCTGGCTCCGCCTCAAAACTCCGGTAGCTCAAAGGGAGACGATCAACTTCCTCTTGAGCGATCTCGATCAGAGTCTAGGCGGGTACTTTCGTGGCTCGTTGCTGCAAGCGCTGATAGGCGCCCTGGGTACCAGCGTTGGGCTCGCGCTGCTGCACGTCCCATATGCAGCTTTGCTGGGAACGCTCTTCTTTTTCCTTTTCTTTGTCCCGGTAATCGGTTCCGTTGTGATAACAGCGTTGTCTATCCTGGCGGCTCTGCCACAGGGATGGGTGGTGATGCTCATTGTGGCTGTGTATATGACGTTTCTCCAGGGGATTGTCCTGGGGCAGATACTAGGGCCACGCATCTTCAGCAAAACAGTGGGAGTTCATCCCATTGTGGCCCTGTTCGCGCTCTTCGCGGGCGCAGAACTCTTCGGATTGCTGGGCGGGTTCCTGGCTATCCCTGTTGCTGGCGTGTTCCAGCAGATCATCGTGGCCCTCTGGCACAGGTGGAAAGATGAGCATCCCGACCAATTCCCCCCAGAAGAGTTGCCCCTTCGACAGTCAGCGGTATTGCCAGAACAACAGGTTACTCCAATAGATATACCCACCCCCGGTATCAGCCCCGGACATTGAGTTGGAAGCAGCCCGGAGGGAAGTGCCGCCAGGGCCAGGTTTCTGCATAGGAGATATTTCATCTATGGATACTGATGCATCGTTACAAGCGTCACGTAAGAAGCCCCCACCTGGGAAGGTGATCGTAGTAGCCTTGCTAGGAATACATGGTATATTCCTGATCATCATCGGCTTGATCGCTTTTTTCGGAGGCTTCCTAGGTGTCTATCACGTCTCGAATGGTCACGCGACACTTGACGTGGCAGCGCTGGGCATTCTGGTTGACGATTGCCCTCGAGATCACCAATCTGATTGTGGGAGGTTGCGCGCTGCTGCTGCGGCTGTTCGCCCCGTTGCCCATTGCTTTGAGCATGAGTGTTGCAGGGGGTATCCTCCTCTATGTGCTGATAGTGATAGGCCCACGCACGCTTTCCCACTGATAATGCATACTCGGAAAGCAGGCCACGCTCACGGGCAAACATGACCGCCTGCATCCGATTGTTGGCCCTCGGCTTTGAGAGAACATAGCTCACTAAGAAAAAGTTTCACGCCTCTTCCCACGCTTTTCTTCACGAGCTCGGATTAAGCTGTGAATGTACTCGGGCGCTGTTCCATTCGTGATCACATGGTCAGGCGTTCTCCAGTACACAGGACAGTTGGTGCAGGTAAACATCCTGGCCTATGAGCAGGGTTCCCAGGATAGAGACCTATAGTTGCACCCTAGCAAATGTAACTTGAAAGAAAAAAGGAGAAACATCACATGGCAAACATCTTCGAAACCGCGCGTGCTGAACGCGCATACAACAAGTACGTCAAGGGACTCGAGTCCATGGCCGGGCTTGTTGAGACCCTCAGCGGGCCGGGTCCCTTCACCCTCTTCATTCCCACGGATGCCGCTTTTGACCGCTTGTCCGATGACCAGCAGGCCACCCTGTTCGCGGACCCTGGCAAACTGGCCAAGGTGCTCAAGTACCACATAGTGCCAGGGTATTATACGGCTAACCACCGCTGTGCGAGAAAGCATCACGATCAATGGTGGGCATGTGCTTCAGGCGAACGTGATCGCCGACAACGGCATCATGCACGTCATCGACAAGGTGCTCATCCCACAATTCACTATGCTCTAAAAACATGGAGCACACCCTTTGTTCCGGGTTACACGGCTCTATCTGAGCCTGGAATATGACCCGGAACGAACGGGTGACTGCAGCGACTTCTCAAGAAGTCAGAGGGTGGAAGAGCGATGTTCAATGCCTTGAAAAAATCCCTGCGGATTCTTGGACCTGGCATCATCACCGGAGCCGCAGATGATGATCCGTCCGGCATAGCCACCTACGCGCAGACAGGTGTGCAATTTGGCTATGGCCAGCTCTGGACCGCGCTGTTCATGCTCCCGCTCCTGGCAGGAGTTCAGGAGGCCTGCTCACGCATCGGAGTCGTCACGGGCAAAGGGATTGCTGCCGTCGTGCGCGAGCACTTTAGCAAACCGGTGCTCTACGTCGTCGTGCTGCTGGTACTCATCGCCAATACTATCAACATCGGGGCCGATATCGGGGCGATGGCGGCAGCGGCGAATCTGCTGTTTCCCCTGCCCTTTGTGGTCTTCGCCCTGCTCTTTACGGCGCTCATCTTAACGCTGGAGATTATCCTGTCCTACAAAGTCTACGCGCGCATCCTCAAATGGCTGACGCTCGCCCTGCTGGCTTATCCCCTCACGGTCTTCATCGTGGCGGAGCCCTGGCCGACGATCTTGCGAGCAACCTTTCTCCCCCATATCGAACTCAATTTCCCATTCCTCTTCGTCATCACGGGGGTGCTGGGGACAACGATTTCCCCCTACATGTTCTTCTGGCAGGCATCGGAGGAAACGGAAGAGGAGCGAGAGGCGCACCTGATCGGCAAAGATGGTCGTCCGCGCATCAACTGGGGGTTTATCCGCAATATGCGCATCGATACCATCTCCGGCATGTTCTTCTCGGAGGTGGTGACCTGGGCCATTATCGTCGTAACGGCCACGGTCCTGCACAGCAATGGGGTGACTAACATTCGGACGGCGGCCGATGCCGCCCGGGCCCTGCTACCATTGGTGCATACTTTCCCCAACGCGGGCTACATAGCGCAAGCGCTGTTCGCCACCGGGATCATCGGCCTTGGCTTGCTTTCTATCCCGGTATTGGCCGGGTCAGCGTCCTATGCGGTGTCGGAGAGCTTTCAGTGGTCCGAAGGATTGGATCTGAAACTCACCAAAGCCTGGGGGTTTTACGGCGTCATCATCGTGGCAACCCTGATCGGGCTGTCGCTCAACTTCATCGGGATAGATCCGATCAAGGCCCTGGTCTATGCCGCCGTGATCAACGGGGTGGTGGCAGTGCCCCTGATCTTCATCATTGCCCTGATTGCCAGGAACAAGAACATCATGGGGCAGTATACAAGCGGCTGGGTTTCGAACCTGCTGGTGTGGCTCACCTTTGTCGGCATGGGCGCGGCCGCCGTCGCCATGTTTGCCACCCTGGGGCACTAGCGATTCCCTGCTTTTGCCGAGGCATCTCCTTCCAATGGGAGACCAGGAATGCGGTAACCGCTGCACGAGAACAAGGAGGACCGCGAAGGCAACCTCTTTTCGTGGGAAAGGATTCCTCCTTAGGAACGCCGACCTATGATATAATCGCATATGCACAGAGAGGAGCAACCTATGTTTGAAGCAGTCTTCAGGATTACTTCCCTGGTCAAAAGCGACGTGCAAGGGCAGCGCGTCTTTCGCGTCACAGAGCGAGAAGCACCCGCCAACGACGCGGAGTTCTTATCACGCCTGGCAACGCTGTACCAGCAGGAGGTGGACGCAACACTGCGGTCTGGTGATGACCTGACGATCGCGGTTCGGCTCGACCTTCCCCCCAGGGAGGTGGAACGAACCGTCCACCTGCGCGAGGACCGGCTTTTTGAGGGGGAGGGGATGCCGCAGCCGGCAGCGGACCCGCTTCCCTTCATGCAAGCGTTCTATGAGCCATTGATCCAGCGGGTGGAACCGGGTGATGTCTTCACGATCACGTTCCGGGTGCAGCGCCCCTAGCAGTACATTGCGTGGCCCTGGCGACCCTGCTGCCGGGATTCCTTCCCATGGCCAGCTTAAACAACGGTCGAGGCATGAGGCCCGGGTCCCAGGCCGAGCAGCCCGTGAGTGGCTCCCATACAGCGGTTCATGACGACGGTCAGTCCTGACGCTTCGGCTATTTGCCTGGCCTTCTCTGACACGATCCCCAACTGGAGCCAGAGTACTTTTGCTCCGGTATTGGAGTGCCCCCAGAGAACCATACCACAGATTTTGACAAGTGACACTCAGGTTTGCGATCAATCGTGAACAAAAGGTGGTACATTCGAAATGAGGAGAAACTCTATGAGGCATCAGAAGACCTATTCATGGGAGTTCAAGGTGCAGATGGTTCATTTGTTGGAGAAAGGGCAGAAAGTTTCGCAGAAGACCGTCAAGTACGAAGTGGTATATGTACACCCAAACCATACGCTCGAGGAGGCACACACACTTGCAGACCTTTCTGGAGTACGTTTACAATACTAAACGCCATCACTCATCATTAGACTATCTTCCTCCTGATAAGTTTGAAGCGGAATATCTCAGGTGTTCATGTACCGGTGGTATGCAGTTTTTGAGGGCATTCCACAGATAAACTGTCAACAGAACTGTCAAAAGCTCTTTTTCACGGCGATAGTTCCCCGTTCCAGCAAGACAGCGAGCCGATTCAAAGGTGATATCGAGCAATGGATGAGCAGGAGTCCCCCCTTCGGCACCTCCCTATCTCCTTTCCTGAAACAGGATAAAAAAGGGTAGTCACTCTCGATAGAGGTGATAAAGATGTGTCAAATGGCACGATCCCGCTTCCAGAGCGGCCTCATGAGATCGGTGCCTGTATACCTTAAGATGGCTCTAGAGGCGTATCACCTCTATCGAGAGTGACTACCCAAATTTATGTAAGGGCCCGAATATTCTGACAAAGCACAGAGGGTACGGCCCCACTAGCCGGTGAACGTACTCTATGTTGGCGTTGTACAATGTTAATCTGAAAAGATAGAGTAATTAGGCCAGGGTTCGTCGTGAGTATACTCACGACGCTGGCGCGGCTTATAATATGTAGTGAGAGGCCACGGCTAACGATAAGGTTTCATGCCTGGCCCGAGTACGGTGAGGTCGACATCGACATCTGCTCCTGCAAGGAATTCAGCCAGGAGGATGCTATTGCTTTTGCTAAGCAGGTGTTTCAGACGGACGATGTAGAGTCGCACTTTGTAGTACGTGGCACACGTTCCCTGCGCCCCGAAATGCCAGACCCGGCACGCTATGAAGCCGCTATGGCTGCACGGCGTGAGAAAATGGCGGTGCGCTAAGAACACAAACTTTATAGACCCTCTGCTTGTACTTTGTTACAGCCACTGCTGCCCCTGAAGAGCAAGGAACGATCTGACTCGACTAGAAATATTCTTGCTCTTCGCGATTCTCTGTTCTCCCACGTCTCCTTCCAGGCCACTGCAAGTGCTATTATTTACTGAGAAAGATCCTTTACAGTTTTCCAGGAGGAACTATGAACAACAGCGATGCACCTGTGACACAGTTCGGCGCACCCGATGCTCCCTACTGTGACCCTACCACCGCTTGCGTCACGATCATTCCAGCACCACTGGAATACAGCGTTTGTTATATGCAAGGCACTCAACGTGGGCCGCAAGCGATTCTCAACGCTTCCAGCCAGATGGAACTCTATGATGAGGAATTGGGTTGCTGTCCTATCGAAATCGGCATCTATACTCGCCCCCCGTTGAATTACAGTGGCATGGATCATGCCATTGCTCTTAAGTCTACAGGAGAAGCCGTACGCGAGGTTCTGGAGCGTGGTCAGCTTCCCTTCACTATTGGCGGAGAACATTCTCTCTCTGCCCCGCCTATCGCCGTAGTGCATGAATATTTTCCAGACTTGACCGTGGTCCACTTCGATGCCCACGGCGACTTACGCAACACATATGAAGGAACGCCTCTCTCACATGCCTCCATTGAGCGCAGGGTTGTAGATATGAGCATACCTCTGATGGAACTCGGGGTCCGCAGTTTCAGTCCCGAAGAGGCCGAGTTCATGAAAACAAAGCCAGATGTGGCTATCGTCTGGGCCTACCAGATGGCAAAGGGAACTGCCGTCATTCCCTGGCAACGGTTGAGCAAACATACGTACGTTACCGTGGACCTGGACGCTCTCGATCCCAGCGAGATGCCCGCTGTAGGAACACCGGAACCCGGCGGTCTGCACTGGTACGAGCTGCTCGACCTTTTCCGCGAGGTTTGCCACCGCACTACCGTTGTCGGCATGGACGTGGTCGAACTCTGCCCGATGGAAGGCCAGACACGCGCCGATTTCCTGGCGGCCAGGCTGGTATACAAAATGCTTGGCTATCGCTTCTGCGAAATGTAGGGGCAGGGCTTGCCTCTGCCCTGGTGGCTCGCCTGTCTTAACTGCACGTTCTTGTTCCTCTCTGCTACAATAAATTCAGAGCATAGCCGGATATCGTGAATATACAGGGGAAACAAACAGAATTGTACACATGAGAAAAGCACCTGATTGCCTTCTTCCGATGTTTTGTCTATTATGCATGATGCTGGCTGCCTGTGCTGGCCCTTCGGTTTCACTGCCTGCCAGCAACAATCAGCATTCTCTCTCAACCAGCAGCGGCCCTATTACCTATAGTACAAGTCCGAACGATGTCCTCGTCCGCACATTTCATGGCGGCGGCAATCTGGGTACACTGGAAATCAGCCCGGAAATCAGCATATATGGTGATGGCACATACATCCTTGGCCCGGGTTTATATATGCGACAGGGCAAGCTCGACAACAATGCGCTGGATCGCTTGTTGCACATATTGGTGGACACTGACAGGTTACTCGTTTTGAACCGGCAACAATTCTATGATCTGCCGGACCAAAACGCTACTTTGCTTCAATTAACGCTCAATGGTAAACACTACGAGTATTTGTATGGCCAATTCGGTAACCTGCAGGAGAGCGCAAGAGACGTGGACGAGTATCATCGTTTAGGCAATGCCCTCGGCAGCATCGTACAGGCCTTAAGCGGGCCGTTACAGACCTACACTGGCATATCGATGGCGCTGCTCGCACACCAGGATTTCAATCCGGACCTTACTCAAACGATTCCGCTCTGGACATTTCCAGACTTCACCCTTGACCAGGTCGCTACATATGAATGCGGGCTCATCCCTCCCGATCAGACAGGGCCTAATGCTGATACCGGCTGCCTGACATATACTGTGCCACATGCCGCGCAGCTCTTAACAGCACAACAGTTACAGGAAATCTCTTCTCTACTCAATGGACACCGCCAGAGCATATTCTCCGAACAAGGCCTGTACTACACTGTCGCCATACGACCCTTGTTGCCCGACGAGTTATCTGCACAGATGCTCGCTATGTTTGGCAGCCGCCAGTTGAGTTATGTCACAGTGCCGTTGAATAAAGGTCCTATTCCAACGATTACACCAACAGTTTGATTAACAGTCATGGTCTTTCCAGCCATGCCACTCCCGGCACATCATAGCAAATGAGCCATGCAAACAAAATGACTATGCCACTCCTGACTGAGTGTGGTATACTACTATCAGGGCGCTAAACTTCTTACATTTCATCGGGGCATACAGGGCGTCAAAACTCAGGAGCGAGTGCGGAATAACCAACCGGTTAAACACTTAGGATCTTGCCAATCCGTCCACCTCGTAAAGTACACCTCCACTTAAGCCATTAAGCCATTTGGAAAGGACACATGACTAGAGATTTCAATGAGCATCGGCGAGACGATAGATATTCATCGTCTCGCAATCAATCCTCCGGCAGGTATGGAGAAGAGCGGACTCCACGGCCTGCCCGACCCCGTCTCAACCGTCAGACAGTAGATCGCGCGTGGGAATCTGGCGCACGCCGCGATCATGCCGATTATCGCACGCGCAGTAACAATGAACAACCACCCCGCAGCAGCCATCGGCGCAACCAGTATAGCGACTACGCTTCCACTCAAAATAGTCGCAAACCCCTCGATGATCGCCAGGATAGCTACCAGCGCTCACAACGTACGTTCAACAGTGAAGGCTCTCAAAGTTCCCGCCCCCGTTCTTACGATCCAAACGCTCGTCATCACGATGACAGGCGCACTAACGAACGCCTTGGCTACTCGCGCAGACCCAATGACGCAGGTCCGCGTACGGGATCGGGCTTCCGCGATAGCGATCAGCGCTCACCATCGCGCAGTTCCGATACACGCTCGCCCCGTACATTTGATCGTGGTAACCGGGCGCCCCGCGACTATCAGCAGCGCGACAGGCCAAACCCCCGCTGGCAGAGCCGTCAACGGGCGCAAAACGATGATCGCCCACACGAGAGACAGGACTTCGAGGGCAATAAGCATTTCGAGGGCGATTACGAGCGCTTTAAGACGCGAGAAATACCCCAGCGACCGGGAAACCGGCCATCACAGCAGCGCTTCGGCAAGAAGATCGAGGACCGGCATGTGACACGTCTACCCGATGGGCGCGTCCTCCAGGGGTCCCGCCCGGCCCAACGCAGGAAGGCACAATTCTGGCAGGAGGTTGCTCATGACACCGAGACAATGCTTGAAGGGGTTAACACTTCGCCTCCTATGACAGACTCAGCTCCTGCGGAGAATGACGAAGCAGCAACCCAACGCACGCCTCCCAAACGTGTCGGGGGTACCACTACTCGTGGTCGGAAAGCGAGAGTGAAACAGAATGTAGCAAAGCCTGGTCCGAAACCCTCGCGGCGGGGCTTCAAATGGCCAACGCCATAATATAATATGCTATACCCAGGTTATCTTAACCTCTATGAAACCGGTGAACTGGCCGAGCGTGCCGCCACTGCGTGGGAAATCCTGCGCAGTTGTACCATCTGCCCACAAAATTGCCGCTGCAATCGCATCGCAGGCAAAACCGGCGTATGCCGCTCCGGTACAGAAGCTATCGTTGCATCGTGGAATGTTCACCGCCGCGAGGAGCCGCCCATCAGCGGCTCACGCGGAGCGGGTACCATTTTCTTTGGCTACTGCCAGGCACGCTGCACCTATTGCCAGAATTTTTCATTGAGCCAGGGTGGATTGGGACATCGTGTCGGACCAGAGCGCCTGGCGGATATGATGCTCTACCTGCAGAAGAAACGCTGCCACAACCTGGACTTCGTCACCCCGACGCACTTCGTGCCGCAGATCCTTGCGGCACTGGTTATTGCTTGCGGCAAGGGATTGCGTTTGCCAATTGTATATAACTGTGCCGGGTATGAAAACCTTGAGACTTTGAAGCTCCTGGATTGCGTTGTCGATATCTATCTTCCCGATTCCAAGTACTCCGACAACAAGCATGCCTTGCGCACCTCGAAAATGCCCCATTATGTCGAATCCAATCAGAGCACGCTGCGCGAAATGTACCGGCAGGTTGGTCCACTGGTGCTTGATGATGAAGGCATTGCTCGACGCGGGCTGCTCATTCGCCATCTCGTGATGCCAGAAGACATTTCGGGCACTCGCGAAGTGCTGCGCTGGATTGCGGAAGAACTGGGTCCTGCTACACCCGTTAGCTTGATGGATCAATACTTCCCTGCCTGGAAAGCTGTCAACGACCCCATTTTGAACCGCCGTCTCACCTGGACAGAGTATCGTGCTGCCCTGGATGCCCTGGAGGAGTTCGATTTGAACGCAGGATATGTACAGGAGGATCTGATGGAGATCGATACAACGTCTAACGTATAAAAGTACCTTGATTGCTCATAGCAATTGAATGCTATAATCTGAAGAGCCAACAATAACATTGGGACATGAGAGGCGGCGTACAGCGAGTACAGACCGTCTTTCTTTTAGCTAAGCGCAGGTGAGGAGATGCCACATCAAGCTCAGGAAGAAACCAGGAATGAGAAACCCGCTGGAAATGACGCGGCCACGTTGAACCGCCTTTTTGCCAGCATACAATCCGACCTCGATCAGGTGGATGCTACCTTTCAAGAGCGAGCAACGTCTGGACTTGATATCCTCAATTCTGCCTCGATGCACGTACTCGGATCATCCGGTAAGCGTCTCAGAACCGCGCTCACCTTGCTTTCGGGCAAGTTGAATTCGTATCTCTTCGATAGGTTACTTCCTCTGAGCGTTGCTTTTGAGATGGTTCACCTGGCAACCCTCATCCATGACGATATCGTAGACAACGCCACTATGCGGCGCGGCAAACCGACCGTCAACTCGATATGGGGTAATAACATCGCTATTCTGCTCGGCGACTATTATTTTGCCAAAACAGCAGGATTAATTGCCGATATCAATGATAACCGCATTGATCGTCTCTTCTCAGACACTGTGGCAACCGTCTGTGAAGGGACGATCATGGAAATGATGTCTGCTGGACGCCTTGACCTCACCATCGAGAAATATTTCGAGAAGATCAGCCATAAGACCGCCTGTTTAATCGCCGCCTGTTGCCGGGGAGGCGCCATTGTCAGCAAGGCATCTGACGAACAAATAGCTCTCCTACATGAATATGGTATGAATCTCGGTATCGCCTATCAGATCATAGATGATGTTTTAGACTACACAGAAGACCAGTCAACCATCGGAAAACCCGCCGGCAACGACCTACGCCAGGGTATGGTGACATTGCCGCTCATTTATGCCTTGCAGGAACAGCCTCAGAATGGCCATCATCAAAGGGTGCATCACCTGCTGAATGGAACGACACACCAGGAAGAAGATATACGCACGGTTGTCAATTGGGTTATCAAGAGCAGCGGCGTCAAGCGCGCATATGTAGATGCTCACTACTACGCCAATAAAGCGCGAGAGGCCCTCTATCACTTTCCTGCTTCGCAAGACCGCAACGTATTGGATGAACTGATAGACTTTGTAGTAGAGCGCACACGATAATAAAGCAAAGTGGCCTGATAACTCCGTGCGCCCCAACGTTTTGGTTAAGATTTGGTTTCGATTTTTCCAGGAATCCATCACAACCAAACCTATGATCTGCAATCAGAATGATCTGCCACTTGCCAGCACTATGATGAATATACACACCAGGAGAACACCAAACAGCAAGAGGGCTTTAAAAGTATCATTGCTGTCTTCCAACGGTGGTAGTTCCTCCGGGCGAGGCAAAAGGGGCGTCTGTGCATCCAGATCCTCGGCCGGCGCCAGGGGTATTGGCAGGGCCTGCGCAACACTATCAGCAGCCAGTGGCGGCTGGGCCTGCATCGTCTGGGCCAGCCACTGGCTGCTCCTTTGGGTGGTACGAGGAAGTGTTGGACTTGCCAAACGCGTGGTTAGCAAATCATTCAGTAATTCGGCAGGGCGCTGGTAACGCTGGCTGGCTATGGGGCGCAACCCTCTTGTCAGAATTGCACTAAACTGAGAGGAAATATATGGATTGAGCCGCTGTACCTGGGGGATATTCCCGTCAACTTCCGTGGGAACGCTGCCTGTGCTTAGATGATAGGCGGTCGCCACAAGAGAATACAAGTCTGATCGCCCATCAACAACTCCACGCATTAGCTCCGGGGCCGTATATGGCGAGAAACGCGAGCGCTCAATACCCGTTATGAACTGCGTTGCACCGCTCATCAGCACTACAGAGAAGTTCGTGAGAGTATATACCGATCCATTGTGAGTAGCGATGATGTGTTCCGGGCGGATAAGGCCATGCACCAGGGGAGGCATCTGCTGTGCCAGCAGCTCCAATACTTCCGTTATTTGCAGGCAGCATTCGACCACATCCTGCTCTGGCAGCGCCCGCCCGGTACGATGCATACGAGCGAGTAAAGACTCGCCAGCAATGGGTTCAAAAACAAAGAATGTGCGTTCCTGGTCGCTAAAGGCATCAGTGAGCGTTGGAACGCGCGGATGTCTACTTATAGAAGCCAGCGCCATAGTTGCAGCACGCAGTCTAGCCTGGATGGCGCTGGACGCCATTTCCGGCAGCGCAACTTCCCAGATCATTACCTGAGACCCTCCACGCTGGGCATCCTGCCCAACCCACATAGCCTCAAACGCCCCACGCGCCCACTCCTGACGGCTTCGAAGTTCGAGCACGCGATAACGACCACCATGCAGAATAGTGCCCGGCAGGAGAAGGCGAACATCCCACGCTAGAGAACTTTGCCCGGTTCTAGCTTGGGGCGCTGTACCGGATAGCTGTTGTGGTGAGTATGGTATCCCCCCACGCCTCAGCTGTTCACCATAGCGAGAATCTGAGACCAACCGGCGAGTTCGTAGTGGTGACTGCACACGCGAGACATCCTGCGGGAGTGGGCCACTAAAGCGGGAGTCGCGGGTCGGCGGCAATGCAGGCGAGCTAACATTACGCGGGGGCAGGGCACTGGTGCCGAGCATACCTGACCGCGGAAGGGTCTGCCCTTTGCCGGCTTCACCCCTAGATGCCAGGCCTTCAAAGGCATCCCGTCTTGAAAGTTGGCTGGCAGGCATAGAAGTAGAGGGATATGAGGTAAACGATGGTGTAGATGCTGGAGTAGCAAAGGGACTTGGTATATTGGGCAAAGGCATCGAAGCCCGCGATTGAGGAGAGCCGACGCTCTGTCTCGGCATAGATATCCTGCCTGGCGGGGTCATGGCTGTTGGTGACCCGGGGCGGGGAGTATCTAAAGGTAGACCTGGAGAAGACAAGGTTCGCCCACCTTGTCTTGATATCCGTAACGTCAGGCCGCAACGCGCGCAAGAACTTCTGCTCGCATCATTCTCACTGCCGCAGCGTGGACAAATCATAATTATACCCCTCTCATCAAACTTGCCAAACGGGATACCCCTTCATTTCTCGCAATAGGAGAAACGATTGCCCCCCCTGCAGGGGGTGCCCTTGCCAGGAATGCTACAACTGTCAACATGCATAACCCAACTGGGTGTTGCTACAAACTATGCACAGGTATAGGGCCGATTGCATGATCACATAATTCGGGCCTCAACTAAACGTAGGGGCAACTTCAGGAGTCGTCCAGGTTTGCCTGGACCTGAGAGGAGAAAACATTTCATGATTAACAACAATGACCTCGTAACACTGCAGCAACAAGCAGAAATACGCAAAAGTATCGAGGCAGATATTACACAGTTGTTCGCTGCCGAAGACGAGGGATTGCACTATGCCCTGGCTGCCGCTAAAGAGGCAGGTCTGCCAGAGATTCAGATATCCCCGGTCCAGGGCAAGTTCTTGCAGTTGCTGGCAGCAGCATGTCAGGCGCGCAATATCCTGGAAATCGGCTCATTGGCAGGCTACAGTGGCATCTGGCTGGCGCGCTCCTTACCCGAGGGCGGGCGACTGATTACTCTGGAAGTGAATCCACATCATGCCGAGGTAGTGCGCAGCTCCTTCGCCAGGGCAGGAGTCGACAACCGCGCCGAGGTGCGAGTTGGTAGAGCGCTTGACCTGCTGCCTCATCTGGAGAGCGAGGCGCCGTTCGACCTCGTCTTCATCGATGCCGATAAGCCGCCTTACCCCCAATACCTTGATTGGGCGCTCCGCCTGACGCGACCCGGCAGTATCATCGTAGCCGACAACTGCATACGAAGAGGCGCCGCGCTGCACCAGTCAAATGATGAAGCTACAGCGGGCCTGTTTGAATACAATAGACGCATCGCCAGCAACCCACGACTGGTTTCTCTGGCTTTACCGATGGACGATGACTTTACAGATGGCTACGCTATTGCCGTGGTAAGGTCATGATCTGTGACGGGGTTTCCCCCGTCACAGAACTAGCGTCTCTCGGCGTGAACTCTCAAAAACACGTCCAGGATCAAACGTGTGGAGGTCGATGCTAGCATGATCAAATGGCGCGGGGATGCGGACATGACCGTCATCAACATCCCCCGAAAGCACTGCTTCGACCAGAAGCGCAGTAATCGGAGCATGCATCAGACCATGTCCTGAGAATCCGACCGCGTGGACGAGGTTCTGCTGATACGCGTCGCGACCGATCAGCGGATTGGCGTCAGGCGTGGTGCCATAGAATCCACAGGTTGTCGCTACTAAACCGCCTGAGTTAGCCAGCAGCGGAGAGAACTGCTCTACTTGTTCGAGGATGGCGTACCCATAGTTGTCAATGCCGTTATCATGGCGAAATGGTGGGTCAATGCGATCCTGGTCGGCATCGCTGAAATCTATCTCTGGCTCAGTCTCGTGTCCCCAGGCGAGCAACAAGAGGTCGTGTTCTGGTCGTGAGTGTGCTCCTCGATGGCTTCCTACACCGTAGATAATCATGGGAAGCTGGTACCACGCTGTCTGATCCATAACAGGCTGCGAAGGCTTCAGAAAATAGAGGTAGCGTTTGAGTGGAGAGACAGATAGTGTCATACCACCAATCCGTGGGCTGAGGCGTGCTGCCCAGGCGTTAGTTGCGTTGACGAACCAATCAGCCTCAACCGTTCCCCTGTTTGTCACGAGCGCACTTATGCGATCAGCACGTAGTATGGCACCAAGAACCTCTGTTTGCTGTTGGACTTGCACGCCCAGTTCTTTTGCCCGTCGGAACCCTTCGTTATAGATCATATGAGGCATCAGGAAGCCGTCGGTCGGACACCAGGTTGCTCCTGTCAAACGGTCAGAGCTGAGATAAGGCCAGCGGTCCTGAACGGTCTGTGGTGTCAGTACTTCAACAGGAAGCCCAAGACGTTGTTGCATGCTTGCTGCCGCTTGTGCATGGTGCCAAATTTGTGCTACCTCGTGTTGTTTGCGGGGTTGCCATGCGGGGATTGCGCCGGGGGCTTCGTAGAGAAACAGGTAGCCGTTCTGTCGCATAACAGGTTGCTGACGAGTATCTGTAGGGCTGTGCAAGAGGTCATGGAAGTGGCTGTACCACCACTCACTATATTGCATCCCGATCACCGTCTCTTCAGTGCTGAACTGTGCTCGAATACCTGCCGCAGAACGGCTGGAAGAACCATTGCCTAATTGTGCCTTTTCCAGTACAGTCACACGGAAACCACGCTCTGCCAGTCGAACGGCGATAAGAGCGCTGGTTGCACCACCACCAATAATGATAACATGCTCGGTGGAAGAGGAAAGTGCCATACTTGATTATCCTCCTTAGATCACAGTACCCGTTGGGCAAGCCTACTCGACAGTTCATGAGAACAGGCATATATTATATCTTATTCATTTATAAGGAGTTATCAATGGCCATCGATACCGACTTTCATAGTCATGTATGTCCTAGTTCTGCCCACGAGATGGTGGGAGCCGCGCAGAAAAAAGGGCTACGTGTGCTAGGCATCTCTGAACACGTTTTTCAAATGAGCGAGGGCCATCCGTTATTGGAACATATGCCGCAAGAAGGCCCACTGCTTACGTTCGCCACCTACACCACCCATGTGTACACAGCCGCGCAGCAATTGCAGTTCGATGTGCGCCTTGGCCTGGAAGTTGATTTTATCCCAGAAAAGAACGAACATATCCAGGCGCTTCTACAAGGACATGATTGGGATTTTCTCATCGGCTCTGTGCATGAGATCAACGGCGAACGCTTCGAGGTTGATAAAAAATGGAGCCGGGAGCAAGGTGAGACATTATGGCTGCGCTATTTTGAATTGTTGTGTGCAGCTGTAAGCAGTGGTTACTTCAGCCTGGTGAGCCATCCCGTACGCATGCGCGTTAGCAACCCCCATCTACCTCCGACCTTTGACGGCGAATTGGAGCGCCTGGCGGCAGAGGCAGCGCTCCATGATGTCGCTCTGGAGATAAACGGGTTTGATGTACTCACCTATCCCAGCTTGGTGCGAAGACTCGCAAAAGCTTGCGCACTACAACGCACGCCTATCAGCGTAGGCTCAGATGCCCACGCTCCCGAGTCGGTTGCTCAGGCACACCAGCAGACAGAGGTCATCCTGCACGAGGCGGGTATAACCAGCGTCAGAACCTGGAAGCAGCATATAGCTGAAGAGTATA